>Ga0206130_10008233_pt1 | contig 11295 bp, 5 predicted proteins | sample Helgoland_Spring_9_FD_148637 | JGI IMG/M metagenome (GOLD analysis project Ga0206130, IMG submission 148637) | Pelagic subsurface seawater microbial communities from Kabeltonne, Helgoland, North Sea - Helgoland_Spring_Bloom_20160512_1 | ecosystem: Environmental > Aquatic > Marine > Epipelagic ...
CTATCAGCTGAAATAGCCGCTACTACGTCAGACGCTGCTGTATTGTAAAAATTATAAGCACCAATCCTAGCGTCAGAAGTTTGATTACCTCTAATCCTAACATCTGTAACTGCTCCGTTGTCTATATCCAGCTTAGCAGCAGGACTAGTCGTCCCGATACCAACGTTACCTCCAAAAGGTTGTAAGGATATATCCCAATTAGCTGTTCCGGCACCATTTGTAAACTGCATTCCTACAGAATTACCGCTATCTACTTGAGCAATAGCTAAGGTACCTGAATTTGTGGCATGTGGTCTAACACTAAATACTGAATTGGATAGCATTTCTGCTTTTGTAGTAGCATCTCCGGTGGAGGTACCTAATACGTGTAATTTAGCTGTTGGTCCTGTAGTATTGATACCTACGTTGCCGTCTGTATCAATAGTAAACTTATTCTCACTTGCTAGATTTGTAGAAGATGATATTTTAAATTTATCAGAATCACTATTGTCTATTCCTAACCTCCATCTTTTAGTACTGGTAAGTAGGAAAGATAATGCTGCATCTCCGGTTCCGTCTTGTTCTATTGTTATTCCAGCTGCTGTATCTACTTCCGTATCGTTTTGGTAAACGTGTAGTTTTGCTACTGGACTGCTTATTCCAATACCGGCATTACCTGTATCAGAATCAATGGTCATCAAAGCATGAGATAACTGAGCTACGTCAGGGTTAAATGTTGTGTCCGGTTTATTTGCTACTATCCATTTTCTACTAGTTACATTATAAGGTACACCAGTAAACCAACTTTCATCTGCTTCTGTATTATAATGAAATAGTCCCTGACCTCTAGAAGTCCCCTGTCCTGCTTGTAGTAAGATTGAGCCGGGTGCATATCCTGTTGCTGTAGTATGTGAAAATTTAGCTACATAATCATTAGTTGTACTAGCAACATCTAGAGAAGCTCCAGGGTTAGTTATTCCAATCCCGACGTTCCCGGAGCTATCGATACGCATAGCCTCAGACCTATTTGTATCAAATCTCATAGCATTATTACTATGCTGGTATCTTATACGTCCTGCATCATTGTGGTCATTATCCCCAAAGTATATAGCTGCAGTATTTGTATTAGAAGTGACAATAGTCAGACCGTGGTCTCCTGTTGTTGTTCTACCTATAGTTAAATCATTAGCTACAGTATGTGCTGGATAATTACTATTAATTGTAACATCTCCGGCTATATTCAATGAGCCTGTAAAGTCATGATTATCATCAGAGGTATCTCCGAATTTGGTAGAACCACTTTCATACATTATAGATGCAGAAACAAATTCTGTGTGGAATTCTTGTGCTGTTACTTTTCCTGCTACTGTTAAGTCTCCGGTAACGCTTGTGTCTGTTGAGATATTAACTGTGTCTGCTAATTCTATATAGTTAGCATTATTAGCTCTATCGTATATTTTACCATCACCTCCTACATGTATATTACTATTTGCATGAAAAGTATCATCAGTTCTTAAAATGTTAGCTCCGTCTCTAAATAATGTAACATCTGCTCCTAAAGCTAAAACACCTGAGGTTGATTTTACCGTACTTGCGAAATTGGCAAATCCTGATGCTGATACGGAGAACATATTACTAGTTCCTACAGTACTATTTGTAACAGCTAAGGTACCATCACCGAGGAATCCAATTCTTCCTAATATTCCACCACTGTTATTAAAATCTATATTAGAACCGTTAGTACTGTTTCTTGTAAGACTTATCGCAGTAAAAGCACTATGTCCTATTGTCACACTTCCCACGGATATGTTATTTGTAGTGGTTGCACCTCTACCTGTTACTGAGTCTAGTGTATCTGTCTCTGTAAATGATGTTGCAGTAACATTAGTCAAGTTACTTCCATCTCCGTATAAATTATCTGCGTATATATTTTCCCAATACCTATTAGTAGCTCCTAAATTACGGCTGCTATCAGCATCTGGAATTAGATTACCTTGTATTTGAATGTTCGATGCTTTTATAAACATAGAACTTGTACTTGATTCTATGAGAGAGTTTCCAGCTGTTTGCTGAAGGGTAATTCCATTACCAAAAGTTGCACTGCCAGAAGTCTGTGTTAGATTCCCATCCAAGGTAGTAGTACCATCTGCATTAACATCAAATATAGGGACTCCTGATATATCAGATACGGCAAAGAGAGTGCCTGTTAGATCGTCTGTTATTGAAAAGAGTTGTCCTTGAGATCCCTGTATATCTAGTACAGTAGACCCTGATCCATGTACGATCAGGCCTTTTTTTACTTTGAATTCGTTTGCCATAATTTTTTATCCTTTTTTCATTGTCCAAAAGGTACGATTATAAATATGCTCTAGAATTGTATTAGTATTTACTTATTATATTCCAAATCTATTTTTATATGCGTTGTAATTTTGTTTTACTTCTTCTGCGGTAAGTACTTCATTATGTATTTTAGCTATCGGTATATCTCCGTTAAAGTAGGGCTGTGTACTATTGAAATTACCTCCAATCAATACACCATTCAAATCTTTTAGAACTCCAGTAGATCCAGCAGAATATGCTCTAGTAGTTCCTGTAGAGTCTCCGTTAACATATAATTTCATAGTAGTCCCATCCCAAGTAGCTACTAAGTGTTCATATACTCCTGTTCCTCCTGTAAGTTTACTGTTCCATCCCAAGTATCCGCTGGCTGTGCTATCTGTTGAATTAAGGTAGAACCCTGCTCCACCATAGTGTAGTAGGATTGCATTACTATTTGATTTAATTATATTTTTATTGTTTGCAGTTGCTTTAACTACAAACTCAGCAGTTATAGATGTTAATCCAGAACCATTAGTTATGTTATTAGGGTAAATGTAATCATCTGTTCCATCAAAAGTAGGCTGACCTGTTGAATCAAAAGAAACATTTGATACATCTATATTTGTTGTCTTTTTTAAGTCTATAAGAGAGGCTGTGGATGAGCGAGTTCCTGAGGTATGTAATATTGGTCCGGTTGGTGCTGTAGTGTGTTCTGTTATAACAAAGTTTGTAAATATGCCTTCACCTTGAGTTGTTCTATCGTTATATATGTACATGCTTACTATAGATGATGGTGTTTTAGAACTATTGACTTGTACGTATAGCGCTATTTTTCTCCACTTACCTATATAGGCACTATTGTTATTCCAATCATCTCCAGCATTAGGTGTGTTTAATGATGTGTTCCAACTGATACTTGAGTTAGTACCGTCTGTATAACCAATACCCAGGTACCCATTTAAGCCAGTGGTGGCACTAGAGTGCCTAACGTATGGTGTTGTCATATAAAAGTCAAAACTAACCAATACATATTCAGTACTTGAACTAAGGGTAGCAGTTGTAAAATTTTTGTATAAACCAGCGTTATTATTAAACGCACTAGTATTTGCTGTTGCCGGGTTAGTTACATAGTTGCGTTGAAAGACCCCAGAGTCGGAGTTTAACCCATAGTATTTACTTTTATACACCGTTTCCCCTCCAGAACCAAAATAACCAGGCAGACCAGCTGTTATTAAGTTAGTTGCTGGTTCACCTTTGTAATGTCTAGTACTTGAATGTTGTTTTATTCCATATCCAGTATCATAACCGAATACTAAATTATCTTTTATTAAATGAGGTCCTGTATACATTATATATCAAATCTATTTTTGTATGCGTTGTAATTTTGTTTTATTTCATCGTCAGATAATATTCTATCATAAACTTTCATCACGGGTATTTCTCCTTTAAAGTAACCTGAACCTCCTCCGTAAGGTCTCTTACCTATATGAGAAACTATATTACTATTATAACCTACTATATTACTAAATACAGTTGATTGAGTTCCATATTGAAGAGTAAAAGTTTGCTCTACACCGTCTATCCATATTGAATAATTGTTTACGCCAGCTGTTACTACTGCATGATGGTACTTGTTATCCTTATAAAAAGTATGCCCCTTTCTAACAAGCATTGTTAAAGTGGATGCGTTAAAAGTAACATGAAAAGATTCATCAGAAACACCACTAGTCCAACTGCCTATATGTATTCCTGAATAGTTACTATTTCCATACCCCCAACCTAACATTATTCTATACGTGTCATTGGTTTCTGTAGCTTTAAAAACCATTTCAAATGTTGCTGCGCTTCCAATAGAGTTTAAACTATCCCCTAAATCAATACAATCATCACTTCCATCAAATTCAGGCTGTCCTGTTGAATCAAAAGATACATTTGATACATCTATATTTGTTGTTCTTTTTAAATCTATTAGTGATTGTGTAGATGATCTTGTTCCGTTTACAAAGGGTGTAGCATGAGATTTTAATTCTATTTGGACATTGTCTATATAAACTTCTGTTTCGTTTCCATTAGTATTGCACCCAAAACGCCACCATGTATTACCTGCTGTAGTAATTGTTGCTATTCTAGTGCGCCTAGTCCACCCATCTCCTAAGTCAACATCATTATTTACACTTAGTGAAGCTGCTCCAGCACTGGTTGGCGATTTATACCCATTAGCATATATACTACTAAGACTCGGTTTGTTAATTCCTTTTTTTACGTAAAAATCTAAAGATAAAGCATAAACATCTCCTACTGCTGATCCTCCTGATTTATGGTATTGTCCTCCAAAATCTGCATATGGGTCAGCTGTGTTACCCGAAGGATTAATGTAAAGTCTATGTACATCTGACCTTCCTTTATAATTAGTAACTTTTGAATAGGTAAAATTTTCATTATGTGCGGCTTGTCTTGAAAAATCACCTGTTCCTATAGCCGGTCCTGAGGGTAGTAGGTTAATACTATTTTCACCAGGATAGAATCTGGTTGAAGTATTATTATCAGCTACCCCGTATCCGGTATCATATCCAAATACTAAATTATCTTTTTCTGTATTAGGTCCTCCTATAGTTGCCATACTACTCTTCTATTTGTTCAGTCCACTGTTCGGTTGAAAGTAATTCTAATATTTCTGAATGATTATATTCTGTATATTCTTCACTGTATATGGAAGGTCTACCGTAAGTACCGGCTTCTACTGTATTAGTTACTTCTTCTCCTGTTTCTATATCTTCAAAAGTTTCTGTGTAAGTTTCTTCTACTACATTAACTTCATACTTAACAAAAGTTAAAGTCTCGTCTACAGACTTTCTTAATGAATCAGCATTTGATTCATGTACTTGATTGAAATCAATATCGTCTACTATACTTGTTGGTATTACTAACCATCTTCTATTTTCGAATCTCATAATTTATATATTAAATCTATTTTTGTATGCGTTATAATTTTGTTTTATTTCTGCAGCTGTGAGTGGTGCGTTATAAAGTTTTGCAATTGGTATGTGTCCATTGAAATATCTACTGTAATTATTAGCAGGGTGAGCGTATTTACCAACATATCTAGCAAAAAAAGCACTTTTTGATGCTGTCCAAGAAAAGCTAGCGTGATCACCACCCTCTGCTATTCCATTCACATAAAACTGCATACTCGTACCGCTTTCCTGAATAAAAGCGATGTGATACCAAGTATTGCTAGCAAACTGAGTGCTTCCATATTTCCAAACATTAGCACTTCTATCCCAAACAGCTAACTTACTACTTAGCAATGCTAACCAACCAGCATTATGTACACTTTCTTCACATCCGTTAAAGTGTTGTAGCGTAGAAGCCGAATCAGTATTAAATACATATTCAGCGGTCCAACCTTGGTTTATAGGTGATATAGCTACATCAGATCCTAAATCTACATAATCATTTGAACCATCAAACTCAGGTTGCCCTGTTGAATCAAATGATACATTTGATACATCTGTATCTGCTGTTCTTTTTAAGTCTATAAGAGATTGTGTGGATGATCTTGTACCATCTACAAAGGGTGTTGTGTGTTGCTTTAATTCAAGTTGGGCATTTGCAAGCTTTATTGTAAAGTTAGATGTAGTTCTATAAAAGCTGCCTAATTGGAGGTTTGTTAAAGTACCTGTGGGTAGGGTGAACTGATTCTCTATTCTATGCCACTGGTTTGCTATTGTTGCTATAAATAAATGACTGCATTCTGTTACAGATGTTGTCCATGTATTACTATTTGTTAACCAGTGTCTAGTCCCATTAACATAAACTGTTACTTGTGCTTTTACCTTGCCGCCTGTTGAGGTACTATGTATAAAACTACTCCAAGTATATGTTCCTGCACTAGTAGGTGCAGAGTAACTCCCCATACTAAAGGATGCTATATCTGAAGTGCCTTCTTGAATCATTCTAATACCAATCTTTCCATCACCAAAATCTTCTTTAACTATTGAGGTGGTTCCTACAGTAATGTCTGTATGATTCGTAAAATTAGGAGATGAAAATAAATTAGCAGTGTTTTCTCCAGGGTAAAACCTAGTAGCAGTATTATTATCTGCCACGCCGTATCCGGTATCGTATCCAAATACTAAATTATCTTTTACTAAATTAGGTCCTCTTGCTATTCCCATAATTGTATTTTAATAAATATATGAACTTATTGTCTAATTACAAACCTATTCTTCTACTACCTGGTAGACTCTATTTGTAGGATCTGCAGCAATAAGTTCATCTCTTTTTACAATTGCTTCAGCTTCTGTTTCAAATGACTCTACAGTATCTCCGGAGTTTAATTTATATACCCATATCTGTCTTTTTGCCCAGGATGGATCTTCCGAAAATGTATCTGTAGGTATTAATTGTTTTTGAATTTTAAATGCCATATTTTGTTATTTATATTGTTCTTACTAAACTTTTTATTATCCAGTTATCTGATGTTGTGGTTGCTCTTAATCTCATATCTGTTCCTGATATATCTACTGTAAGGGTTACGTCTGATGTATCTCCTAGATCGTTGGTTGATGTTTCTGTAAATTCTACATTAGTTCCATCATGTATTGCAAAGACTGTTCCAGCTCTAAGATTTGTTCCGTTTTTAATTACAAAATCAAAGAATGCTGCATCGTAATTAGCTTTAACTACTGTTGCTATAGTTTCTGTCCCTGTGTCTACGTCAAGATTTTCTTGGTTAGATATATTTACACCTTTGACCTGTAGGTCACCTTCTATGTCTAATTTTGCGCTAGGACTAGTAGTTCCGATTCCTACGTTGCCTCCGTATGATTGAAGAGATAGATTACCGCTATTTCCAGATGCAACAGTTGTTTGGATTTGGTATTGGCCGTTAGCATCGTACCTTCTAATGTACATACCATCTGTAGTTCCGTTTACTATAGATACTGGTTTTGATGTACCGGTTCCAACATCAATTGTCATTTTTGCAGTACCACCAACGGTTGATGCGCTAGTTGTCCCGATCCCGACGTTACCTGCTGATGTGATACGCATTTTTTCAGAAGTACCGTTAGCCATAAATACTAAGTCGTTATCAGGATTTGCAAAAATTAATCCTCTATTACCTCCTGCGTCTCTAAATAATACGCCTGAATTGTTACTGTTGTTGCTTATTACAGTGATATAGTTGTTTGCTGCGTTTGCTGAGTTATCTACTTCAAGCTTATATGTAGGCGTAGTAGTTCCGATACCTACATTTCCAGTTTGAGTTATTGTCATAAACTCGTTAAAGTCAGACTGTGTAGATGTACCAGACATACTTCCAAAACCTATTTGTTGGGATGACGAAGTAAATATTCTAGTTCTATATTTAGCTGATGTACTATCATATCCTAAGTCCATTCCATAATTAGAATTAGAACTTAAAGTACCATTTCCGTAAACTAATATTCCAGGATTAAGGCTTGTAGTACTTGCTCTATTAAGAGAGTTGGTTCTTAAATAACTGTTAATTCCAGCAGAAGCATTTTGGTATATTGTTCCAGTTACATCTAATTCAACTGATGGAGATGTAGTTCCAATACCTACTTTTTCATTTCTTGCATCTATTGTGAATACTTCGGTGTTAGCGTTGTTTAAGAATTGAAACCTACCGACTGTAGCGTGCCCCATTCTAAATCTCATAGAAGCGTCAGATCCTTTATATATGTCTATATAGTTAAGTGCATTTTTTGATTTTATTAAGTGATCTGCATTAATAATAAAATCCCCACCATCTACTTCTAGCTTCCCGGTAGGGTTAGTCGTTCCGATACCTACATCACCTCCGTTAAAATATGAATCCCCGTTTGAGGTTATAAAAACATCAGTATTGTTGCTCCCATCAATTAAAGATAGTTCTCCACTGCTATTAGCAGATAACGATATCTTAGCTTTTGCGATGTCGTTAGAGTTTGAGAAATGAACTATATCTACGTTTGTAGTTGCGTCTGCAGCAACTTCTAACTTAGCACTTGGACTAGTCGTCCCGATACCTACGTTGCCTGCAGAACCGTCTAACATCATTAAACCGGGGTAAGCAGTACTTGGTGAAAATGCTATATCACTGCTTGCACTAGACCCTCTTATTACTAAATTTTTAGCATGCAGTCCGCTAATTCCTGTATCTCCAACCTCTAATTCAAAAGTAACATTTACTCCAGATGAAGGACTAACTAAACTCAATCCTACACTATCTGCAGCATCGTTAGTAGCTTGTAAATAACTACCTGATGCATGTACTTTCCCTGCTGTAAGTAATGTACTCCCATCAAAGGTTAGGTTTGCTTCACCATTAAGTGAATCACTACCGGAGAATGTTGCTACTCTATTATCTACTCCATTTGTAACAGCTGTTACTGTTCCTCCATCCGTCTCTATAATATTTCCAGAAGAATCTACTGCTAGAGTATATGCTGCAGTTCCCGTAAATGTCCCTGAACCGTATGAGTTTAGTTTGGTAGCTCCGGTAGAGCTAATCCTCATTTTTTCACTACCGTTTGTCACAAAGAACATAGCGTCATCAGGGTGTGAGTAACTTATTCTACCTATCTGAGATGATTGTGGGTCTGCAAACTTAATAGTCTGTGTTTGTGAGTTAGCAGATAAAAGCTGTATTGATGGAGCTGAGCCTTGCTCAACTATTAACGTGCCGCTTGCTGCTGAATCACCATTTGCATTACTTGCTTTTATATGTGTTTTTGCTAAAGGACTAGTTGTTCCAATACCTACGTTGCCGTTTGATCCTGAGATAATCATTCTAGTTGCTCCTGAAGTATAATTATCACCAGAGGCAAACAATATAGATTGATGTAGACCAGCTGTTGTTCTACCGGAGTAAATTTTTAGTTCTCCACTTCCGTTTCTTACTTCTGCTGAATCATTGTCTGCTCCTCCGTTTACCAGAAGTTTTATAGGAACTGAAGTATCAACTGTAAGCTGCCCTGCAAGGTTTAGTGAACCTGTAAAGTCGTGATTATCATCAGAAGTATCTCCAAATTTAGTTGAACCTGATTCATACATAATAGAAGCAGAAACAAATTCAGTATGAAATTCTTGTGCTGTTACTGTACCTGCTACTATTAGATCGTACCCTAAGGTAACGTCTCCATTACTTGTTATTTTTAAAGGAGCGGTTCCTGAGTTTAGGTTACCTTCTGTTCTAATTTCAAAAGTACTAGGTGTATTTTGAATATATGTGTCATTACCTCCTGCTCTAAATCTTAAACGAGCATTATGTGTACCTGCGTCTTCATGTATGGTTAAGATTGAATCTGCTCCATTTTTGTAAATCTCTAAGGTTCCTCCTACTGGGTTTGCAGGAGTATCGCCAGCTATTATTGCTCCTCCTCTAACGTCTAATGTTCTTGTTGGACCTGTAGCTGCAGAAACACCTATTCCAAGATCTCCATCATCATTAAGAATCATTTTATAACTAGAATCCGTACTATTAAAGAATGCTAATCCTGCGGTAATCTTACCTACTATAAAGTCATCCCCGTTTCCTACAAATTCTATACCTGGAGCTCCACCTGTTAATTTTATTCCATCAAAGCCGTTGCCTATATCTGCCCCGTATTTAAAACTGTCAGTTCCGTCTATTATGTGTAGTTTATGAGAAGGAGTAGCAACACCAATTCCTATCTTACCGCTTGAACCTTCGAGTACAAAACTTGGAGCTCCTTGATACGAAATAGCAAATCTTGCTCCTAGTCCGGATACTGCTTGAGTTGGCATACCGACATAGTATTGCGTTGTTCCTGCTATATCAATTGCTAAGGTGGAAGTTCTACCTGTATCTGCATCAATATTTAATACGGTTCTATTACCGGGTCTGTAGACCCTCATTGTATCGTTACTATCTCCTATAACTTCTAATTTGTGGGTAGGGCTAGCAATCCCGATACCTAGATTAACTTTGGAGTCTATAATTACATCTGCTGAACCTGATTTAATAGATAGTGAGCCTGTATTGCTAGTCATTAAATCTATACCGTTGTCACTATGTAACATTAAAGCAGGTGAAGGATTAACATTCATTGCAGAAGAACCAAAGTATCCCTGTTTGTGCCACCCTACTCTACCTACAGAACTACTACCTGATACAAAATTAATTGTATTATGCTCACTTTCTCCTGCGGTAATTTGGATAGCTGTGTGGTTGGCATCGTTAAGTTGTAGGGTGCGGTTATTATAACCAAAACTACCAGAACTAGATAACGTATCTGTATCAGACCATATAGCTATTTTATCTTTTGTACCGGTTCCAGTAACAACTTCGTCTGTTTCTATAATATTTCCAGAAGAATCTACTGCTAGGGTGTATGCTGCTGTACCTGTAAATGTTCCAGATCCGTAGTCGTTAATTTGAACTTGGCCAGTAGACTTAATACGCATTTTTTCTAAGCCAGTGTGGTAAAAAGCTGTATCTCCTCCTGTAGAAGTTGAAGTAACTGAGCCAATTTGAATTAAGTTACTACTGTTTACGTTAAGGACTGTAAAATAAGAATTATCAGATTCTTGGTATTCTAATTTTTTATCGTTACTAAACTTAACTCCTTCGTATATTAAAGTATTGCTACCTAGTACTATGTAGTTTGCTGCACTTATAGAGAGGTACGTATTATTTGTCTGTATTGATGATGATGAAGCATTATGGTGTATTAATTTAATATACCTAGATGCAGTACCGTTATTACCGTATATTATAAGACTATTATCGTCTGTTGCTGCTCCAGAGCCAAGCTGGATACTTCCTTCAACATGTAGTTTGGATCCAGGACCAGTCGTCCCGATCCCTACGTTGCCTGAGGTATCTATTGTAAGTCTGTTACTTGAAGCTAAATTAGTAGAGTCTGAGATTTTAAATTTATCAGAGTCGTTATTATCAATTCCTAATCTCCATCTCTTTGTACCTGTAAGTAAGAAAGATAAAGCAGCATCTCCTGTTCCATATTG
>Ga0206130_10008234_pt1 | contig 11295 bp, 10 predicted proteins | sample Helgoland_Spring_9_FD_148637 | JGI IMG/M metagenome (GOLD analysis project Ga0206130, IMG submission 148637) | Pelagic subsurface seawater microbial communities from Kabeltonne, Helgoland, North Sea - Helgoland_Spring_Bloom_20160512_1 | ecosystem: Environmental > Aquatic > Marine > Epipelagic ...
AGCTCAACAGTATGATTCCAACCTAAACTATTCAATTTCGAAACATCTGTAAGCTTTCGCATAGTTCCGTCTGGCTTTTCAGTATTAAATACCAAATCACCCTTAAAACCTATGGTTTGTTTTATAATTTCAGCTAGTTTCTTTATGGAAATGTCTATACCTGTGCCAATATTTATATGTGTATTTCTGATCTCTTGGTCACCTTCATTATAAGTGTCTGAAAAATCTCTGTTTTGCATTACAAACACACAAGCGTCTGCCATATCTTCGCTCCATAAAAACTCACGTTTTGGTTTTCCTGACCCCCATATTTCAACGGTGTTTTTAGTGATTCCCAAAGATAGTAAATATTCTTTTGCTTCTTCAATAGATTTAAGATTTAGGTCTTTTAAAACTAAATCATAATTTGATTCACTTAACAACTTTGCTAAATGAATTTTTCGAATAAGCGCTGGCAAGACATGAGATGTTTCCAAATCAAAATTATCATTTGGCCCATATAAGTTGGTCGGCATCACGGAAATAAAATTAGTGCCATACTGTAAATTATAGCTTTCACACATTTTGATTCCTGCAATCTTAGCAATTGCATAAGGCTCGTTTGTGTACTCTAAGGGATTGGTTAATAGATACTCCTCTTTCATAGGTTGAGGACATTCCTTAGGATAGATACAGGTGCTTCCTAGGAACATTAATTTTTTAACCCCATGAACATAACTTTGATGAATTACATTGTTCTGAATCATCATGTTTTCATAAATAAAGGCACCGCGATAGGTATTGTTTGCCTCTATTCCACCCACTTTAGCTGCTGCTAAAAACACATACTCAGGCTGTTGGTTTTTAAAAAAATCTTGTACCGCTAATTGATCCGTAAGATCCAATTCATTGTGTGTTTTAGTAACAATATTAAAATACCCTTTTGAATTGAGGTTTTTAATAATTGCACTTCCAACTAATCCGCGATGGCCCGCAACATATATCTTCGCATTTATATCCATAAATTATTCGAAATAATTTTTGACTGCATAGCCGCCGTCCTTTAAATATTGTTGTTTTTGCATCAGATTCAGGTCGCTAGTCATCATATCTTCTACTAAATATTTCAAATCATATTTAGGAACCCATCCTAATTTTTCTTTCGCTTTGGTGGCGTCACCTATTAATAAATCAACTTCCGTTGGTCTAAAATATTTAGGATCTACAGACACTACTTCTTTGCCGATTTCTATTGAAAACCTATCGTTTTTAGAAGATTTTACATACCCTTTTTCATCGACTCCTTCGCCTTTAAACTCTAACTCAACTCCTATGTGGCTAAAACACATTTTAATAAAATCTCTAACGCTTGTTGTTTTTCCTGTGGCAATCACCCAGTCTTCCGCTTCATCAGCTTGTAGTATCATCCACATCATTCGGACATAATCTTTAGCATGGCCCCAATCTCTTTGAGCATCTAAATTCCCTAAATACATTTTGTCCTGAAGTCCCAAAGCTATTTTTGATGTAGCTCTGGTAATTTTTCGAGTGACAAAGGTTTCTCCCCTTACTGGAGATTCATGGTTAAATAAAATCCCATTACAAGCATAAATACCATAGGCTTCTCTGTAGTTAACAGATATCCAGTAGGCGTACATTTTTGCAACCGCATATGGGCTTCTCGGATAGAATGGAGTTGTTTCTGTTTGTGGAACTTCCTGAACCTTTCCATATAATTCTGAGGTAGAAGCTTGATAGATTCTTGTCTTTTTTTCGAGTCCTAAAAACCTGATGGCTTCCAATAACCTTAACGTTCCGATTCCATCTGCATTTGCCGTATACTCGGGCATTTCAAAAGAAACTTGAACATGGCTCATCGCTGCAAGGTTATAAATCTCGTCGGGCTGTACCTCTTTAATGATTCTAGTAAGATTTGTACTATCAGTTAAATCGCCATAATGAAGAAAGAAGTTTCTGTCTTCAACATGCGGGTCCTGATAAAGATGGTCAATTCTTGCAGTATTGAACAAAGAGGCGCGGCGTTTTAGCCCGTGTACCTCATATCCTTTTTTTAAAAGAAACTCGCTTAAATACGCGCCATCTTGCCCTGTGATACCTGTTATAAGTGCTACTTTTTTTTCTGCCATGTTTTATAAATTATAAATTGCTTTTTTTAAACTTACTCCCCACTTTGGAGGCTGTATATTAAATACTTGGTTAATTTTCTTTGTGCCCAAAACAGAATATTTTGGACGTCTTGCTGCAACGGGACAATCTTTAGATAAAATGGGGGTTAAACCTATCGATAAGTTATGTGTTTCAAAAATTGCTTTTGCAAATCCATACCAGCTAGTTTGTCCTTCATTGCTGTAATGGTACAGACCAAAATTAGTGTTTTTAGAACTGATGATTTTTAATATAACGTCTGCTAAATCTCCTGCATAGGTTGGTGTTCCTATTTGATCCGATACCACACTAATTTCATCACGTGTTTCGGCAAGTCGAAGCATCGTTTTCATAAAATTAGTACCATGTTCAGAATATAGCCAAGATGTTCTTATAATAAAATGTTTTTTTAATGTTTTTTGTATTTCAACTTCACCTTTCAATTTAGAGGCCCCATACACACTTATTGGATTGGGAATATCTGTTTCAATGTAAGGTTCTGTCTTGTCACCATCAAACACAAAATCAGTGGAAACATGAATTAAAACAGTGCCATGTGCGTCACAAACAAGTGCTAAGTTTTTAGCCCCCTGTGCGTTTATTTCAAATGCTTTGGCAATATCTGTTTCTGCCTTATCAACTGCTGTATAAGCTGCACAATTGATGCAATAATCTATTTTTTGATTCGTTTTAAAAAATTTATCTACTTGTTTGAGATTACAAATATCTAGCTCTTGATAGTCCGTACAAATAAAATGTAATCCCCTCTGCTCCTTTGCAAGGTCTTTAATACAACTTGCCAATTGCCCGTTACTACCAGTTACCAATACATTCATCATAGGTCTATGTTTGAAAGTGTTGGTAATACTAGGTCTTTTTCAGAAACAATAAATTCTTTAGCAGCTAAGCGCCAGTCGATTCCTAGTGAGGGATCGTCGTAGCGTAGTCCTTTTTCTGAAGCCTTGTCATAAAAATTATCACATTTATAAGAAAATATAGCCGTTTCACTAAGCACTATAAACCCATGTGCAAATCCTCGAGGTACAAAAAGCTGTTTTTTGTTGTCTTCGGACAACTCAATTGAAAAATGCATAGAAAATGTAGGTGAATTTTTTCTAATATCTACGACCACATCTAAGACCGTTCCTTTTACAACGCGTACCAATTTGGCCTGAGCATAGTCTCCAGTTTGAAAATGTAACCCTCTTAAGGCCCCTTTTGAAGAAAACGACTCATTATCTTGAACAAATTTGATTTCCTGACCAATTAATTCGCTGAACTTATTTTGATTGAAACTCTCAAAAAAATAGCCTCTAGGATCTTTAAAGACAGTGGGCTCTATAACAAAACACCCTTTAAGTTTCGTTTCTGTGGCTATCATTACTTTTTATTCAAAAATTCCATTAAATTTGTACTGTAACCGCTTTTTGACAGAGGTTCTACCAATCTTTTGAATTGTGCCTTATCTATGTATCCCATCTCGTATGCGACACCTTCAATAGCGCCTACTTTTAGACCTTGGCGCTGCTCAATGACCTCCACAAATTGAGAGGCCTGCATTAACGATTGAAACGTTCCAGTATCTAACCAAGCGGTTCCTCTATCTAAAATACTGACGCTGAGCTTACCTTGTTTGAGGTATTCCTTATTAATGTCTGTTATTTCTAATTCGTCCCTGTGACTGGGTTTAATATTTTTTGCAATATCAACGACCGTATTATCATAAAAATAAATCCCGGGAACGGCGTAATTAGATTTAGGAAGTTCTGGTTTCTCTTCAATAGAAATCGCTTTGCCGTCTTGGTCAAACTCAACAACACCATAGCGTTCTGGATCATTAACTCGATACGCATAAATAATTCCACCATTTGGGTTATTATTCGTCTGTAAAAGTTTTTCTAAACCTGTACCATAAAAAATATTATCCCCTAAAATAAGAGCCACTTTATCATCTCCAATAAAGTCTTCTCCAATTAAAAAGGCCTCTGCCAATCCATTCGGATGTTCTTGAACGGCATATTCAAATGTGCAACCGTACTTTTTACCGTCTCCCAATAAGTCTTTAAACAAGGGTAGGTCTTTAGGTGTTGAAATGATTAAAACTTCGTTAATCCCCGCATACATCAATGTAGATAGCGGATAATAGATCATCGGCTTATCGTAAATAGGCATCAATTGCTTACTTACAGATAATGTTAAGGGATGGAGTCGTGTTCCAGAGCCTCCAGCAAGAATAATTCCTTTCATCTATCGTTAATTATATTGTTTACTGTAATAAGACTGATAGGCTCCAGAAGTAACATTCTTAAGCCAAGCATCGTTTTCTAAATACCAATCAATAGAAATCGCTAAGCCTTCTTCAAAAGTTACTGAGGGTTCCCAGCCTAATTCATTATTTATTTTTGAGGCGTCAATCGCATAACGCAAATCGTGACCTGGACGGTCTTTAACAAACGTAATGAGCTGCTCTGAATCGCCTTGTGGACGACCAAGTTTCACGTCCATTTGATGACATAACTCTTTTACTAAATCGATGTTTTTCCACTCGTTAAAACCGCCAATATTATAGGTTTCTCTGTTTTTTCCTTTGTGAAACACCAAGTCAATAGCTTCTGCATGATCTTTTACATACAACCAATCTCTTGTGTATTCTCCATCTCCATAAACTGGAAGAGGTTCTCTATTTATAATATTATTAATAAATAACGGAATTAGTTTTTCTGGAAATTGATTCTGCCCATAGTTATTCGAACAGTTTGTAATTATATACGGCATGTCATAGGTTTCTCCGTAGGACCTCACAATGTGGTCAGAACTTGCTTTTGAAGCCGAATAGGGTGAGTTTGGATCATATGGAGTCGTCTCTGTAAACAATCCTGTTTGACCTAATGTTCCGTAAACCTCATCCGTACTTACATGATAAAACAATTTATCTTGAAAGTTATCTTTCCACATATTTTTAAAAGCATTTAACAAAATCGTAGTGCCTAATATATTAGTTTTAATAAACGCTAAAGGGTCTTTTATAGACCTATCTACATGAGATTCTGCCGCTAAGTGAATAACGCTGTCAAACTGGTGTTGTTCAAACAGATTATTGATAAAACCTTCATCGGTAATATCCCCTTTAATAAATGTATAGTTTGGCTTTGATTCAATCTCTTTTAGGTTCTCTAAATTACCTGCATAGGTGAGTGCGTCTAAATTAAAAAAAAGATGCTGTGGATATTTCTCTACAAATAAGCTTAAAACATGAGACCCTATAAAACCAGCGCCGCCCGTTATTAAAATTCTCATACACTCTTTTTATACTGTTCTATAAACTTTAAAAACTCTATCCCTAATAAAACCATAAATGCTAATAAAATTAACCCGAGTCCATAGAATAATTCGAAACTCAATTCACGACCAAAAACTATTTTTGAATTGCTTGCAAACCCTGAGTCTTGCTTGTTAGAGATCATTTCGATAATGTATTGCTTGTCTAACAACATTCTTTCTATCCGTACCAGTTGACTTCTCAAGTCTAAATCATTCTGATATAATTCGTACTCCTTGGTTTTCTCGGTTTCGCTAGAGCCTTCAAAAGTAATTCCGATTTCAGAAGTTTTGGAAGTTTGATCTTCATTTAAGCCTTGTTCTAAAACTCGCTTATAGGTGTCTTGAAGAGATTGCGACTTAGATAATGCAAGCTCTAATGCTTCTTTTGTTTGAGTGAGTTCTGTGATGTCTTTTTTCTGCTCATTCAGAAAAAATGAATTTTCATTTATAGATTTGACAATGTTTTCAAAAACAGATTTAAAACTATTACGTTCTGTAGATGAAATGCTAATTTGCTGATATTTGTGGGTGTAATTCTCGTTGTTCTCTAAAAAATCTTCATACTCAATTTTTGTGGCTGCCAAGGAATCTAGTTGCTTTATATACTTATTAAACGCAACAAGCTTATTGTTGTCACTAATCACAGGGCTGACACCAAAAGTTAAAATAGACTTTGTTTTTTCTGTATCTAAATTTAAGACCGATCCGAGTGTCTCATAATCTTTTTGCCTTAATAAGTCGTTGTAATAACCTACAGAACTATAGAGGTTCTCTCCTGTTGGATAGTTTTGTACCACTGTTACTGAAGATTCATATTTAGGAGCTGATGTTTTATTTTTAAACACTCCAATTATGACCCCAAAAATGCCTGCTATTAGGAGAATAATAATTCGTCTTTTAATAAAAAAAACAATCCATACAAACATTAAAAACAAGTTCTTAAAAATGTTTCGAATAAAATTAAAAAGCCGATCAAAAGCATTTCCAATAAGTTTAAAAAGTTGTCCTAAATCAACTTCATCAGAGTTGTTGGGGGTGTTTGAGTTTGTGCTCATAAATTAATTAATTAAATATCTGTTTTAAAATTTGTTTCGTGATTATATAAGTTGGTTTTACACCGCTTGAGCCAAGACCACCTGATGCCAAGGTACTACCTGTTTCAAGAGGATTGTCACTAGCATAATAGGCGTATCGAACCTTAACATTAGGGTTGATGCTATGACGAACTTTTGAAGCTGCTTGTATTGCTTTTTGATAATGAGCACCTTCCATTTCCAGTCCAATAACATTCCAAGTAGAATCATGGAAAAACTTAAGAAGATCTTTGTTTTGAAGAGACGTACCCAAAACGGTTACCATCGTACCTTCAAAAACCTTTAAATCTTTTGTGTCAAAATCATCAAGAGTTAACTCATTTTTAAAAGGGTAATTATCCGCAGTTCCTTCAAAAATATGTGCCGATGGAATCATGATATCTCCTTTGGAACCTTCTAAAATACCCGCTTTGCCCATTATGGATATAGAGTCTACATTTAAATGGATGTTATTTTCAGTTGTTTTAAACGGCTTTAATAGTTCATCAATCGTTTCGTAAGCTTGTTCGCCAAAAGCATAGTCCATAACAATAATTACAGGTGCCTCTTTTGTAGAATCAAACTCAAATTCAGTACTAGAAAAATCGATTTTTGCAGCATCAAAAATCTGAACATCTATATTGGTACCTGACTTGTCTTCTATAAAAATCATTCCTTCTTGCAACGCTACTTGTTTTGTTTTATTGCGAAGCGCTTTATTTTCCTCTTTACTCAAAAGTTCATATACATTGAAAACACCATGCTTAGCACACTGGTCTTTGAGGGCTTTTGGTGCATGAAACGTATTCATAACACTGTGTAAGTTTGCAGAAATAATATGAATCGGACGATTGATTAGTTCCTGTTTTTGAAGCACTTCTTTAATCGTATTTGCCCAAGATTCTCCATGAATATGATGCCCCAATCGCTCTCTCAGTACAGGGCTAAAACTGATGGTTCGTTTTGAATTATCAACAATTTCTTCAATTGCTCTCTTTCCTAGCCAATAAATAAGGTGTAAAAAATGATCGGATTGTTTTGGTGTTGAAAACTGGTCGTAAACCTCTAGAATTTCTTCAAAAGTTCTGCCCAAAATATTCCCTGTGTGTGTAATGGCTAACTCGCGCTCTTTTTGATTCAATTTTTTCTTTGAAAGGACTGCAGTTTCAAGCTTTATCCAATCTCTTGTAGTAGTCCCTTTGTCATCAATAACAACACGTTTAGCTATTTTATGGGACTCTATAAACATAAACGTTAAATGCGTCAATATATCATAAATCTCAGAACGCCCTCTAGTGATTTCAATATTCATTTGCTCAAAATCAATTCGAAAACAATTTCGACGTCTTTTGGAGGGAACGATGACTTCAAAGTGAGAATTTCCAAAGCCTTCAGCGCTCGTTAAGTTTATCAAAATACACTCTTCGATACCAATTGGCAAACGGTCGATTACATAAAGTAACCCTTCAAGCTCTGTTTTATCTCCTCCAATAGATCCATATATTTCGGGACGTAATTGAAGTAATGCTTGGCGTAACGTTTCTCCCGAAACACCCATTGGCTTATAAAAACCCCTATTAAACAAATGACGCATCGTCAGGTACATACGCTCAATAGCATGAGAACTTTCTTGAGCTCTAGTTCGATTTATATTTTTGGTTTGAGATTTCTGCATAACTAGTACAAATATACGTTAATTAGTCTGAATGTTTTTAGTCAACACGTCTGCGATCTTTCGATCATTTGATAATCGCGGAGTTTTGTTTTGACCCCCTAGCTTTCCGATGGTCTTCATGTAATTTTGGAAGCCCCCTTTTTGAACCTGAGTAATTTTTAAAGGCTGTAAGACTTTTCCTTGTATCAAATCCAAATAGTAACTATTTTGAAGTTGTAAAGCAGTATCAATTTGAGTAGCGAATACGTTAACATTAGAAGGTGGGTTGTCAAATTCAATAAACCACTCGTGGTATGGAAGCCCCTCATTAGGAGTTGTTTGAGGGGCAACTGTAAATTCACTCACGCTTACCTCTGTTGTTTTCAAAGCACTTAAAAGTGCCTGTTCGACTTCTTTAGCAATAACATGTTCGCCAAATGCAGAGATGAAATGTTTGATTCGTCCGCTAACAATCACTCTAAAGGGTGTTAATGAAGTAAACTGTATCGTATCTCCAATATTATAAGCCCAAAGGCCTGCATTCGTTGAAATAATAATCACATAGTTGACTCCTATCTTAACATCTTTTAAAGTCAATCGAAGGGGGGAAGCATCAAAAAAAGTGTCTGCCTCTATAAATTCATAAAACATCCCCGAATCTAATTGAAGCAGCATTCCGGCTTCATTTTGCTGGTCTTGAAAGGCAAAAAAACCTTCACTAGCAGGGTAAAGCTCTACACTGTCTACTTTTCTTCCAATTAAGCTTTCAAATTTAGAGCGGTAAGGCTCATAGTTAACCCCCCCAAAAATAAAAAGATTGAAGTTTTTAAATATCTCTCCAACTTTTTGACCTTTTTCTTCAACAAGCTTTTCAAAATACATTTGAACCCATGACGGAATACCTGCAATTACAGACATGTCTTTACTCAAAGTCTCCTGAACAATAGTATTTACCTTGGTTTCCCAGTCTTCAATACAGTTGGTTTCCCATGAAGGCAATCGGTTTTTTTGAAGGTATTTTGGAACATAATGTGCTACAATCCCTGACAAACGTCCAAGTTGAATTCCGTTTTTGGTTTCGAGAACTGGACTTCCTTGCAAGAAAATCATTTTCCCTGTCACAATCTTAGAGTTTCCAGTTTGATGAATATAGAGTAAAATGGCATTTTTGGCCGCTTCAATGTGTCCTGGCATACTTTCTTTTGTAATCGGAATATACTTAGCGCCTGATGTTGTTCCTGAAGTTTTTGCAAAATACAAAGGCTTTCCTTTCCATAAAACATCTTCTTCACCTCTAACCACTTTTTCAACGTAAGGTTTCAAAGCTTCGTAATCCCGCACAGGAACGTGTTTAACAAAATCTTCGTGAGTGGTTATGTCTTTAAAATTATGATCTTTTCCAAATTGAGTAGAAGAAGCATCAGAAATCAAAGATTGAAAAACCCGTTCTTGAGTACTAATAGGGTTTGAAGCCCATCTGTTGATTTTATTATAAATTCTGGCCGCATAAAGTTTTGCGACAAATGCTTTAATTGATGGCATTTTAATTGGTTTAAAAGTCGATAAAAGTAGATGGATTCAAGGGAATTCCATTGTTCCATAGTTCAAAATGTAAATGAGGTCCTGTACTTAGCTCCCCAGACGAACCAGAGATCGCAATGACCTCGCGTGCTTTTACAAATTCTCCCTGAGATTTGGTGAGAGATGAATTGTGTTTATATACAGAAATCAATTCATCGCCATGGTCAATTATTATGACATAACTAGCGTCTGAAGTCCAAGACGCAAACAAGACACGCCCATCTGCAGTCGCTTTAATAGGGGTGTTTTTGGGAATAACGATATCTACAGCAAAATGCTTTTCATTGATATCAAAATCGGAGCTTATAGATCCATTGACTGGTGGAAAAAACACGAAATCTGCAACTGTTGTAGCAGTTTGAAATAAATTATATTTGTCCTCATTGCTCACTTTGGCTCTTAATATTGAATCCGCTTTTGAAGGGTTTAAATCTAATACATCTGCATCAGCTTGAGCAGCTTTAAAAATAGAATCTTTGTTAATAACAACTGCACTAACTTCGCCCCTCAACACCTTTTTAACAGAACTAATATAAGCGTCGTTCATATAAACAATATCTAGTAAAGAGTCGGTTTTAAAATCCAGTTCCAATGCTTGCCTTTGGAGTGCTGTTGAAGAATATCCAGGGATGTATTCCCGAATAGGCGTAAACGCGATAAGAACAGTTGTGACAGCTACTAATAAAATTGTAGTTAAAGAGCCCAAAACAAAAACATTCAGACGTGTTAGCTTGAATGCTAATCGTTCTTCAAAAGTATCTTCATTCAGTACCACTAAGCGGTATTTGTGAAGAAGTTTTTTTTGAAGCTTCTTTTTATTTATGGTTTTTCGGGTCATTTCAGTACAAAATTAAATAAAAATTAAGCGATTCTTGTGTTTAAAGCGGACTAAAGTTTGAAATAACCTTTTATTTAAAGGATAATTATTAACTTTGTAATCTAAATTTATAACATTATGAACATATACATGATACCTCTAGCTATCGGTGCGCCACAAATTATTTTAATTGTGGTTGTGGTTCTTTTGTTGTTTGGCGGTAAAAAAATTCCTGAACTTATGAAAGGATTAGGGGGCGGAATTAAAGAATTCAAAAAAGCCAGTCAAGAAGACACTGAAGACGCTGAAAAGAAAAAAGACTAAATAAATCCTGGCGAAGCTAGGATTTATTGTTTTATGGATATCGATTGAATAATCGCTTCTAATTCAAAAATATAATCTCGTTTTCCGACAGAAGGAGCATACACGAAACCTTCTACAATCAAATAACGCCCATTTGTCTTATCTTCTATCCAATAATTGATGAAGGGACCAGACATAAATGCATCCTTTACTTGCCAAATACTTTTTGTTTCAAAGCTATTTAAATTCGCTACTTTAGTCTCACCAAAAAAAGGAGTGTACGCTTTTTCAGTCGTCATATAACTTCCATCTACGGGTCCTGAAATGTATTGCTTTCCTATAGAATCTCTCACTTTAATCACTCGTTTTGCGAGTGCTTCTTTTGTAGTGTTTTCTGTATA
>Ga0206130_10008237_pt1 | contig 11289 bp, 12 predicted proteins | sample Helgoland_Spring_9_FD_148637 | JGI IMG/M metagenome (GOLD analysis project Ga0206130, IMG submission 148637) | Pelagic subsurface seawater microbial communities from Kabeltonne, Helgoland, North Sea - Helgoland_Spring_Bloom_20160512_1 | ecosystem: Environmental > Aquatic > Marine > Epipelagic ...
AATATTTATAAAAATAATAATAATTTAAAGGTAGAGCTTTTAGGCCGTGGCTTTGCTTGGTTAGATACAGGGACTCATGATTCATTAATGGAAGCAGGCCAATTTATCCAAACCATTGAAAATCGTCAGGGGCTTAAAGTGGCATGCCTTGAAGAAATCGCCTATCAAAATAAATGGCTGCATAAAAAAAATCTTAAAAAGCAAGCAGATTTTTTAAAAAAAACAAGTTATGGTGAATATTTGTTAAAACTACTAGCAGAATAAACATGAATATTATTCCTACTAGTATTGAAGATTGTATAATAATTGAACCAGAAGTCTTTGGCGATGATAGGGGTTTTTTTCTTGAGTCATTCCATTCATCAAAATATAGTCAATTAGCTGGAATTCATCTGCCATTTGTGCAGGATAATCATTCTAGATCAGCTAAAGGAGTTTTAAGAGGCCTTCATTTTCAAAAGGAAAAGCCTCAGGGCAAACTAGTCAGAGTGGTTAGCGGTGAAGTTTTTGATGTTGCTGTAGATATAAGAGAGAATTCTTCTACATATGGCTGTTGGGAAAGTGTTATCTTATCAGCAGATAATAAGAAACAGTTTTGGGTTCCTCCTGGATTTGCACATGGCTTTTGTGTACTTTCTGAAATAGCAGATTTTGAATATAAATGCACTGATTATTATGATCCTTCTGACGAGGGTGCACTTTTGTGGAATGATCGTGATTTAGGAATTGATTGGCCTATTGAAAATCCAATTCTTTCTGAAAAAGATAAAAATGCATCAAACTTAATCAATTTATAGAAATGAAAATTCTTGTTTTAGGTAGTGATGGCCAACTAGGTAAATGTCTTTATGATCAGTTTAGAAACACTGAACATGAATTAATTTTTTTTTCTAGATTAGATGTAGATATTTCAGATTTTGATTTAATAAGAAAAAAAATGCTTTCCATTAAACCTGATCTTACTATAAACGCTGCAGCATATACTGCGGTTGATGAAGCTGAAAATGAAAAAAAATTAGCTTATTTAATTAATTCCACTGCTGTAGAAATAATAGCAAATATTTGTAAAGAACTTAACTCTTGGTTACTGCATATTTCAACCGATTATGTCTTTGATGGATTATACAAAGGGGCTTATAAAGAGACTTGCAAACCAAATCCTAAATCTGTTTATGGTGCATCTAAACTTTCAGGTGAGCATGCAATTCAATCTTCTGGGTGTAAATATATTATTATTAGAACAAGTTGGGTTTTTAGTGAGTATGGCAATAATTTTTTAAAAACTATGATTATGCTAGGTAAGAAAAATAAAGAAATAAAAGTAGTTGAAGATCAATTTGGTTGCCCAACATATGCTCAAGATATTGCTAAATCTATTGTTATTATTGCGCCAAAATTGATGCAAGAAAAATTAGAATCTAACATATATCATTATTCTGGTAATAATTCTTGCTCATGGCATGAATTTTCTGAGTTAATTTTTGATGTAGCCAAAAAATATGGCTTTAAAGTTCCAGATCATGTCAATAAGATTAAATCAAAGGATTATAAAACTGCTGCAATAAGGCCAAACTTTTCAATATTAAACTGCTCTAAAATAAATGAACATTTTGAAATTAGTAAATCTGATTGGCTGGCAGGTATAAATCATATTTTTAACAGCAATAGAATTCAAGATGATTAATTTTATTAATATAAATAATGATGAGCCATATTTAAAACTTAAAAATTTTTATGATCAAGCTATCGGAGCAAAACAGCAAAATATAGAAGCTATTTCTGTGTCTTCTTACTCGAGGGATCTTCAAGAGGTCAGTTCAAGATTTGTAAATTTAAAACTAATAGACAACAATAAGTTTATATTTTTTTCTAATTATAATTCACCTAAATCTAAAGATTTTCTTGAACATAAACAAGTTTCTATTTTAATTTTTTGGGCTAATATAAATTTACAAATTAGACTAAAAGCAGTAATAGAAAAAACATCACAAAGTTTTAATACTGATTATTTTAGAAATAGATCCATAGAAAAAAATGCTTTAGCTATTTCTTCAGACCAATCAGCTACTATTGAGTCATTTGATATTGTTAAGAATAATTATAATAAATGTCTTGCAAATGAGGATTTAAAAAAATGTCCTGATCATTGGGGTGGCTTTTCTTTTACTCCTTATTATTTTGAGTTTTGGAAAGGAGATAAAAATAGGCTGAATGAAAGAGAGGCGTTCACTCTTTTAAATAATGAATGGTTAAAATCAATCCTACAGCCATAAAAAGTAAAATTGGTTTACCTAAATTATTAATTAGTTTAAAATTCACATTCATGTTATCTATAAGCTTTCTTTCAAATATCTACTCTCAACTATAATATTTTGTATTTTATTAATACTCTAACTTAAAAGGGATTCATCATAGCTTCTTCAAAAAAACAAATACCGCCTATTAATGAAAAGATAAAAGCAAGTAAAGTTATGCTTATTGGACCAAGTGGAGAAAAAGAGGGTCTAATAGAGTTTACTACTGCGCTTGAAAAAGCACGAGTCATGTCGCTTGATCTGGTTCAAGTATCTCCATCAGGAGCAGATCCTCTTGTTTGTAAGCTATTAGATTATGGTAAGCATGTTTTTGATAAAAAGAAAAACATGTCTGCATCTAAGGTAAAAGTTAAACGAAATACCACCAAAGAAATAAAATTTAGACCATCAACAGATACTGGTGATTATAATATCAAATTAAAAAAGGTAAAAAGCTTTATTCTTGATGGAGATAAGACTAAAATAAGCGTCCGTTTTAGAGGAAGAGAAATTTTAAATAGTAATATGGGTCTTAATCTTTTAAACAAGTTAAGAGACGAGCTTGCTGATATAGCCCAAGTAGACCAAGAGCCTTCTCTTGAGGGAAGACAGTTATTAATGGTTCTCTCACCTTTAAAAAAGAAATAAATTATTAAGAAGATAAATATGGGATATAAATTAAAAACACACTCTGGGGCTGCTAAGCGTTTTAAGAAAACTGGCACATCTGTGAAAAGTAAAAGTGCAAACAGAAACCATATCCTTACTAAGCAGTCAACTAAAAGAAAAAGACATAACAGAGGCCTAAATAAACTATCAGGAATAGTTTTGAAGATGGCTTCAAAATTAATAAGAAGATAAATCATGCCAAGAACTACAAAATCAGTAACAGCTAAAGCCAAGCACAAAAAAGTATTAAGTGCGACTAAAGGGCACTATGGTGCCAGAAGTAGACTATTCAGAACTGCTAAACAATCAAATATTAAATCTCTGCAATATGCATTTAGGGATAGAAAAAATAGAAAAAGAGAATTTAGATCATTATGGATCGCTAGAATTAATGCAGGAGCAAGAGATCTAGGTGTTTCCTACTCTGTACTTATAAATTCTTTGACTAAAAAAGAAATATTATTAGATAGAAAAATTCTTTCTGATATAGCGATTTCTGATAATGCAACTTTTGAGAAGATCGTAAAAACAGCCATTAGCTAGATCCTCTTTATCTAAATGACATCTGCTAAAGAGATTAATTTACCAAAAAAAATTGTTGAGTTTGGTGCTCATCATCCTATTAATCAAACGAAAGATTTCATTATGAGCTTTCTTGAGTCACTTGGTTTTGAAATTGTAGATGGTCCTGAAATCGAAACTGAAGAATTTAATTTCGATATGCTCAATATCAAAAAAACTCATCCAGCTAGACAAATGCACGACACCTTCTATGTAAACAATAAATTTAGTGTATTGAGAACTCATACTTCTCCTGTTCAAGTTAGATCTATGCTTGAGAATAATCCACCTATAGCGTTTATATCTGGCGGTAAAGTGTATAGGAAAGATGATGATGCTACTCATTTACCCATGTTTCACCAAGTAGAGGGTATATATGTCAATGAGGATGTAAATTTTTCTCATCTTAAAGATTTAATTTATAAGGTTATTTATCACTTATTTGATAATACTGTTCAATTAAGGTTCAGACCTTCATACTTTCCATTCACAGAACCCTCTGCAGAAGTTGATATTTTATCTAAAGATGGAAAGTGGCTTGAAATTTTGGGATGCGGCATCGTCAATCCTATTGTGCTAGAGAATTGCAATATAGATTCAAGTAAATTTAGTGGTTTGGCATTCGGTCTTGGTGTGGAGAGAATAGCTATGCTTAAATATGGGGTAAATGATATAAGAGAATTTTATAAATCAAACCTAGATTTTTTGAGCCAGTTCAAGTGAAATTTTCATACGATAGTATAATTCAGCGTATTGCATCGAAACCTAGTGTAAGTGAAATCTCTAATAAGTTGTTTCAATTAGGTCATGAGCATGAGATCAATGATGGAATTTTTGAAATGGAGTTTACACCGAATAGGGGCGACTGCTTATCTATCCTTGGTATTTTGAGAGATCTTAGAGCTTTTTATGAAGTCGACATAAATTTTGATATCTATGATGGAGAAATTAATAATTTAAAAATTGATTTTCACAATGAAGCTAAACATGCTTGTAATTCAATCTCTTTTTTAAAGGTAGAAATAGAAGATTGTAGGTCGTATTGTGGTGTACTAAAGAATTACTTTGATGAGATGGATGTGAGTAAAAATAATTTTTTTACTGATGTTTCTAATTATATTTCATATGAAACTGGACAACCTACTCATTGTTATGATGAAAAGATTCTAGGTAGTGCATTTTCATTAGAGATTGTTAACGATGATCATTCGTTTTTAACATTACTTGATAAAGAAATTACTATCACAGGCAGCAACCTTGTTTTTTTAAAAAAAGGAAAAGTAATTAACCTTGCTGGTGTTATTGGAGATAAGGGCACATCATGCACATCAAATACTAAGTCTGTAATAATTGAATGTGCACATTTTTTACCAGAAGAAATTATAGGAAAATCAGTCCAATATGACATTAAATCAGACGCAGCTCACAAATTTGAAAGAGGGGTTGATCCCTTGTGTCATGAATATGTATTAAAGCGTTTTTTAAAAGTAGTTGAAGAAAATTCAACTATCAAGAATGTTCAATTATTCTCTGAAAATAATAATCAAGCCATAGAACATTTAATTCCGCTTAATGTGAACACAATCAATAAAATTCTCGGAACCGAACTTCAAGAAAAAGAATGTATTAGCTATATATCAAAACTTGGATTTGTTATAGAGGGCGGACTTATTAAAACTCCTTCTTATAGAAATGATATAAAAACTTTAAATGATATAGCAGAAGAAATTGCCAGGATAATTGGATACGATAATATTCCTTTAAGTAAATTTAGTATTCCCTTCAATAAAAAATTTAGACCTTGCATTAAAGAAGACAAAATAAGAAGTATTTTGATTGATAATGGTTTTTATGAAGTTATCAACAACCCGTTTGTTGTTGATAATACTTCAACATCGATTCATGTTGATAATCCTTTAGATTCTAATAGAGCTTTCATAAGAGAGTCCATAATGAATTCTTTGATTAAAAATTTAGAATCCAATGAAAAGAGACAAAAAGATTCGATTAAGTTCTTTGAAATTTCAAACGTACATTCTTGTTCTAATAACAACATAAGCATTAAAAAATCTCTTTGTCTGATTGCCGGCGGAAGAGAAGGCAAGAACTATAATGAATTTTCAAAAAATATAACGCAAGATTATCTAAAAGAATTGTTGTATGAATTGCTGCTAGAAAATGATGTCAACTTCATTGAAATTTCAAGAGAAAATATAAAATCAAAATCTAAATATCCTGTTTTTGCCTTAGAAATTTTGATTGATGATGTATCAGATAGCATAAAAGAATATAAGCCTATTTTTCCAAAACCAATAAAATTTAATCAATACACACAAATATCTCTCTATCCATCGGTAAATAGAGATATTTCATTTTCAATAAATAGAATTGAGCTATTGGATATTCTTCAAGATTTAATTATTTCATGCAAATATGAAATATTAAAAGATAAATTTATTTTTGATTTTTTTGAAAACAAAAAACTTAATATAATCAAAGTTGGTGTCAGGTTTATTTTTCAAGATAGTTTAAAAACTCTTACAGACAATGATGTTGATGAAGTTTTAAGAAAAATAATTACAAAATTTTTGGAAATAGATGGAATACAAATACCTGGGTTGAAGTAAATGACAGTTACAAAAAAAGATATATCTAAAGCTTTACAAGAAAAAGTTTATTTAAATAGTAATGAGTCTGATGAGTTCTTAGAATTTTTCTTAAACACTCTTAAACTTTACTTAAAGAATGGGGCCATAAAATTACCAAAATTTGGAACATTTCACTATATTAGGACAGCAAAAAGAATTGGAAGAAACCCAAAAACTCTAAAATCCTATACAATAGATGGTATGTATAAACCAAAATTTATTGCTTCAAAAAAATTAAAGGAAACGTTAAATTGAAAAATCAAAACAAATATATCTTTTCTTGTCTATTAGTAATTCTTACTAATATTTTACCAGCTCAATCAAATGATTTTGATCAAAACTATCTAAATAGTCTTCCGGATTCAATCAGACAAGATGTTGAAAATGAGCTTTTAAAAAACAAAGAATCTAAAGAAAGCAAACAAGTATATTTAAATCCATCATCTAAATTAAATAAATCACAAACTATTCTTCAGTGGGAAAAATTTAAAAAAGAAAATGATTTAAGACAGGATGAATCAGAGCGTTATGGAATGAGGTTATTTAATTCTATGCAAAGCTCTTTTATGCCTGTAAATGAACCAAATTTTGATTCGAGTTATATTTTAGATTTTGGTGATGTTCTTGGCGTTGATATATACGATGCAGGATTTGATAAATATAAGCTTGATATTAAAAGGGATGGATCAATAGTTATACCTGGGGTTGGTAAGATTTATGTTGCTGGGCTTGAGTTATCTAAAGCGATTGATTTAGTCTCATCTAGGATAAGTAAGATCCTTGTTCTTGATTCCATAGTTTCTTTAGAATCAGTAAGAGATATTCAAATATTAATGACTGGAGAAATTTATTTTCCAGGTATCTATACTTTTAATGGAAATACAAATCCCCTTCATGCAGTGAGCATGGCTGGTGGTATAAAAGAATCTGGAAGTTTTCGTAAGGTTTTGATAAAACGTAAAGGAGAGATCATAAGCCAAATTGATTTATATGATGCATTAATTTTCGGAAATACATCATTTAATATTCAACTACAATCAGGTGATACTATTCTTATAATGCCTGTGCAAAAACTAATAAGAGCTGGCGCTGGTTTTTTAAACAGAGGGTTATTTGAACTTGTTAAAGAAGAGACGCTTGACGATTTAATTACTTTTACAGGTGGTTTCTCATCTAAATTTAATACAAAAAAAAATGAGCTAACATTAGATAGAATGAGTGATGACGGTAGTTTCATTACCTCATCAATAAATTTAAATAATTATACAAATTTTGAACTTAATAATTATGATTTTTTAAGAGGCCAAGAGTTTATAATTAGAAAAATTAAAATTGAAGGAGAAGTGAAGAATCCTGGTACTTACTCAATACAAGAGGGTGAAACTATTTCATCAGCTATTATTAGAGCAGGTGGCTATACACAAAATGCGTTTCCTTTTGGAGGAGTCTTGCTCAGTGACAAGGCAAGAAAAAAAGAACAGAAAAATTTAGATAAGGCATATCAAGATCTTATAAGTTATTTAGTATCATCTTCAACGACCAGAAGCGGTCAATCAGCAACAAGTCTACCACTGCTGCTGGCTGAACTAAAAAATACTAAAGCTGTTGGCAGGGTTGTAGCGGAATTTGATACTATAAGGCTAGCAAGTGGTAAGGCTACTGACACCCTTTTAGGTGACAATGATGTTATAAATATTCCAGCTTTTGATAATAAGGTATATGTCTTTGGAGAGGTTAGTGAGCCTGGTGGTATATTTTATGATGATGAGTATTCAGCATATGATTACTTAAATTCATCTGGAGGTCTTTCAAAATATGCAGATAAAAGATATATCTATATTGTTGATCCCAACGGTATTGCAAAAAAAATGAATTTAAAGAATTTATCTTTCTTAAACAATAACAATCATTCAATATATCCGGGTTCCATTATTTATGTTCCAAGAAATGTTGAATTTAGAAATGAGATAGAGTTCATCTCATTAATTTCACCAATCTTTACTTCATTGGCTGTTTCAATTGCATCTTTATCTGCAATTAGTAATGACTAATTTGCATAAGATTTACTATAACTAAAATATCTTTTTCGGTGATAACCACACTTAAAAATAGATTAAATAATCTAATACTCAGCACAACTTGCTTATTTTTTTCTGTATTTTCCTTCGCAGATTATTCTGACTATATTTATACTAATTCAGAGCCATCATATAATTCATTAGGCCAGACTGGCTTGATAATGACACCAAGTGCTCATATAAAGACAGGACCAAGTATTTATTTAACTTCAAGTAGAAATAACATATGGAAGATAGGAACACTAACCGCCACTCCATTCGATTGGCTCGAAGCTAGTTATTATTATTATAGACCAAGCGATATTGCCTGGGCAGGTCAGAAAGGTCTATATTTAGATAAGGGGTTCAATGTTAAGTTTTCCTTTACTCCAAAAAGACTTAATAATCGAGTCACATTTGCTGCAGGCTTAGATGATTTTGCTGGAACTGGTATTTTTGCAAAAGAGTATTTAGTTTCTACATTAAATTTTCAAAATGCCAGGTTAAATCTTGGAGTTGGGTTTGGCATGTTTGCAGGAGAAGATTCTTTAACTTTTTCAAACCCTTTATCAAAGATAGCTCCAAGCTTTGAAAAAAGAATTAATATTGATGAATATAGAGATGATGATAGATATGGGCAAGGTGGAACCCCTACCACTGAAGCATGGTTTAAGGGAGATGCAACTTTTTTTGGAGGCTTAGAATACTTTATTCCATATAAAAAAGGCATAAAGGTAAAGGTCGAGTTGGATACATTTGATTACTTTGATTTTACTGTACCCGGGCCTGGAAAAGATCCGCCATCCCGAAATTCTATAAGGTGGAAAGACTCTAAAATTAACTATGGTATAAGTTATCCATTTAAATATGGAAATATCGATCTTTCATATATCAAAGGAAATACTTTAAATATTTCCCTCTCTTTAGGTTTAGGGATGAAAAATAATATTGTCAAAAAAAAACCCTTTGCTCCAACGATATCGCCTAATAAGAATAATTCAGAAAATGAATTAACTTTCTATAGAGATTTATTATCTAATTTAGCAAGAAACCAAATTTACATGCAATCTGCTGATATATCTAAAAATAACTTATCTATAAGCATCGAGACTGATAAATTTAGAAATCCAGTAGTTTCATCTTCAAGGGCTGCCTACATTGCAAAATCTATCTCTGATTTTGATAATTTTAACTTTGACTATATTAATGTATCTACTATTTCTATGGGATCACAAATAAATGAGATGAGTTTCAAAGAAAAAAACTTACTTTTACATGAACAGAATTATCCTTTAAGTTTAGTTATAAGAGAAACAGAAATTATCAACCCAAAGCCCAACTCGTATAAAGTGCATAAATATCAACCATTGGTAAATTTCCCAATAATATTTAATACCTTCAAACCTGAGATCAGAAGCCACATTGGCTCTCCTCAAAAATTTTACTATGGCGGTATAAGTCTTATATTAAATTCTGAAATTCAATTTAATAGAAATTTGGTATTATCATCAAAAATTGGGACATCCTTAATTGATAACTTTGGTGAAAAAGCATCACAACCTGCATCAAATCTTCCTCATGTTAGAACTGAAGTGGTTGATTATCTGAATGGATCTAAGACATATATTGAGAAATTAAAATTAGATTATATTTGGTCCCCTAGAAGAAATGTCTATACTAAATTATCAACAGGCATTTTTGAAACTATGTATGGTGGCTTTGGTGGAGAGTTTTTATATAAGCCATTTAATAGGGACATATTTATAGGATATGACTTTTATAAAGTTAAAAGAAGAGAGTTTGACCAAAAATTTGATTTTAAAGACTACGAAGTTCAGACTGATCATATTAATTTAGGCTATTATCATTCACGATCAAACATTCTTATTAAAACCTCTTATGGAAATTATCTTGCTGGAGATAAAGGGTACACTCTTGATTTATCAAGAAGAACAGCATCTGGTGTTAGTATAGGATTTTTCTTTTCTCGTACAAATGTTCCTTTTGACTTATTTGGCGAAGGAAGTTTTGATAAAGGTTTTTATTTTAATATCCCAAATGACGTCTTTTCTTCTAGTTACTCAAAACTCTTTACTGGATTCGGCTTAAAGACGCTGACTAGAGATGGGGGGCAAAAGTTAAACATTGATAACTCCTTAATAGATTTTTTTCACAAAACTTCAAGAACAGAAATAACTGAGGGATGGTATGAGTACTTACATTAGTAAAATATGTTTTTTACTATCTATTACTAGCTGTAGCACGCTTGAAAATAGCTTCCTACAAAATATTAATCTTTTAAAGATTGCAACTCAAAACTCTTCTATGGCAGCAATTAAGACTGATAAGTTAATCCTCGACATCAATAACAATCAATATACTTATCATTTAAGATCAGGCTTTGCTGATAATGTTTACTTTCAGGATAACAATAAAATAATTAGCTTATACAAAGGGAAAATTATTAGATCTGTTGGTTTTGTAAATGATTTAGAGCATATCTATGAGGAAGATGTGCTTTCAAAAATACTTATTAATGGTGAATCAATATCTTATTTCATTAAGTTTAACAATCCTGTCACATCTTACTTGCAAGCTGAATCATCATACTCTAATGTAATTGAGGATAATAGACTAAATAAAAAGCTTAAGACGTTTACAGACCATCAGAATATAAATATTGTTAAAGAAGAATTTTACGTTAGAAAAATTAATTGGAGAGGTGTTAACTACTATTTTATAAATAGTGAAGGTGATGTTATATATTCAGAGCAGTTATTAAATCCTCTATCGAGCAAAGCAGTTAATTATCGATATACAATGTAAAACAGCCTATGAAAATAGACTGTTTTACTTTTTGTAATTAATTAACCTGTAGTTGTGGAACCAGTCGTGGTGCTACTTGAGGTCGTTGTTGAGCTACTTGAAGTTGTCGTTGTATCTGAGCTAGATGTTGTTGTATCTGAGCTAGATGTTGTTGTATCTGAGCTAGATGTTGTTGTATCTGAGCTAGATGTCGTTGTATCTGAGCTAGATGTCGTTGTATCTGAGCTAGGTGTT
>Ga0206130_10008238_pt1 | contig 11288 bp, 14 predicted proteins | sample Helgoland_Spring_9_FD_148637 | JGI IMG/M metagenome (GOLD analysis project Ga0206130, IMG submission 148637) | Pelagic subsurface seawater microbial communities from Kabeltonne, Helgoland, North Sea - Helgoland_Spring_Bloom_20160512_1 | ecosystem: Environmental > Aquatic > Marine > Epipelagic ...
GATGATGCCCATTGCGCACGACAGCAGCGTGACCTGCATCAGTGCGCAAGTCGGCAAATTGCGCCAGATAACTGGCAAACTCGGCTTCAACAGCTGTCGCGATCAATTCCTGCGCTCCCGTTCTGAGCAAATCCGTCAGCGCATCCGTCATCCCGTCTCGACGCGCAAAATCAACAATGTTAGTCGTTTCCATGGTAGTGTATCTCCTTCGGTTGGGCTGCTGTCTCACAACAACAATTCAACCAGATAAGCCGCCAACCTTCAAACCACCCAAAAAACAGATTCAGTCATAGCTCTCCAGCAGCGTTCGATGATTATTTGAGCTTCGCGTAGTGAGTAGAATATCTCGCCGTTGAGCAATTCATCTCGCATTCGCCCGTTGAAGCTTTCGCAATATCCGTTCTCCCAGATAGAGGAGCTTTCCGCGTACAAGATAGCTGTCGATAAAGCATTAGTTTAAACTGGCACAGGTCGACGATAGGACATGGAACAACTTGGGATTAGTAAAGCCTCTTACTACATGTGCCTGAGTGGCTAAGCGGATTGTCGTCTTGAACGTGCTAGTTGCGAACCTGAATTAACGCTTTCTTGATTAAAGTATCTTGCAGAAAACGCTCAAGTTTTTTGTTAAGTCGATCATTGCTCTGCAACGCCATTAGCTCATCTTGCGTCAAGCTGTAGGGATCGTCTTCCAACCTCTTACGCAGAGCCATGTCGTTCCAAACCGATGTAATGATTATGCGTTCTTGATCTGTCATACTTATATTAACGGCTGGGCAAGGTGCAGTGTTAGCAGTGAGCTGGCATTACCTTAATTTAACACCCAGATAAGCCCCCTGATGCCCTAGCTAAGGCTCTCGCAAGGTTTCTGACTGAGCCTGGGGGTGTACAGGAACCCTACGCGTAAGACTGTCATTGATCGTGATGCTATTCAGAAGGTGAAGTCAGAAGGGCTGTCCACGTACAAGATAGCTCAACCGATGGGCATTTCACAAAAGTCAGCCGACCGTATACTCAAATAAGCTGCCTGATGCATGAAGCTGTAACACCACCTGCTCACACAATGGATTTGACTGGGGATGTTACGATTAGCTTAACCGCCCATCGGCTGCATTGTATAGGCAACATACTCAACGCCGTTAGCCCGATCCCACTGCACTTGATCTTCATTCATCATTGGTTCGCTGAGTGCTGCAAAGTCTGTAATGTTTGCAAGAAATATCAAAGAGTGGTCGCTCTCTTTTGCTACAGTCCAATCTGTATGTGCCGCAGTGATCGAAGCCATATTGCTTTCAAGTCGAGCTATCATATCGTCCCAACTACATTTGAAACTTGCTCGCATACAAACATTCATTTTCTTCTCCAATTTTCCATTACAACTCTAATGGTAATGTCTACAAAGTAGATTGCAAGAAATGTGCCGAACTGACCTTGGGGTCTACAAGCCCCGAGGCCTTTCAAACGTTTGAAAAATCATGACAGCACAGTGCAAAAAGCCCGCTGATGGGACTAAACACTTCGGTTCACCACAAAATATTAGCCACAAAAGTTACCAACAAAATGCAAAATCTATTTCTCAACCAAAACAGCTGTCCCAGAAGCTACCAGCATCTGCATAGAACCAGCGGAACTCAATACAACATAATCCAAATCAACACCAACAACTGCATTGGCACCAACCTCGTACGCTTCTTTCTTTAGTTCGTAGAGGACTGTCTTACGGGAGTCTCGCATGGTCTTCTGGATAGCTTCGGAACGGCCACCTATAATATCTCGCGCGAATAGGTCTTTGAATGTATTCATACCGAAGGCACATTCTGCTGTTACGATCTCTATGCGCTTGGTTATGTTAAGGTTAGGAACGGTTTCCGTGGTAAGCATGATGGAATTGATCTCTTGTTCAACCGATTTTAGTTGAGCGTCATCCTTGTTTAGCTGAACAGAAGAACGGCAATCCTCACAAGCGCCACGCAATGCCTCCCAAGCCTTTACGGACTTCCCACACTCTTTGCATTCAGGCATCGCCACCTCCACCTTTCACCTACGGACAACCATGCCCTCTTGCACTGTAACCGAGCATAATAAGTCTAACGCTTCTTGATGAAATAGCCATACATATTGCCGTACCCGAAGATTATTAGTGCCACGTTTTAGGACCACGTTTAGGTAATTTATGGCAACGATACACAAGAATAAGATACTGTACCTACTGTGCCCGCTCTTCCCCTAAGGGATGCCATTGGCTTCTAGTTACATTGCACTGCGCTCACGTTTTCCTTTCCGTCTGCCACCACAGTAGCGTTCATCAACTTCAATTTCTCCGCCGAACATAGCTTCGCTTTCAGCTTCCAGTTCATAGGCTGTAATTTCGCGCAGCCCGAGAAAATAAAAGGCCGCTGTCTTGCGGTTCACACCGCAAAGGCTGGCCGTAGTTCGCGCTGTCGATCCCGAAACAAAATACTCCGTGAGGCGATCTTGTTTGTAGGGACTTAGACGACTCTTTCTCATGCTTCCCATCATAATCTCTTCTTAGGTTATCTGGGCCAGCCCCTTCTATTTTTTACGCAAAAACATGTTCGGGATCGGGCAGATGGAAGTGTAGATATCCGTTAAATTTTTTAGTGACGTTACGTAATTTTAATATTAATCATTTGTTTGCAAAAAGTAATAAGTATATTTTTTGCAAAGGGCATTGAACTTTTGCCTGTTCAGTACACCATAAAAAATGGCCACATAGGCTGACTTTAGGGAGAGAAGAAATGAGAAACATCTATAATAAAATAAAAATCATGATGGTTACAGGGGGATTAATCGCTGCACCGTCCTTAGCCTCGGCAAGTGCCAATCTAGAGGCAGATGATTTTGTCGGTATTTCGTTTTGGTTAATATCGATGGCTTTGATTGCTGCAACAGCATTCTTCTTCATGGAAACTCAACGTGTTTCAGGTAAGTGGAAAACATCGCTCACAGTTTCAGGCTTGGTAACATTGGTAGCTGCAGTTCACTATTTCTATATGCGTGACGTTTGGGTGGCTACCGGAGAAACTCCACTAGTCTACCGTTACATTGACTGGCTGATCACGGTTCCACTCTTGATGGTAGAATTTTATCTTATCTTGCGTGCAATCACAAATGTTTCTGGCGGAATTTTCTGGCGCTTGATGATCGGTACGATGGTAATGTTGGTCGGCGGCTATATGGGCGAAGCCGGTTACATAAATGCAATGTTTGGATTTATCGTCGGTATGGTCGGCTGGGCCTACATCCTATATGAAATCTTTTTTGGAGAAGCAGGGAAAGTTGCAGCTGAAAAAGCTCCTCCATCGGTGCAATCTGCCTTCGTAACAATGCGTTGGATCGTGACCATCGGTTGGGCAATTTACCCAATCGGCTATTTCATGGGTTACTTCACGGGCGCAGGTCCTGAAGAAGCATCAAACGCTTTGAATATTATCTACAACCTTGCGGATGTTGTGAATAAGATTGCGTTTGGCGTAATCATCTGGAACGTTGCCGTTACAGAATCTGAAAAAACGTCCTAAATAGGTCGTAGCGAGGTGGCCAAGTTGCCACCTCGCTTTTTATATTAATATGATATATCTTTATTTGAGGATGTACGAGTAATGGGAAAACCTCAGGGTATTGTTGAGACTAATGCATCGATCGAGGGTAGTGACCCGGTTGAAACTAAGTTTCATTCCACAGAGATACTTCGCAGATTTATTATAGAAAGATTGCCAAAACCTAATACTCCATTATCAGAAGCGGCCCATCATCACTTTGATGTCTCAGGAAAGATGCTGCGGGCTAAAATGGCGCTCAGCGCAGCAAAAGTACTAAAAATTGATCAGGCGGCTGCACTACATTGGGCCGTAGCTGTTGAAATACTCCACAATGCCTCTCTCATACACGATGACATTTGTGATGGTGACCAATTCCGTCGAGGACGGCCCTCGGTTTGGTTTAAGTATGGGCGCAACGTAGCACTGACGCTTGGGGATTGGTTGATTTCTCTAGCATTTGAACTTGCGGCTGAAGCAGGACAAAGGTCACAGACTCCCCTGTTAGTAAAAATTCTAGCGCAACACATGGCGACTACAACAAGGGGTGAGGCAGCAGAGTTTTCTAATTGCGGGGTTTTCTCCTGGGATTCCTATATGGAAATCGCATCGGATAAAACTGCTCCATTGTTGACTGCCCCAATGGAGGGTGTGGCCGCAATGGCACTTCACGCAAGTGCTGCCACCGCGCTTAAGTCATACTTTCGAAATCTTGGTGCAGCCTATCAAATGGCCAATGACATATTAAATTTCCGTGCGTTAGATGGTGCTGCAGACTGTGGCTCAGACCTAGCCCGTCGCGCTCCAAATGCAGTTATAGTACTTTATCGTCAAAATTTGTCTGCTGATCAAGGAGCAGCGTTTGATAATTGGAGCGCTTCAGGTGCAAAAGCCGACTTAGGTTTTTGGAAACAAGATATCCTGAATTCGGGCGCCATGACGCAGAGCATTCAACAGATGCACCGAGCTTTCAATAAAGCTACAAGGGCAGGGGAGGATCTTCCGTCAGGTTTGAGTGAGGCCGTATCTCCAGTTCAAGCTCTTTTAAAACAAGTTTGTCTAGAGTCGGTTGCGCCAACAGATTCGTTGACCCCCCCCTCCTAAATAGAGTGATTATGAAAAAACAAAAAAGTTGTGACCCTGGCAAGGCTGATCAGTCTTTGCCGGGAAGGGTTCTGGTTATCGGAGCAGGCTTTGGTGGGATTGCAGTAGCCCTGCGAATGCGTGCCAAGGGTTTCGAAGTTACATTGGTTGACCGTTTGCAGGCAATCGGTGGACGCGCGCAGGTTTTTGAGCGTGGGGGATTTCGTCATGATGCTGGACCGACTGTAATCACAGCTCCGTTTTTATTTGATGAACTATTTGAGCTTTTTGGAGAGAGGCGCAGTGACCATGTTGAGTTTCGGTCACTTGATCCATGGTATAGGTTTTATTTCCACGGTGGGAGACAGTTTGATTACCGCCGCTCAATTGAAGACACTAATGATGAAATACGGAAATTTGAACCAGCTGACGTTGAAGGCTACGCGAAGCTGTTGAAAACTTCAAAAGCCATTTTTGATGTCGGGTTTGAAAAGTTGGCTGATAGGCCCTTCCATAGAGTAAGAACTATGCTGGCCCAAATCCCCAGCTTACTTCGCTTGAAAAGTTATTATTCGGTAGCAGGTATTGTGAACCGGCACCTGAAACACCCACTTTTGAGGCAGGCGTTTTCAATCCATCCACTACTTGTGGGCGGCAATCCTTTTACGACGACCTCCATCTATGCTCTCATTCATTATCTTGAGCGTCGGTGGGGTGTATATTTTTGTATGGGGGGGACGGGACGTCTTGTGTCAGCGCTCCACGCTCTGTTGTTAAAGGCTGGCGTTCAGGTGGAACTTGGCATTGATATAGCTGAGATCACCCTTGAAAAGGGCCGTGCGACCGGCGCAATTTCAGAAAGTGGCCGAGTATTTTTGGCAGATCGGGTCATTTGTAATGGTGATCCACCAACAGTCTATGCTCAAATGTTGCCTGCGGACGGTAACCGCCGCAAACGGTTGGCTTCAGATCGAATGACACAATATTCGATGGGGCTTTTCGTGTTGTTTTTTGGCACCAAGCGACAGTATCCCAAAATTGCACACCATACAATCTGGATGGGCCCTCGATATAAAGAACTACTTGCGGATATTTTTGACAAAAAAATACTAGCGGACGATTTTTCTCTTTATGTACACCGCCCAACAGCGACAGATGATAGTTTTGCGCCTGCGGGATGTGATAGCTTTTATGTGCTTTGTCCTGTACCAAATTTGCGCGGAAAAATTGATTGGGATGAAAAGGGCCCTCAATTACGCGACCGCATTGTGGCTGCCCTGTCTAACACAATCATGCCTGATCTCGAAGATACCATCAGCGATGATTTTTGGATGACACCTGAAGATTTCAAGACAAACTATCGCTCAATGCATGGGGCTGGGTTTTCGATCGCACCACTCTTCACACAATCTGCATGGTTTAGGTATCACAACCGTGACCCTCATATTCCAAACTTGTATTTTGCTGCTGCGGGCGCGCACCCGGGGGCGGGAATGCCTGGGGTTCTGTGTTCGGCTAAAGTCGTTGAAGCCTTGATTGATGAAGAAATTCAAGAAAGTAAGTGATATGTGGGAGGTGCGACTGTATGAGTTCTAACGAGAATCTAAGTCCAGAACTCTCCTTGGCCCAGAATGGAAAAAGCTTTCATTGGGCATCTCGCTTTCTAGGCGTGAGGATTGGTAAAGACGCAGCTCAACTATACAGTTTTTGTCGTATTTTAGACGATATGGCCGATGGTGACATCGCAGATGGACCGGACCGGTTGGTTAACATTCGCGTTGGTTTGCTTGACCAAATGTATGACAAAGACCCGATACTTGCCAACCTGGGAGCCTTTATAAACCAAAATAATATTTCTGCTGAGGTTTTGGTCGCGCTCATAGATGGCCTACTTCAAGATCAAAACGAGGTGGCTTTGGCGGACGAAGCCGCGTTGCTGCGCTACGCCTACCGGGTGGCTGGAACCGTTGGCCTAATGATGTGCAATATTTTGGGCTGCAACGATAGGTTAGCGCTTGCACATGCGATTGATCTTGGCATTGCAATGCAACTAACTAATATTGCCCGTGATGTACATGAGGATGCGCTAATGGGGCGGCGATATCTGCCGGGTAATTGGGTCAATAACATGTCACCAGTTCAAATATTGGCGGCCAGTACCTCAGCTGAATTTCCTGAGCGAGCGATGGTTTCAGAGGCCGTGTCACAGTTACTTCAACTCGCTGAGACCTACTATGAAAGTGGAACGGCGGGCTTAGTCTATCTCCCCGTGCGAGCACATTTGGCAATTTCTGTGGCTGGGCGAGTGTATCGACAAATTGGGCTGCAAGTATCTGCAAAGGGGTGCCGTTGGTATGGAGGCCGGGAAGTTACAAGCCAAACAGTAAAATTTGCTTGCTCAGTGAAGGCCGTTCGCCGCTTGTCTGACCGTTGGTATGCTGCGCCACAGCACGCTGCCGTGCTGCATGCCCCTTTGATTGGTCTCCCGTATGTCGGGTGAACCAAATGATATAATAAAGCAGCCAACTAAGATTGCTGTTTTGGGCGGTGGTTGTGCCGCGCTGTCGCTGGCTGCCAATACCAATCTATTGTCAGGTAAACAGCTACATGTAATTGCGCCTAAGGTACACAAGTCGGATCAAAATCATATCTGGGGATTTTGGGAAATGGATTGGCTGCAAGACGCAGTGCCCCTCGCCCGCAAGACATGGCACAAATGGGCAGTCAGAAACGCTGACACTGAAGTGATTATGCATGCCGATGCTTATCCTTACCACGCTATAACACGTAGAAGCTGGCTTGAGCATTGTAATGCTCGAGCACAAAAAAATGACGTTTTGTTCCATGAGGATATGACCCAGCTTGCCACGCTTTCACCAAAGCAGGTTTTCGACAGCCGTCCACCAAGGCGAGAGCCAAATATGATGTTGCAGCATTTTATTGGTTGGGAAATTTGTGCCGAACCGGGCAGTTTTGACGACAGTACAGCTATTTTGATGGATTTTCGCTGCGATCAGTCTCGTGGAATGCATTTTATTTATTGTCTGCCTTTCTCAGATCGGGAGGCATTGGTCGAATCAACGCTGTTTTCACCCACTCTGGAAACTAATGAATTTTATGAAACAGCGATTTCAAGTTGGCTGAAAAAACATGCTGGCGTTTCACGTTTTAACCTTTTGCGCCGTGAGCAAGGCGCGATCCCTCTTGGTGTCATGAAGCGTCATGACACAGATTTTCAGGGAATTGGCGCCAATGGTGGTGCCATAAGGCCATCCAGCGGATACGCATTCAGCTTCATCCAAAAACAGATTAAAACAGCTCTTAGGAATGTGTCTGACGGTCATATGTTGCAATTTTCAACGCCACATAAACCAATAGACCTTTGGATGGATAAGATTTTCTTATCTGTCCTGCGATATCAGCCACGCTATGCCCCAAAAATTTTTACAGCTCTTGCAGACAGCTTGACAGGGGACGAATTTGCACGCTTTTTAAGTGGTGAAGCCAATATGTTCCTGCGGGCTAAAGTAATTGCAGCTATGCCGCCGCTACCATTTATTAGAGCTCTTCTAAGGTCGGATGAGGGCGAGCCATGATTAATGATTTTGATATAACCAATCCGGTGGGGGCGGTCGCCAGTTTCTTGGGGTTTGACCTGCTGTCACTTATCGCTTTGGCGGCAATTGTGATTATAGGTTTGCCTCATGGGGCTTTTGACGGCGCTGTTGCACTGGCACTTGGTTATGGCAAGGACCTCAAGTCCATGCTCGTGTTTATGGTGAGTTACCTTTCTATAGCAGCCCTAGTGGTTCTTTTTTGGTTAGAATTTCCAGAACTGTCGCTAACAGTTTTTTTAGGCATAAGCATATTACATTTTGGTTTAGGTGACAGCCAACCAGGTAGTCTGGTGCAGCGGGGGATCCAAATCATTGCCCACGGTGGAACAGTCATAATATTGATCAGCTTGCTAAATTGGACTGAAGTTGAACTGATTTTTGACACGCTCATTGGCGAAAAGAGCGTGTTTTTGCAGCTGATAATTGTAGTCTGCGGATATTTAATGGTAGGCGTTTTGGCCTCTTATTTTATACTAGCTTACTTACGGCCTAAACTACGCGTAAGGCTGGCTGAACTTGTTATTTTGGCAATTCTGTTTGGATTAGTACCACCACTGGTCGCATTCTCACTGTATTTTTGTGGAGTTCACACGCCACGTCATCTCACCAGGGTTTGGCATGCAATCGATAAAGGTGGGCGTGATCGGGCTAAGATGCTCACGTTGGCCTTGGTTTTTACCTTAGCAAGCTGGGTCGCTGGCGGCTTTTCACTTTGGCTAGTATCTACAGGGGAGACAATTGATAAGGCTATACTGAGAGTGGTTTTTATTGGACTAGCAGCTCTTACAGTACCGCACATAGTTTTAGTTGACGGTATGTTCCGTCGTAGCCGACAGCCTTTTAAAGTATAGCTAATATTGAGTTAAGATAAATTTTGTTTATATTGTTACACTTAGGGTCTGGAGTGCTTAGAGGCCTTGGAATGACCCTGAAAAACGGGATAATATCAAGTATTATATAGCTATATCGATATTCAAGTTATGGTGGTGACCAAGGGTGGATTCGAACCACCAACCTGCCCCTCAGGAAGAAGTTAATTGCAGATATTTATTATTAAAAACAATAATTTATGGCGCATATTTTTATTTGTATATAATGTGAATATATAAAATATTGAGTTTTAGTGTTTTTATTCAGTTTGTTAATCTACATTTTGGTTATGCCAACATCTGCACATCTCGGATTGAACCACCTACGGTGCTGAGGGTGTGATCTGGGATGGTGTTGAGTTTGGTCATTGGTGATGCTCGTGCTTAATCATCTTCAAGCTTGTCCTTGTAAGCTAACCCCATCCAAGCAAGCACAACAAAGAATAGTGGTCGAGAGAGTATAAACACCGAAAAGTACGGGCGATCATCATCGTTATTTGGAATTTTCAAAACGGCGTATATAACCATCCGAAAACTAAATGTTTATCTTGGATATCCACGTGAAAAACTGGCCAACCCAAATCATTCCAGCATAATAATACGGGTACCCTACAGGCTCACACAGAGGCTCATACAAGCACGGTAGCATAGGTTATAACTTTAGCTTGCGCTGTTCACTCGGCTGCGCCAACTTTAAATAATAAAACTCAAACTACATCACATAAATTTGTGGCTTCTCGAACTGCATTAAACTCTGAAAGGGCGCACATATTCTGATAATACCAAGCCTCGGTTGTTTTGCATTTTAAATACGAATTTATTTAACACCTCTGACCTACCTTTAACGAAACTTTCGTCTAGGATTGTTTGGCACTTAAGGTAACCATCTTTACTATCATACTCAAACACCATTGATATTCGGTGCTGATCCTTATTCCAAACCTTTGAAATTACGTGTCTAATAAGACCTGCGGATGCAAGCTTAGCATAAAGAGTGTCAGTCCAAATTTCATCCAATGACTTTAGAAATAACTCTACTTCGGGCTCGCTTGCAAAATCCATTTGTAAACAATTAATAAACACAGTTGCGTCTTGTTTAGGCATTATTGATCACTCCGCAGGTTACGTTTTAATTATTAATGCAAAATAGCATGACCCAACTTTAAACCGTCCGCAAAATAAATCTTTATCTTTTATTCTAATCTGCATAACGGGCCAACCCAAATCATTCCAGCATAAATCCAAGGGTTCCCTACAGCCCCGCACAGAGCCTCCTAAAAGCACGGTAGCGTAGGTTTACTCAAGTGCATCAGCTTCAAGGTTAAACCGCTATGTATGGTTCAACCGTCTCGTGCTTCTTGTTCCCACTTCAGCAGTGCCTCATCCCAACTAGGAATGATGTCACTTTCGTAGCTCAGCAGTCTGCCAATAGCTATTGATGGAAAAGCCTTCATGGCCTTCATATGTTTTGGTGATTTGACGTATGCCTGCATGTGTGCGTTTGTCTCCCAAATAGTAAGGGTATGTTGGTAGCCATTCCTGCTATTGTTCTCACAAAGCAATATACCATCAGCTTTTTGTGCAGCCCTAAATGCAGGAATAGTGAGAAGCCAAAATTTCACAGAGGCGTATAGGTTGTTTGTTTTAAGGCCAGTGACTGACACGTACATGCTAGCTAACTTTCTCTATCAGCGAATATCCAGTTAGTGATCAAGGCTACGACCCATGCGCTGATAAAGGTAACAATGACTAAACTCCAATAACTTGGATCAATGAGAATGTTTATCTTATTAGAGCTTTCAGTCAGTGGATAAAGGCAAAGATAAGCTGCATAGCCGTATGCTAGGACTTTCAGTAACTGTCTAAATGTTCTGAGCATCTCAATCTCTCCCACAAATATTAAACCAAAACTGCCACTCTTTGGAGCTCTTTCGTGTTGTACCTCCCGAAGTAAGGGCACTCAACGCTCTAAAAACCTCCTCTTAATGCGATAGCCAAGTATTCCTTTGACGCTCTGATGTACTCCTTATGGTGTCAACGCCGGACTAAAACTGCACCAGTCGCCGGAGCAACAGTGCACCATTTGGCAGATTTTGGTCGGAGTAAAAGTGCGCCATTTTTCGGGATGTAGGTTTGTCCATAGGCCCGCACGGCGGAGT
>Ga0206130_10008240_pt1 | contig 11286 bp, 6 predicted proteins | sample Helgoland_Spring_9_FD_148637 | JGI IMG/M metagenome (GOLD analysis project Ga0206130, IMG submission 148637) | Pelagic subsurface seawater microbial communities from Kabeltonne, Helgoland, North Sea - Helgoland_Spring_Bloom_20160512_1 | ecosystem: Environmental > Aquatic > Marine > Epipelagic ...
TACATAAATATATGATGAATGGAAAGAAAACTAAAAAGGCCTCAAATGTAAAGATTATAGGGGAAGGAACATACGGATGTGTAGTAAAACCTAGTTTAAAATGTAATACAAGCCACGATTATAAGAATAAGGTTTCTAAATTGATGCACGGAAAAGATGCTTTAGCCGAACAATCTGAAATGAAGATATTGAATGATATTGCAGGTATAAATGATTATACAATGTCATATCCAGAGTTATGTAAACCAAAATTAGATACCAAAGACTTACCTTATAATTTTCTCGAAATTGCACGTAAGTGCAATGTAGATGTGGTAAAAACCGCATTAGACCATAAGAAATATCACGAGCTATCGTTATTATTGTTAGACGATGGTGGAGTAGATTTACATCAATTTGTTAATAATATATTTAACAAATTAGATCTCGCACAACAAAATATATTTTTCACATCTATAATAAATTTATTGAATGGATTATTGTTCTTTATCAAAAACAAAATAATACACCACGATATAAAACTGGCAAATATTGTATATAATATTACAACTGGCGATGCAAAGTTTATTGATTTTGGACTAATGACAACCAAAGAAAAATTTATTGAACAATCAATAAAGAGTGAAAATGGGTTGGCAATTACCTGGGATTATTTTCCACCTGAAATCAGTTGCGCAAACGAGGACATATATAAAACAGAAAAATGTAATACATTGCTAGGTAGTAATAACGAAGGAGAGTATGATCAGTTTTTAAATACAATATCGGATTCCATAGATGGGTATTGTCTTTCGTTTGCACTTTATGATATGTTTAAAATAATTCGAACACAAAAGATGTATAAAGGCAATCCTGAGTTTATTGATAAAGTAATAATTTTATTATATAAATTTGTTGGTGAATCGAACCCGGAAGGTGGTTATAAAAGAAACAAAAATTATCAAAAATTAAGAGATTCATATCACATGTTCGCAAATAATTATCAAGTAATTGATAAGAAGAAACCTACTCCAAGTAAAGAAATTCGCGAATTATCAAATAAGTTAATAACGTCTACACACAACGCTAATCTCGACAAAAAACCTACAACCCGAATATCTAAAAAAAAACAAACAATGAAAAACAAATATAAAAAAAACAAATCTAGAAAAAAACAAATCTAAAAAAAAGATTAGCTGGAAATAATTTGCTATACACAATATATGAAAGGACATACCCTTTGAATAATTTAATTTGTATTTTTGTGCGTACTTAAATATCCAAAGGTGTATAATAAAAATGTGATAGTATAATATATTGGTGATATGACAAAAAGATCTAGAGATAATAAACGGTCAAAACTTGATGAGAATTTATTGGATGAATTAATATACGCTTTGTCCGATTTAAAATTAGATTCTACGAAAGGAAACGATGATGGTATAACCGAAATAACAAGAGGTATGAGTGATTTAAATATGGGACCTATAAAAGTAGTGGTTATGCCATTTGCTCACGGTGGCGTTCAGCCTGCAACAAGTGCCGATGCCCGACTGATCGATGGAATGGACGTCAAATTAATAACTTCAACATCTGGTACGTGTACATTAATGAGACCTGATAGTTATATTAAGTTATTATCTACAATAGCAACTAGAGTTAAATTCAGAAAGCATACGACTGATCCGAATTTTGATAATCAGCTACTAGATTACTTTAATAATTTCCAAAATTATACAGTTAATGCTGAGGATTTAGGTACACCAACATATCTTCCTGAAATGAATAAATATTGGCACAGACTACCAAGTAAACAAACCCACGAGGGCTACGTGGATGTAGTATCAGATACATATGAAATGACCAATTTTAATAATAAAGACATATGCACAAAAGTTTATGGTCCAATCCCCAAAACTGATGTATTATGGAGTGCAATCCAACCAATTGCGAATCTTATGAAGATTAACGCGATCGATTATAGCAATAAGCCATTTGTAATATATATGTATATAAATCAGAAAGGAATATTCAAGGTAGGTATTACTCCGAACACATATAACGGTATAACTCTTCATGAAATATTAGAGAGCACAAACGAATCGATTAAAAAAGAGTTGACAAACGAATCGATTAAAAAAGAGTTGACAAACGAATCGATTAAAAAAGAGTCGACAAGAAAGGTGCATTATGTTTTCGCTGATCCAAATTGTTCTTATGGCGACAGTGGTTGTACATTTGGTGAAAAATCCAAAAATAAAAGGCATACAAAGGACAATAAAAAAAGTAGAAAAGTAAGACCAACCAAAAGTGTAAGATTAACCAAAAAATATAAAAATAAGAGCAACCCAAAAAGTAGAAAGGTGTTAAAATAAATGTGATTTCACATATATCACGGAGAGGATTCAAAACAAATATGTGGTGTACACCATATTTACAAGAGTAATCATTGTTGTTGACATAAATGTGCAATGATAAATCTGATTACATATTGTAAGCATAAAAAAAATAATATATGAGTATGAATATTTTTATGACTATATACATAGTGGATTCAAATATATTTTATATAATTGTATAAATAAATACATTTCTGCATTGTAATCAGTAATTAATATTTAGGAAAAACGTAAAAATATAATTAATTAATTAATTATATTTTTCAAATTTTTTTCTTTTGCTATAATATAACTACAGTAAAATGGCTGGAGGACTTATGCAACTTGTCGCTTATGGCGCCCAAGACGTGTTCCTTACTGGAACCCCTGAAATTACCTTTTGGAAGGTGTCTTATAGACGCCACACTAACTTCGCAATGGAGTCCATCGAGCAGACCTTCTCTGGACAAGCCGATTTTGGCCGTCGTGTTACCTGCACAATCAGCAGAAACGGTGATCTTGCCTACCGCACTTACCTTCAGGTAACTGTTCCTCAGATTGATCAAGATATGAATGCTTCTGGTGCCGTCTATGCCCGTTGGTTGGACTTCGTCGGTGAGCAGCTCATTGCCCAGGTTGAGGTTGAGATTGGTGGTCAGCGCATTGACCGTCAATACGGTGATTGGATGCATATCTGGAATCAGCTTACCCTCTCTAAGGAGCAGCAGGCTGGCTACTACAAGATGATCGGAAACACTACCCAGCTTACCTATATTACTGATCCTGGGTTTGCCAACGTGTCTGGCCCTTGTGCTGCTGCCGGTGGACCTTCCCAGGTGTGCGCTCCCCGTAATGCTCTTCCTGAGACTACCCTTTACGTGCCTCTTCAGTTCTGGTTTTGCCGCAATCCCGGACTTGCTCTTCCCCTTATTGCCCTCCAATACCACGAGGTCAAGATTAACATTGACTTCCGCCCCATTGGTGAGTGCCTCTGGGCTGTCAAGGATCTTGCTGGTACCGGTACCCAGTCTGTCAGCTCCGCTTACCAGCAATCCCTTGTTGCCGCTTCCTTGTACGTTGACTACATCTTCCTTGATACTGATGAGCGTCGCAAGATGGCCCAGAACCCCCACGAGTACCTCATCGAGCAGGTGCAGTTCACTGGTGATGAATCTGTCGGTTCTTCTTCCAATAAGATCAAGCTCAATTTCAATCATCCCTGTAAGGAGCTTGTCTGGGTTGTGCAGCCCGATGCTAATGTTGACTACTGTGCTTCCCTTGAGGGTGGCGAGACTCTTTTCAAGACTCTTGGTGCCCAGCCTTTCAACTACACTGATGCTATCGATGCTCTTCCCAATGCCATCCACGCTTTCGGTAATGATGCCGCTACCTCTGGTGCTACCTCCTTCATCACCAGTGATGGTGTCTTCGAAGTCAGCGATGCTGCCGGTGATGCCGCCGGTTCCACTGTGTCTGATGCCGGAACTTTCGTTCTTGCTGAGACTGCTCTTGATATGCACTGCTGGGGTGAGAATCCCGTGGTCACCGCCAAGCTTCAGCTTAATGGTCAGGACCGCTTCTCCGAGCGTGAGGGATCTTACTTCGATACCGTCCAGCCCTTCCAGCACCATACCCGTTCCCCCGATGCCGGTATCAACGTCTACTCCTTCGCTCTTCGCCCCGAGGAACACCAGCCCTCTGGCAGTTGCAATTTCTCCAGAATTGACAATGCTGTTCTCCAGCTTGTCCTTTCTTCCGGAACTGTGTCTGGTTCCAACACTGCCAAGGTTCGTGTGTACGCTGTCAACTACAATGTGCTTCGCGTAATGAGTGGCATGGCTGGCCCTGCTTACAGTAATTAAGCAACCTAACAATTATTGTTAAAAAATAAAAAATAAAAAACCAATATCATAAAAATAAAATTTATAAAACATTTAATTATCATTAAATGTTTTGATATAGAAAATAGGAGGAAACAAATGTGTAAAACAATCTCAAGAAAAATTATATATATTTTCGTGTAAAAAACATAAAAATATATTTTACAATATATCATATTAATGAGCGTGTTTCTTTCATCAACATTACAAACTCAAAATGATCTATTGATGAATAGTTTGAATGAATTTTATCAACGCGAAAGTAATCTAGAAAAAATGGTTAAAATTATTAATGGAGAAACAAAAATTTCGTTGCGCATTGTAGACTGGTTTGTCACGAATTATGCAAAAAAAAATTATACAATTTACAGTCTTCCTACTTCAAAAAATGATGATATTATCGTACGCCGGTTCAAAGTATACAATGATTATAAGCTGAAGCTGAAAGCATATTCGAAAAAACGGTTTGATCCATTTTGTAGATGGGAACGAATATGTATGCCTTTTCAAAATAGACAGGTTGAGACAACCATTGGACAATTGAATTTTTTCAAATGGGCAATTGAAAATAAAGTAATAGAATATATCGAATCGAATTATCAAACGATTGAGCATGATATGAATAACCGCAATAGCTCCTCTAAAAATAGAAACAGTACTGATATTGTACACAGTAATGAACACACAAAAACCCGTAAAAAACGCGAAGAACTTTCCGTGTCGGCGTGCAAATGTATTAAAAAAGAGTCTGTTAAAATTGTTGTTAAATTTGATCTATAACTAGAACTAATTTGAAGACGATAATCTAGCAATTGGAGGCGGGGATGAATAATGTTTATTTTCTAGATATTCCTTACCTAACATCTGGTTCGTTGCGTCTTCACACTCGATGGGATGTTTCAATGAAATGTTGTTTTTTTTCGAAAGTTGGGCAATGAAAGCCACGATTGATTCAATCCATTGCATCCCCTTGTCATTCGGGTTGCTTTCTACATATGATACATCTTCATTCGTGTCTATTCTAACCACAGGTAAATCGTTTTTCTCATCATTGGTAATTAACCAATTGTCGTGATAGTCTTTGCATTTTTTTAAATATTCATATTCAATATCATTCTCACCAGTTCTATTTCTTTTATTAATTCGTTCTAAGCATACATTTGGAGAGGAATCGATATATACAACGCCGTTTAACTTAATGTCATCTTTTGAATTATTATAGAACAATTCATAAATTTGATACTCGACCTCCCCGATCTTGTTATCGTCTTTCAACATCTTTGCAAAAATATTATTATCTGCTTCTAGTGATCTTTCGCAAATAATAACTTCACAATTCGGATTCTGCTTTATCGCATTTTTAATTGTACTCGACCGGGTGGCAAATGCCATTACTTGGAATGCAAATGAATATTTATCTGGATTTTCATAAAATTTCTCTAAAATAGTTATTCCATTTTTATCAGTTATCGTTTCCCAGATACCAACCGGTTCCTTTAAAAATACGATATTTTCATTGGTACGATATTTATTCTGTAATTTTTCGACTATGGTTGTTTTACCGGCTCCAATATTGCCTTCAATTGAAATAATGATAGGTTGGGGCATGTTTATATTATAAAAAGATATATATTTATATATTTATCAATTTTTGTAAAGATTATTCTTTATTGGCCGTTGAAATATGTGATCTGTATAATTCGTCAAAAAGGATTGATCGCACGACTAGGTTTGTATTTTAATATATCCAATGTTTGGCTTGTAGTTGGAAATTCAGCTTTGCCGTAAATATCCTGCAATAACAGCCATTCAAATATACCGCCTGGGTATAAATAGACATAACAAAATCCGAAATTAATTAATTGTTGGCATTTATCATAACTTTTTTCATCGTTTTGATTTGTCCCATAAATGACAATGTGTTTACTTTTGTAATCCGCGTTGAGTATTAATTCATTGATGATTTCTTCTTCATTCATAGAAGAAATCGTATTTTTTATTAAACACGCCTGGTCTTGTTCTCGTAAAGTATTAATAATTATATATTGTTCAGGATAACGTAAAATGTATTGCACGTCATCGAAAGATATTTTTTTATATATTTTATTTCCAGTGATAAAAGAGAACATTCTAATTTATACATATACGAAAATTATATATTGTTTTTATTGGATATTTTAATTGTCCATTATACCGTATGGACGGAGGGGGTATAAAAATTGATATATTCGTATTAATCTATAGAATACATATAAATAAAATAATGGACCTACATCAAAATAAGTTATCTAAAGCGGAATGGGAATCAATAGAGAAACCTGTAAATTCGAATGAAAAAGATATCTTGAAATTAATTATTGAAGGATATCATTCTCCAAATATCAAAAAAAACGATACCCAAACCTTTTTGAGTTATACAAAAATCGAAAAATCACCAGAAATAGAATATTTTATTTATAAAACATATTTCGAGGCAATACTTTATAAAAGTATAAACAAATATGGACAAGGAACCAGCATCGTCAATATTAATCCAATCAAATTTATGGAAGGATCTGTTATCAAACAGCTAAAAAGTAGCGACTCAATTCGTATAAAAAATGCAGAAGAAGTAATCAAAGTGAATAAAGGGAAAATATTTGAATATTTACTCTTGGACCTATTTCACGATTTATTGAAAAATATATACACAAAGAAACAAAAATATGCATATTATCTGTATACGCTTATTCAAATTAGAAAAACCGCAATACAGAATATTAATTCAATCGTATTGCGATATATTGACAAAGCAATTGAATGGACAAACCAACTTACAAAAACAAGTGAAATTATTACGAATGCATATCACTTCATTGAACAAAATAAATATTTGATTAAATACGAAGACAAAGAATTGTATTCTCACCAAAAACAACTATTTCGCATTATTAATAATAATAACAACTCCAAACTTATTTTATACACAGCTCCTACTGGAACTGGCAAAACATTGTCGCCCATTGGTATTTCAGAGAAGAAAAAAATCATCTTTGTTTGTGTAGCTAGACATATTGGATTAGCTCTTGCCAAAAGTGCAATTTCTGTCAATAAGAAGGTTGCGTTTGCATTTGGTTGTGAAACCGCATCTGATATTAGATTACATTACTATTCCGCAGTAGATTATACAATCAATAGAAAGTCTGGTGGCATTGGACGGGTTGACAATTCTAACGGTACTAATGTTGAAATTATGATATGTGATGTGCAATCCTATTTGACATCTATGCATTATATGTTATCATTTAACGATGAAAAAAACCTGATTACATACTGGGATGAACCAACTATCACACTGGATTATCAAGACCACGAATTGCATTCTATTATACATAATAATTGGAAGGAAAATAAGATATCAACCCTTGTATTATCTTGCGCGACTTTGCCTGTTCAAGAAGACATTCAATCAGTTCATCAAGATTTTCAACGCAAATTTGACGATGTGGAAATACATACAATTAGTAGCTACGATTGTAAAAAGACGATTCCAATTATTAATAAAGAAGGGTTTTGTGAGTTGCCTCATTATTTATATGAAAACTATACTGATTTGCTGAAATGCGTTCAACATTGTCAAACTAACAAAACACTTCTACGTTATTTTGACTTGCGCGAAATTATTCGATTTATTGAATATATGGAAGATACATACGAATTAGATGAACATATTCAGTTGGATTCATATTTTACTATTATCAGTGATATTACTATGAACAAACTAAAAACTTATTATTTAGATTTGTTGGCGAGCGTTGAAGACGAAGATGATTGGAAGAACATACACGCATATATGTTAGAAACGCGACAAAATCGATTCGCAGCCACCTGTAATACGTTGAGAAGCGTTGACGTCAATCAACCGAAAAATGACAGCAGTGTATTTAATATACATAAGAATGAAACTAAAAATACAGGGGGATTACTCGCAACAACCAGTGATGCATATACATTCACTGACGGGCCTATTATATATTTGACTGATGAAATTGATAAAATAGGACAATTCTATATACAGCAAACAAAAATCCCAGCAAATGTATTTTCAAATATATCTGAAAAGATAAATGAAAACAATGAAATTTCAAAAAAAATAGAATCACTAGACGCATTGATTGAAAATAAGGAAACCAAACTGGACGGAGACAACAAATCTGTTTCTATTCGCGAAAGTGGTAGATTGTCAAACGAATCAGACGGTTGGACGAAAAACATTGCTGTACTCCGTAAAAAATTAAAAATTGTTTCACTAGACCCAATGTATTTACCCAATACCAAACCACATCAACAAATATGGAGACAAAATAAAGAATTTATTGAAAACGCCTTCATTGCGGATGTAGGTGAAGGAAATGTAAGGACAATTATGCAACTGAATGTTGATACCAGATATAAATTACTACTTTTACTCGGAATTGGTACATTTAAATTACATAAAAACAATGAATATATGGAAATAATGAAGAGATTGGCTGACGAACAAAAATTATATATGATTATAGCATCTACGGATTATATCTATGGGACTAATTATCAGTTCTGTCACGGGTTTATTGGAAAAGATTTATCTACTATTTCGCAACAAAAAATATATCAATCAATGGGCAGAGTCGGTCGTAATAATATTCAACAGGATTATACGATTCGGTTTCGTGATAATGATACAATAAAATCATTGTTTACTAAACAAACATCTAATATCGAAGCTGTAAATATGTGTAAATTATTTCATAGCAATTAAATATATATACAATTTTATCATTCATTTTTTTATGAATGATAAAAATGAAGGGTTTATTTATGATTTTTCAATGGCATTTACGCGGGCGGTTAAATCCGTAATTTGTTTCTTTAAAATAGCTATAGTATCTTGTTCTTCTTGTAATTTTGTGTCTAATTCTTGTAATGCTTTAATCGAACGTATAAAAATACTATTATAATCGATGCCATAAGGGGTGGTTGCCGTCCCTTTGCGCACCGCGAAATTTAATTCGGGTATATTTTCAACTTCTTGCGCAATGAATCCTTCTTCTTCTGGAGGAACCGGAATAATATTTCCACAAAGGTCGATCATATTTCCAGAAGTGTCGAAACTAAAATGATGGTTTTCGTCATACAATTCAGTAGTTTTATAATAATGTTTCGGTTGTAATTTGCGAATGGTTTCTAGTGCATTTTCTATATTTGTTTCATTATGCTTTAATCTGTTATCACTTGAAGTCGCTGTGCCTGTAGTATAAGAATTACCAGCAACATATAATGAATAACCAAGTGAATCTGTCGCCCCAATACTTACATTACCTGATGTATATAAATTACCATTTAATGATATATCTGCTTCGTCTACATATAGATTTCCAGTAGTATATATGTTGCCACTTACATCTAATGAACACCAATCCAACTGATATCTATCTTCTAATCCGATACGTACACTATTATACATAGTCTGGTTCACAACTTCGTATGATAAAGTTCCACCAATATCAACTACCATCGCAACCCCTGGGTTTGTCATTCCAGACACACTATATCTATAATCACCAATTAATATTCGCGTACCTGTACTTGACATACCGGTTATCGTATCATAACCGAGATTGTCGCCACGAATACTTAACGTAGTACTAACATCAAATGAAGTTAATAAATTCCAATCTGTTGTATACGTATATACATACAAATCCCCAGTAGTGGTTTCTATAGCGGTTAAACGGGTACCGTCGCTGCTAAGTACTAGATTTTCTCCAAAACCGGAACCTGAATTGGTTGTTGTAATTGTTGACCCCATCTGTGTCCAATCGGTGGAAGTACTATCATATTCAAATACCTTTATATAACCATAATAACCGGAAGATGTGATTGGTGCACCGATTGCTACAATTGTACCATCAACATTGGAGTCACTATTTTTATTCATTGTACAATAAAAACCAAAATCGTCGCTAAATGACACAGTTAGTCCATCGCCATTTATTTGACTTCCTAATAATGTTAAACTACTATTACCAATGTCATATACATTCGCTCTTCCAGTGAGAAAACTATTATTTCCGGTTCCACTCGCAATACTAGAATATATAAGTCTTGTTCCATAATAATTCAATGAAATTCTACGCAATTCGTTTGACCCATCTATATCAGAACCTATCTGCGTCCAAACACCATTTACATATCGATGTACTTGAACAATATCTTTATTAGAACTACCGATAGCAATAACAGTTCCATCATAATTAATATCTACCAAATCTCCCATATACGTTAGTGTAGACACTATATCACTACCGACTTGTTCCCATTTAAGTTTTCTATCACTATATCTATAAACTCTGGCTGTTTTTAGTCCATATATTCCTTGTACCATAAAATCGCCCGTATAACTCAATGCAGATATGGATGCATAAGCATAACCTGCAGGATAACTTAGTACTTGACCTCTTTTTTCCCAGGCATTATTCGAAAGATCGTATTTATATGATTGTATATAACCATTATTTGTATAACCATCAAGATCAGCGTTTTTCGCACCAATGGCGACAATATTTCCATATCCATTCATTGCTAAATGACTAGCACTATAATCACCATCATTTCCTATCATTAAATTACCAACTTGTTGTATATAAGTATCATTTTGAGTGAATGTAATATTAAAATCACTGGTATTTTGAGAACTGGTGCTTTCTATATTAGCATTATTATTAAGAGTTAATGTTTCTGACGTATTAACAGAACCATCAGAACCATCAGCGCCAGTTGCGCCAGTTGCGCCAGTCGGTCCCTGAATTCCATCAACACCAGTAGCACCAGTCGGTCCCTGAATTCCATCAACACCAGTAGCACCAGTCGGTCCCTGAATTCCATCAACTCCAGTCGGTCCTTGAATTCCATCTACTCCATCAACACCAGTAGCACCAGTCGGTCCCTGAATTCCATCTACTCCATCAACTCCAGTAGCACCAGTCGGTCCCTGAATTCCATCAACACCAGTCGGTCCCTGAATTCCA
>Ga0206130_10008244_pt1 | contig 11283 bp, 9 predicted proteins | sample Helgoland_Spring_9_FD_148637 | JGI IMG/M metagenome (GOLD analysis project Ga0206130, IMG submission 148637) | Pelagic subsurface seawater microbial communities from Kabeltonne, Helgoland, North Sea - Helgoland_Spring_Bloom_20160512_1 | ecosystem: Environmental > Aquatic > Marine > Epipelagic ...
TAGGTGATGGTATTGCACGTGTGTACGGGCTTACAAATGTTCAATACGGTGAATTAGTAGCCTTTGAAAACGGTATGGAAGGTATTGTTTTGAATCTTGAAGAAGATAACGTAGGGGTTGTACTACTGGGACCCTCTAGAGGAGTTTCTGAAGGAGCTACCGTAAAACGAACACAACGTATTGCCTCTATTAATGTGGGTGAAGGTGTTGTTGGTCGTGTAGTTAACACACTGGGTGAACCTATAGATGGTAAAGGACCTATCGAGGGTAAAACATATGAGATGCCACTAGAGCGTAAAGCGCCAGGGGTTATCTACCGTGAGCCTGTAACAGAGCCATTACAAACAGGGATAAAATCAATTGACGCAATGATTCCAGTTGGGAGAGGACAGCGTGAGTTGGTAATTGGTGACCGCCAAACAGGGAAGTCTACTGTTTGTATTGACACGATCCTAAACCAAAAAGAATTTTACGATGCTGGCCAGCCAGTATTCTGTATATATGTAGCCATTGGTCAAAAAGCATCAACGGTTGCAAACATTGCAAAGGTGTTAGATGAAGCAGGAGCTTTAGCCTATACAACTATTGTTGCTGCAAACGCAAGTGATCCAGCTCCAATGCAAGTATACGCACCATTCGCAGGTGCTGCAATTGGCGAGTACTTTAGAGATACAGGTCGTCCTGCACTAATTGTGTTTGATGATTTATCTAAACAAGCCGTTGCATACCGTGAGGTATCATTACTACTTCGTCGCCCACCGGGACGTGAGGCATATCCTGGAGATGTATTTTTCTTACACTCAAGATTACTAGAACGTGCAGCCAAAGTAATTAATGATGACAAGATTGCTTCAGAGATGAATGACCTTCCAGAATCATTAAAAGGTATTGTAAAAGGTGGAGGTTCTTTAACCGCCCTACCAATTATTGAAACACAAGCAGGTGATGTATCTGCCTATATCCCAACCAATGTAATTTCAATTACAGATGGACAAATCTTCTTAGATGGAGATTTATTTAACTCTGGGGTACGTCCAGCTATTAACGTAGGTATCTCGGTATCTCGTGTAGGTGGTAACGCGCAGATTAAATCTATGAAGAAAGTATCTGGTACATTAAAGCTTGATCAAGCTGCGTATCGTGAACTAGAAGCATTTGCTAAGTTTGGTTCAGACCTCGATGCAGCAACGCTAAACGTAATTGAAAAAGGAAAGCGTAACGTAGAGATTTTAAAGCAAAATGAAAACACACCTTTTACGGTAGAAGATCAGATTGCAATTATCTATGCAGGTTCTAAGAACTTGCTGCGTGATGTACCCGTAGAGAAAGTAAAAGAGTTTGAAAGAGATTACATAGAGCTTTTAAATGCAAAACATAGAGGTATGTTAGATACATTAAAATCTGGAAAATTAACAGATGAGGTGATCTCAACCCTAACGAGCGTAGCTGCAGATTTATCTGCAAAATACAGAGCATAAATTTTATATTCTTTTACCTCCCTTTTGGGGGTAAAAGAGTATTAAGCCTACCTGTTATTAATAATAACTTAAAAAAATGGCAAACTTAAAAGAAATTAGAAACAGAATAGCATCGGTTGGATCAACCATGCAAATCACCAGTGCCATGAAAATGGTATCTGCAGCAAAGCTGAAAAAAGCGCAAGACGCTATTACAGCAATGCGTCCCTATTCTGAGAAATTAACGGAGTTATTACAAAACCTAAGTGCAACGCTAGACTCAGATAGTGGCAGTAGTTTTGCTCAGCAGCGTGAGGTAAACAAAGTATTGGTTGTTGCCATTACTTCAAACCGTGGGTTGGCAGGAGCTTTTAATACCAACATTATTAAAGCAAGCAAGGCACTTAAACAAGAAACCTACACTGGCAAGCAGGTAGATTTTATTACCATTGGTAAAAAAGGAAATGACATCATCAGCAAAGACGGGAATGTTATAGAGTTTAACGCAGCTATCTTTGATGATTTAAACTTCAAAGCCTCTTCAGCCATTGCAGAAATGCTAATGGAAAAATACCAGCAAGGCGCTTATGATAAGATTGTTTTAGTGTACAATCACTTCAAAAATGCAGCGACACAAATTGTTATGAAAGAACAATTTTTGCCAATTTTGCCACCTGCACAAACTCAGGTTACAAGTGCTGCAGATTATATTTTTGAGCCAACAAAGCCAGAGATTGTTGAGGGTTTAATTCCTAAAAGTTTAAAGACACAATTGTTTAAGGCCATTAGAGATAGTGTAGCCAGTGAGCATGGCGCAAGAATGACAGCGATGCATAAAGCAACAGACAACGCAACAGAGATGCGTGATGCCCTGAAGCTGCAATACAACAAAGCACGTCAAGCAGCCATTACCAATGAAATTTTAGAAATTGTTGGTGGTGCAGAAGCATTGGCTGGATAACACCAAAACATATCATTATACATACAAAGTCTGTTGCGCCAAAAACGTAACAGACTTTTTTAGTTTAACGCCATAAAAAGGTTGTTTGTTAGCAAATTTTAATGGTTCTTGCTCCAACACCCGGCGCATCACAACAATTAATTTGGCTACCTTTAACAACCCAAACACTTGAAGCATTGCGTATTTTTAAAAAACTATTTCAACAAACATTTATATATGGGCTAGCAACGGTATTGCCGCGCGCCCTGGCCATTATACTTGTGCCTTTATATACCAGCGTGCTTAAGCCTTCAGATTTTGGTCTTTATGCTACTTTAATGTCTTATATTATCTTAGGAAATGTGGTATTAAGCTATGGCATGGAGACTGCTTTTTTTAGGTTTATAAACAAAGTCCCTTCTCAAAAAAAAACGGTGCAATCTACCGCCTTAGTGTCTATAGGTATTTCTTCACTTTCTTTTTTTCTAGTGGCTTTCTTGTTTCGAGAACAACTGGCAAACCTTATTGATTTTAACACCCAATTTGTAACCTACGCACTTTTAATTTTATTGCTAGATGCGCTTGTTATTATTCCTTTTGTGTGGTTTAGAGCCAATGAAAAACCACTAAAGTACGCCCTAATAAAAATTATAAACGTATGTATAAATTTAGGGTGTAACTTGTTTTTTTTACTTGCCTTACCCTTGCTTGCCAGCAATGACCCTAATGCATTTTGGCAATCTTTGTATATCCAAGAGAATACTGTTTTGTATGTCTTTATCTCTAATGTAATAGCTAGCGGTGCTACTCTAATACTGCTCTTTGGGGTGTACTTTAAAATTGGGTTTCATTTCAGCGTCACTATCTGGAAAAAGATGCTTAGGTATTCATTTCCCGTGCTCATTGCAGGAGTTGCCTTTTCTATCAACGAAGCTTTTGATAAAATTTTGCTCAATTATTTATTGCCTCCAGATATTGCAGCCAATGAGGTAGGGGTGTATGCAGCCTGTTATAAGTTGGGTGTTTTTATGACGCTATTTGCCACAGCCTTTAGACTTGGTATAGAGCCTTTTTTCTTTAACCACGCCAATAAGGCAAACGCGAAAGACACCTATGCAACAATTACCAAATATTTTGCCATTTGTGGTAGCGGGATTCTATTATTTGTTATTGTGTATATAGACTTTTTTAAAGCCCTTTTAATAAAAAATGAAGCCTATTGGGTAGCCCTCTCTATTGTGCCAATAATATTACTTGCTAATTTATGTTTAGGGATCTATCACAATCTATCTGTGTGGTATAAAGTTACAGACCGCACAAGATACGGAGCTTATATATCTGTAGTAGGAGCCGGTATTACCCTGGGTTTAAACTTTATATTAATTCCTAAGATAAGCTATATGGGAGCTGCCGTTGCAACTCTCGCAGCTTACGGGACTATGATGTCCTTGTCCTACTTTCTTGGGCGTAAATACTACAGGGTTCCCTATGACGTAAAACGCATTGGTACTTACCTTGTAATTGCAATGAGTTTTGCTGGAGTATCATTCTATGTTTTTGAGAGAAACCTTTGGATTGGAACTGTATTATTATTGGTATTTTTGTTACTAGTATTGTTTTTAGAGCGCCAAGAAATACAACGCATCATTAAAAAATAATGTGTCATTTTTTCTCTAGAATTATCTCAAGTATTAGATAAATACAAATCAAACCACGAGCCATGACTGTAAAAATTATAAACAAATCAAGCCATGCATTGCCTAGCTATGAGACCATAGCAAGCGCAGGGATGGATATTAGAGCCTATATTACTCAGCCAGTTGTTCTAAAACCAATGCAACGGGCTATTATAAAAACAGGATTATATCTAGAATTACCAATAGGAACAGAGGCCCAGGTAAGACCCAGAAGTGGTCTTGCTGCAAAAAAAGGCATTACAGTATTAAATAGCCCAGGAACCATTGACGCAGATTACCGAGGTGAAGTTGGTGTTATTTTAGTAAACCTAAGCAATGAAGATTTTACCATAGAAAATGGAGAGCGCATCGCTCAATTAGTACTCGCCAAGCATGAGCGTGCACAGTGGCATGAAGTATCCCAACTAAGTGACACCGCTAGAGGTGAAGGAGGATTTGGCAGTACAGGAGTTAAGTAATCAAATAAATAACAAACGTAGCCGTTGTTTTTTACAACAGCAATAAATAAAATATAGATGAAAATAATAGTTCCAATGGCAGGTCGCGGAAGCCGCCTTCGTCCTCATAGTTTAACCGTGCCAAAACCATTAATTCCTGTTGCAGGAATACCTATTGTACACCGTTTGGTTGCAGATATTGCTGGAGTTTTAAATACAGAAATAGAAGAAATTGCTTTTATTTTGGGAGATCCTGCATGGTTTGGAGACGATGTAATTGAGAGCTTAAAAGACTTGGCACTGAGTTTGGGCGCCAAACCAACCATTTACAGACAACTAGATCCAAAAGGCACAGGACATGCTATTATGTGCGCAGAACCATCACTTAGTGGCCCTGCCGTTATTGCCTATGCAGACACATTAATTAGGGCAGATTTTGATCTAGACAAACAGGCAGATGCCGTAATCTGGACAAAAAAAGTAGACAATCCAGAAGCCTATGGTGTTGTAAATTTAAATCAAAACCAAGAAATTATAGAGCTCGTAGAAAAGCCAGCGCACTTTGTGAGTGATCAAGCTGTGATTGGGATTTACTATTTTAAAGAGGTAGGGATGCTTAAAAAAGAGCTTCAGTTTGTGCTTGACAACAACATTATTAATGGCGGAGAATACCAAATTAATGATGGTATAAAAAGAATGATGGATAAGGGAAAAGTCTTTAAGCCTGGCACCGTTACACAGTGGATGGATTGTGGCAACAAAGAAATTACGGTACAAACCAACCGCCGTATGTTAGGATTTTTGCATGAGGATGGGGCTGCTTTAGTTTCAAAAACAGCTACTTTAGACAACGCTACCATTATAGAACCTTGCTTTATTGGGGAGGGCGTGGTGCTTAAAAATAGCACCGTTGGTCCTTTTGTGTCAATTGGGAAGGGCACTGTAATTGAAAATAGTACTATAAAAAACAGCATCATTCAAACCAATACGGTTATAGAAAATGCTTCTTTAGATAATGCTATGATTGGAAATAATGCTCATTTTAATGGCGATTTTACCAATGTAAGTATTGGAGATTACTCTCAATTAAAATAAAAGTGCCTATTTTGGCATCATACAGCATCACTACTGCAAGGGTGTATTTCGCATCAAAAACCCCAAATAAGCCTATATAACGTGAGACAAAGCAAAACCCAATAAGACACAGCCAACCAAAATAAATCTTATTATCTGTGGACTAATAAAGGTAAATAGTATATCTTTGATGTGTGGCTTTGACCTTTTACACACAATCCAAAAAAGACTATTCACCTATATGGGTACGTTATAGGCAACATTCTATTGATGCTAAAGCAAGGACATTGCTATCTGTTGAAACGGGCAGACTTAAACACAACAAAATTTTAAAGCACAAAATGACTGCATCAAGTGATGCACATCAAAAGATGCTTATAAGCTACAAGAACAATGCACTTGATAGTGTTAAGCAACAGATAGAACTACTTGAAATAAAGATATTAGATAGCTTAAACAACAGAAAAGAAACCGATGTAGTCAATTCTAAATGGCTAACCAGAGCCGTGCAACCTAGACTTGCAGATAAGACATTCATTGAAAACTTTGAAGAATATATCAATATCAAAATAAAGGGCAAATCAAAGCACACGGTTTTAAACTTGCAAACTTGTATATCTGCATTTGAAGAATTTCAAGCAGATACAAATACCACTTACTACCTTACAAATATTGACAAAGAATTTAAGATAGCATTTATTGACTGGTGTGATGCTAAAGGATATGCAGTATCTACACTAAAGCTATTCTTGACTAAAATTAAAGGTGTGTGCTATCACTTTGAACTTGAGGGCGAAAAGATAAACCCTTATGTAAGGGTACTTACCAAAGACATAGTCGATAAAAAGAAAATTGAAATTTTCCTAACCATTCAAGAAATTGAAAGCATTAAGAAATTGAAACTTGAAGATAAACATCTAGACAATGCACGTGACTGGCTTGTGTTGTCATTTTATCTAGGTCAAAGATATAGTGACTATATAGGGTTGACTAAAAAGAATATTCACAATGACGGCACAATAAGGTTAACCCAGCAAAAAACTGGTGCAAAAGTCACAATAGCCATAACACCAAGTGAACAAGCTATAATTGACAAATACAATGGGGGTTTTCCAAAGCCTATAAGAAATTCATTGCTTAACCAAAGGTTTAAAAAAATATGCAGAATTGCTGGTATCGATGAAATGACACCAACTATGCAGACCAAAGGACGTAAAAACGGCAATAAGTCAATGGTAACAGAAAAGCCAAAATATGAATTGGTTTCTACACACATTGGACGTAGGTCATTTGTAACCCATTTCTATGGCAAAATGAAAATTTCAGATATAATGGGACAGACTGGTCATAAAACACAAAAGGTATTCTTTGAGTATCTTAATGAGGGTCGTGAAATTGATGTTGAAAAGGTAAGAGAAAGCAAAACTAATGCATCATAAGGTTGTGGGCATAAGGATCTGAATAAAATATTTGCCCCCAACCGAATAAATTTAAAAAAAAATATTTTAAATTTTGAAGTGAAAAAGGTAAGTGTTTGACACATAGGCATTAAGGTCAAATAGTTATACACATTAATGTTAACAACTGGCAATCAAGTGCTTATGTAAATAATTTATGTGAATTAATGTCAATAACTTCAACTAACTTTTTTTTTGTAATAGGTCACAACGGATTATATTGCAACATATAAAATAAATAAAGAAGGGCATAACGCAAGACCCTTAAGAATTTTGTTACACCCATAGTTAGAAAAATTTCGATAGTCTTTCTAATTACAAATGTAATGATTTTTTTGAAGTACAGTATTGCACTTAAATCAATTGTTATGAATACAACACACACAAAGGACAGCAAGACTGTCACACAACACCCAACCTTTTTAAATAGACGTGAAGTTGCAGACTTACTGCGATGTAGTCTTGGAACTATTGACAACCTTGTATCACAAGGTAAACTTAACCCACTTGGTTACAATCGGATTGTACTTTTCAACAAGCAAGAAGTTATTGACGGCTTAATTTCACGCAAATAAAAAAGCCTCTATAACATAGATGTATAAAGGCTTTAACTATTAAGACAGAACAAGCCAAAGATACAGTTTTTCTATGTTATAGGCAATATTTCTATGTCTATAAAACTACATAATTCAGACAGCAAGGCTGTTGTGGATTTACACAAACAACCGCATCTAAACCTAGAACTTTATAGGATTAGACCAACCGACATTTACGATGATCCAGTTAGGATGCTAGCCCAAAATATAGATGGTAAACTTTACACCATTGGTACACTTGGCAACATATCTATGATAATTGGTAAAGCGAAAGCAAAAAAGTCTTTTTTAATAAATATGATGATAACCACCGCATTAAATGATGGGGTTTCTTTTGGACAGCTTCAATGTATAGCGCCTAGAGAAAAAAGAAAAGTACTTTATATAGATACCGAACAATCAAAGGATATGGTATGGCGTGCTGTAAATAGAATTACACGCCAAATAGATGCAAAGGATTTAAACCTTGAAACACTTTCATTAAGAAGCTTAAACCCATCACAAAGACTTGAAGTGGTTGAACTGGCTATTAAGCAATCTGAAGATGTTGGGCTTGTTATAATTGATGGTATAAGTGATTTGGTTTCTTCAATAAATGACGAAGAACAATCAACCAACGTATCAACTATTTTAATGCGTTTATCTGAAGTGTATAATGTACATATAATGGTTGTGCTACATATGAATAAAGGTGCTAATAACGATGCTAGAGGGCATCTAGGAACTTATTTTCAGAATAAGGCAGAGACCACCCTTTCAGTCGAAGTTGACACCAAAGATGAAGCCGTATCAAACGTAGTTGCAAGGTTTTCACGTGACCAAAGCATAAGACCGTTTAGCATAAGAATTAGTGAAGATGGTCTGCCTACTATAGATGGTGACTTTAAAGCCAGTACAAGTGCTAAAAAGGGTCTTAAACTTGACCTAAAAGATGCAATTCTATATGAGATTATAGAAATGGCTTTTAATGAAAACACCTATTTGACCTATAAAGATTTATGGCAGAAAATAAAGTTTTGCTATGAGGTAAAATTAGCAGATAGTTTAGGTGAAAATAAAGCTAAAATCTTGCTTACAAAAGGTAAAGATTTGGGGTATATAACCACAAACACTTTAAAAGTACCAACTCAATACTCCTTAACATCTGTAAAACCATTGGGTTAGTCGGTCTAAACCAGTATACTAACCCAGTTAAATAGTGGTGGGTTAAACAGTTTAACCCCCTATATAAAGGGGGTAAACTAAACCACCCTAACTAACCTTATAAAAAGTAAAAAAATGACAGTAAATATATATGAAAACAAGCACGCAAAAGTGTTCAATAATACTATGGAATTAACCAAAGTATTCAATACAATAAAAACCAATAAACCAACAATACCAAAAAGTGAAAGACTAGGTGTTGTTTACGCTTCAAGATCATCAAAAGGTAGAAAGCACGAACACATTGAAAGTTATACTGGAATGGCATTTATAGATGTAGATGATTGCACCCATCCCAAAGAAGTAAAAAACCTATTCAAAGCAATAGATTGCACTATAGCTTGTTGGTATTCAAGTAGTGGAAATGTACACGCTTTGATTAAAATACCAATATGCACCACAAAAGACGAATTTAAAAGGCGATACACCCTATTAGCAAGCGATTTAAGACACGAAATAGGAAGTTGGGGGCATCTTGATGGAATTACCACAAACCCCACGCAATTAGCCTTTATGTCAAGCGATGCAGATATTTATATTAATGATGCACCAACTACTTATAATGGTATTTATATGCCTACTCCAAACAAGGTAGTTAGGATGTTGAAGTTTCAAAAATATAGTGATGCTTCAACCAACTGGTGTATTGATAAAGCACAATTATGGTTTAATGGAATTGACACAAATGGTTATCCACAAGTATTAAAATATGCACATACAATGGGGGGTTATTGTGCTACTGGTAAAATTGAGGAAAGCCTTGCAAAAGAAACCATACAACAATTAATAAATAGCAACCAGTACTTAAATTCAAAAGATAGTAGTGGAAGCCTAGAAACATACTTGAAGGGTGCAATGGCATCCTTTAACAAAGGACTTGAAAACCCACTTGAATGGAACTAATAACAATAAAAAATATATAAGATGAAAAAAGTAATAAAAGTAGATTTAACACAAAGTGATGTAAACATTATTATTGAATTAATGCAACACTACTTTAGTACAATTGATAATGAATGCGAAAAACAAGTTATAGATATTGAGATGGTTTTAAGAGCCAACTTGATTGACAATGATGCTTATGCAAAAATCAGAAAATATCACGAAAATGTGAGAGATGCACAAAAAGAGCCTAAACGTGATCTATTAAAAAAAGCCTTAAAAATCATAGGCAATGAACAAGAAGAATTGGAAAGACTAAAATATGTACTTGACAATGAATTATCTTTTTAACTAATAGGCACTAACTATTAATAAATAATTAATTTGTATTGAATATCCCCGTAGTTAAGTTTGCGGGGGTATTTTTTATGCGACAATGTAATATCGTCTGTTTTTTGGTGTTTACTCGTGTTATTAATTTTATCTTAGTAAATATATTTTATCTTTGATTCACAACAATAAAATTACTAAACATGAAAAAAATTATTTTACTATCAAGTTTATTTTTGTTTTTATCTACTGGAACTTCTGGGCAAACAGATGTGTCTGGTGCAATAAGTTCTGACACCACTTGGAGCTTAGCCAATAGCCCTTATACTGTTACAGGAAATATTTTAGTTGCTAGCGATGTAACTTTAACAATAGAAGCGGGTGTTACTGTAAAAATTAATACAGGGTTATATATAAAAATACAAGGCTCGGTGGTTGCTATTGGAACTGAATCTGATAAAATTACAATTACTTCAAATGAGACCTCACCTACTAAAGGAGATTGGGATAAAATATGGTTAGCGTCTACATCAACTTCATTTGATGGCAATGATAATTATGTTTCTGGAACAATTTTTAATCATTGTATTATTTCTTATGCCAATGAAGGACTAAGACTAGATGACAGTTCTTTTTATCTTGTAAATTCTGAATTAACCGAAAATAACATAGGTATTAATTTTAGAAAAGTCATTAACTCTATTGTTGATAATAATAACTTTAATAATAATAATTCTGGAACAAGTACCTCTGCTGGCACAGAGGAAAACGGGATTGGAAGCTTTACTTTTACAAAGTTCCTAAATAATACTTTTAAAAATAACACTGGACATGGATTAAGCTTTGGTGGATATGGAAATAATGCAAATAATAATTTAATAAAAAATAATATTTCAATTAATAATGGAGGTAATGGTTTTTATTTCGGTTGGGGAGATGTTGTCAGGGGTTTTGCTGATAATACAATAGAGGGTAATATTATTTACAACAACTCCGGTAACGGAATTACAGTTGGTAGAGACTCTAACATAATAAAGAAAAACTTTATAGTTAATAATGATGGAAGCGGTATTAATATAAGTGGTACTTATATTTATGAGGGCTTGACTATTGAGAATAATATTATTAGTGGAAATCTAGGCTATGGATTAGACTTAACAAGTAATACGAATTCTTTAATTAGATATAATAGTATTTTAAATTCTGGTGG
>Ga0206130_10008251_pt1 | contig 11276 bp, 9 predicted proteins | sample Helgoland_Spring_9_FD_148637 | JGI IMG/M metagenome (GOLD analysis project Ga0206130, IMG submission 148637) | Pelagic subsurface seawater microbial communities from Kabeltonne, Helgoland, North Sea - Helgoland_Spring_Bloom_20160512_1 | ecosystem: Environmental > Aquatic > Marine > Epipelagic ...
TGTCGCTGGCGTTTGTATTTTTGGTGTTGGTGGTGTTATTTAACCGCTTTAGAGACCCGTTAGTTGTATTGCTTGGCTCAGTACCGTTAGCATTGGCTGGGGCACTCATGTTCACTTTTCTGGGTTGGACTACACTTAATATCTATTCTCAAATAGGGCTGATTACTCTGATTGGTCTGGTTACGAAGAACGGTATTTTGATTGTTGAATTTGCCAATCATTTACAGCGACAGGGCCTAACGAAATTCGACGCTATTCTTCAGGGAGCTAGCGTGCGACTAAGACCCGTACTGATGACCACCGGCGCAACAGTGATTGGTCATTTTCCTTTAGTGCTGGTCTCGGGTGCTGGTGCTGAAGCGCGCAATAGCATTGGTATTATATTGGTAGCGGGTATGTTGTTGGGAACGTTCTTCACTTTGGTCGTCCTGCCAAGCATGTACTTAGCGCTTGCTTCTAAACACGAAGCCGAAGACGTCGCCCCGGTTGCTGTCGACTAGCTCCTGTCGTTAAAGTTTGCGGGCTATTTCATGGATAGTCGATGACGGCTTCGCGGTTGTTCCACGGTCTTGCCATAGTCTTTGCTGTGTCGGACAGGGTGTTTGATAAAAAAAGGCCAGTTCGATGACTGGCCTTTTTTCTAGCGGTGTTATAGCGTTAGAAGTGGTAAAAAATTCCAGCATAAGCGCCATCAATAGTTAGATCGGCCTTATCGTCGTCGTCGTCGTAATCTAATTCAAAGCTGCGAAAGCCTGCCTCAACACCAAAGCCAATTGCTGTTTCGTAACCAACATTAATGCGGTAGTCGATGACCGAGTCATCATTGACGCCCAAACCATTAATGTTAGCGCCAACGTAAAGGCCGGTTAATGGCAATTCAAAGCGAGCTGACACATAAAGTAGAGGTAAGACACCGTCAGCGTCAAAGCTCGCTTTTTCTCCAAAAGTTGGGCTGCCAGCTTGAATATCGGTAATTTCTACAGAGCCATCGGCAATGTAGCGAGCAGTTAAACCAACATCAAGAGAAACCCAGTTATCTAATAGTTCGTAGTATAAGGTGAAGTCGGTATGGCTGAGATCAATACTGGAGCGAACCGCACCGGTGTAAGTGATACCGCCAAAGTTTAAGTCTGTACTGCCTGTCGCGCTGAGGTTTAGGTCTGTTTTTTGAATACGGACATTGGGTATCAAAGGAAGAGGGTGCTCAACTAAGGCATAAAATACATTGCTAGTCTCATCATCATAGCCGAGATCTGTTTCTATATCGATGACATCAATAGAGTCGGAGGCGACGGAACCAGAAAAATTTTGCTGCCAGCCATAGGCGCCAACTTCAAAGCCAATCGTATCAGCCATCGTTGTGCTTGAAAGTGCGCAGGCTAAACTTGCAATTAGAAAGGGGTGCCGCATTGGTGTATCTCCGTGGTAAAAATTAATTGCGCGAATGATATGTGGCCACTGAATAGCCAATCATATCTGGGTATTTGATTTGCTACCTATGAGTTTAGCAAAGAATCAGGATTCCATGGTGTTGGATAGGTGATTTTGCAACGCTCTTCACAAAGTCGTTGAGAATAGCATCAACTTCTGGCTATTTAGTGGCAATTAGCCCTTTTCTAGAGTTGATACAGACACCGATGACTCACTGCTAAGCGGATAAATTGGGTTAGGCTCGAGAAGTTATGGTTGCTGCTATGGACCACAATGACGGGCTATTGCGGTTTCCCCTAAGCTCCTATATGGGTTAATTATTCCAGCGGTTAGCATCGACGTTTTTTGCCGCAACGTAACACACCATTACGTCAGGTGGTCACTCCATTGCGGTTTGGGAGAAGAGCTCTGCAACTTCGTGGGCCAGAATGGTTCTTATTCATCACCGTACTTGGAGCTATCTGTGGGATTTTGACTGTCAGGTGGAAGCGGGAGCTTTCCCTGATTGATGGGTCGCCGGAGGTGATCGTATTTTTGCAATCGACTCGGGTGGCCATGGCGCTACTCCCATAGATAATAGTGGTTGGAATACACCGAACAAGGCCGCCTCCTATACTCGAGCGATACTCGAGCGATACTCGAGCGATACTGAGTGGGTCACCGCTGCAACGAAAGATCCGCCGACGGTGTTTGCTTGGTCTGACGGCTACATGGTGGCGCCATGGGTGTCGTGACAACAAGTCTGCTGTTAATTTACGGCTATAAGTGTGCCTGCTCGATGTTTTGCCCTTTATGGCGGGGTTTGCATCGTCAAGAGTCTTTATGAATTTCTGTTGCAGACACATTTTTGCTAACCACATCACGGTGTCTTAAATTCGAATGATCATCGGCAATCACGATACAGGAACATTCTTCGAAAAGGCGGTTTATAAAACCTATCTCCTGCAGCTTTTTATTTTGTTTTATCCGATCGTGTTCGGCCGATAACAACCCCTTTCATTTTCATGCTAAATTGTGCGCTCGGCTATAGCCGCAATCTTGTAGGAGATTGAGCGAAATTGGAGGCGGTGGTTATAAACTAACGCCGCCGGGATAACCAGGAGAGTAGAAGTATGAAAGCGGAAGTGCAACAAGGCCCAAAGTTTATCACCCTAGAGCAGGCCGCTGGGATGACACGTGGTACTCGAATTACGTTCATTCCTGGTGTGCAAGCTCTGTATGCGGAAGCGTTAAAAAATATTTGTTATGTAAAAAAAATTCCGATCATTCGAGTCGTTCATCCGCTTATGGGTGTTGATCAGGAAACGGGCGAAGACAAGCAGGCTCGACTATTCGACTTAACGAGCCAGACGAGCCTACCTACAATGCTTCATGATGCCGAGCGGCCAAGAAATGTTTGGACAGAACAACTCGCGTTAGCTGAGCAAATTGGTGCTGCGGATAGCCCTAGTTTGATCCCTGACAATTTGGAGCTTCGGTTGGAAATGTTTGGACTCTGCGCGGTTGTCTTGGCGGAGGATGGGCTTGTTTGGAATATGAGGATCTTAAATGATAGCCCATTGGGTCGAAAATATGGCTACAGTGAGGCCGGGAGTTCAAGAGGGCCGGATAAGATCGCTGAGGCCATTTCCCTAATCGATAAACGGCTAAAAGCTCAAGAGAGGCGCGGTTCACGGTTTCTGGTGGGCGATACGTTGTCGGCCGCTGATTTATATTGGGCCACCATGAGCATGAGCGTGCTGCCGGTGCCTCCCGAAATTATGCCTAGAACGCAAAAAAATAAAGGTATGTTAAAGTTTTTTGAGAACAATTCTAAAATCCCGGAGATAGCAAATGTGCTGAGTAAGACGGTCGAGGAACATCAGCACTATATACTAACAACTTTCTGTGAGGCCCCCGCGGTCTTGGGCGGTGATTCTGAGTAGGGGACACGAAAGCCGACTCCAAATGGCTTTGTTAGAATCCGGGGGTGAGAAGGGTGAAAGTGATTGTTTGAATCATTGCTGTTATCTTGGTATTGAGTTTAATTACTATTGATCAGTGGACAAACCTTTTCAGTTACGCCTGACGTCTAATGAATTGCCTGAGTTGCCGGCGCCGATAAGATTTGCCCTTTTTGCCGATGCTACAAACGGCCGCAGGGAAGTTTTTGTGGCTCTGCTCGTTAATCAAATGCAGCGTGTTTTATCGGCCAGCCTTTTTACTGTTAACAACCACCTCTGCATCCCCTCGCGCCAGAGCCGTAGTATCAATTTCGTGGGGAAAAATTGGACGACCACCCCTCACTAAACCGGTGGCACTAAGCAAAGCTCCCGCAGCAAAAGGCATTAGTAGTAGCTTAACCATAAGTAGGGGGTCCGCACTTCCTACACGCTATAGTCCTATCCTTTAGGTTATAGCAGGTTTGGTTCTCGGTTTGAGAAGACCAATGCCAAGGGCAGCCATTGCTACTGAAATAACGGCATTGAGATAGTTAAAAAAAGCATAGGGTGCAAAGTCAAGTACGTCTACCCCTAGAGTGGCAGTATAAAAAGCACCGGCCGTGGTCCACGGAATAAGGCCTGCGGTCATAGTGGCACCTTCTTCGACTGAGCGCGAAAGTATGGCAGGCTCTAAATTTTGTTGCTTATATTGGGGCTTGAACAGTTGGCAACTTAGAATAATCGAAATATAAGCCTCGCCCATAGCAATGTTACCCAAAAAGCCAGACAGAATAGTCGTGACAATAAGGGTGGCAGTTCGCTGCACTCTTTTAATGATCCCGGCTAGTAGTACAGTGAGAAATCCTGCTCCGTGCAAAATTCCGCCCAGCGCGATAGCCATTAACGCCAGCAGTAAGGTCCAGCTCATGCTGCTAATGCCGCCGCGACCAAGCAAAGCATCTAAACTGGCAATGCCAGTTGACTCAGGGGTGTTGTCCCACAGCGCATTAAGCACGGAGATAGGATTTTCTCCTTGATAAACCATCGCGATTAGCACCGCGAGCATAATGCTGCATGACATCGTCACTTCAGCGGGCACTTTTCTAATACTTAGTACACCCAGTAGAATGAGTGGTAATAACGTTACTAGCGGCATAAGGCTGTAATGCTGGGTAAGTGCCGTTTGAATGGACGTCACGTCAGTTAAGTTTATATTTTGCTCACCATAGTTTAATCCAATCACTAAAAATATGAAAAACGTAAGGATAAAAGCGGGCGTTGTCGTGAACAGCATGGCGTAAATATGTCGGTAGAGATTGGTGCCAGCACTCATAGCTGCGAGGTTTGTGGTATCTGAAATCGGCGACATTTTGTCGCCGAAGGTTGCGCCACAGACAATCATACCGGCGACTAAGGGCAGAGGAATATTCATGGCAGAACCGATGCCCATAAAAACCACACCTAAGGTGCCGACGGTACCCCAAGATGTTCCGGTCGCTACCGACATCAAAGCGCACAATAATAAACCGACGGCCAAAAACAAACTCGGACTTAGCAGGGTAAGGCCATAATAAATAAGAGTGGCGATGGTGCCACTGTGCATAAAACTAGCAATCACCATACCGATCAATATAAATATATAAATGGCAGGCATCGCTCTGGTAAGGGCGCTAGTCATCAACTCACGAATGTGTGTATAGCCATAACCAAGGCTAAAAGCGTTGAGCCCTACCCATAAAAGACACAGAAACATCAATGAATGCAGGCTGATCCCCAGACCAAAAAGCCCTCCTGCGATCGTGATAATAATCACGCTAAAACAGATAAGAGACTGCAAAAAACCGGGGCTACGGGGTAAGTTGGGAGTAGTCACAGACAATGGCACACCGTATAGTAGCAAGGGGAATGAAGTTAAGTATATCAGTACAAAGCGCAGCGCCGCAGATAATTTGTTATATCCTCGAAAAGACGTTTGCATTTGGCAGGGTCAAGATCATGGTTGCGAAATCACTGCAGCGTATGGCCCGAAAAGACGTCTGGTTTTGTAAAAACTACGTATCCATTGTTACCACGTAATTTTTAATCAATATTCACATCGTAAAGATTATTCATTGGTTACCGATAGTCTGTCTATGGCTGCGGTACCTAATGCAGGCGCAAACTTTTACTGTGTGGTAGAGGCATTATTATGAATCAAAAATTTTCTCAGCCGCTTCGAGTTACTTCGGCGCTTAAAACAAGCTTTGTTGCTGATGCGTTGGCCATGCCGGTGCATTGGTATTACCAACCAATGGAAATAGAACGTGCCTTTGCAGGTGGTATTCAGCGCTTTGAGGCCGCACCTGAGTTTCACCCTTCATCCATCATGTCCTTGCACTCCAAACGTAAAGGCGGGCGGCAGTCAGCTGATAGGTCGTCCAAGGGGCATCCAGCTAATGATCAGTCGCCGCAAGTGGTAGGCGACGTTATTTTAAAAGATAAAGCGCAGTTTTGGGACAGACCTAATGTGCATTATCATCAAGGCATGCAAGCTGGTGAAAACACACTTAACGCCCACTGTGCCCGAGTACTGATGCGTACTCTGGTGAGTTCGCCACAACGTTACGATCGAGAGACATTTGTTAATGCTTACATTGACTTTATGACAAGCCAGCCAGCAGCTCACCCCGATACTTATGCAGAGTCCTACCACCGGGGATTTTTTGCTAACCTGGCACAGGGTCGCAAGCCTAAAAATTGTGGTGTGATAACTCACGACACCGCATCTATTGGTGCATTGGTCACAATAGCGCCTTTGGTTTTTTCAGAACGACTGAACGGCACTAGCGAAGCAGAAATACAACTTACCTGCCGAGCGCACTTGGCCCTGACCCATCCTGATGAATCTTTGATGCAGGTATGTGATCGCTACGTGCAACTGCTGTGCGGTTTAATGGATGGGCCGGATGAAGCTGGCGTAAAAACACTCTTACTTGAAGCAAGTAAGGGCTTAACGAGTACTAATTTAGCGAGTTTGTTAAAACATGATGTGCCGGACAGTCAGGTTGTCGGTCAGATTTTTTCAAGGGCATGTTATATTTCCGATTCCTGGCCGGTGGTGTTGTACCTAGCCTGTAAGTACCAAAATGACCCTTGGCAAGCGCTGCGAGTGAATACTAATTTAGGCGGTGACAACGTGCACCGCGGCGTAGTGCTGGGCACGTTACTCGGATTGCAAAGCGATACTGTGGCTACCAATTGGTTTGATCAACTGGCAGATCACACAGTGATTGCTGAGGAGATTGAGACGCTTATCAGCGCGGCAAGCGCTCCCAAACTGTAAGTTCAGACAAGGTATGTTGAAACTTGTGCTGAGTTTCACGAATAACAAAGGGCACTTTGCGAGGCTCCCCCACTAGCTTAAAGTGGCTTGATAGATGATCTTTCAAGCCATCTAGTGTGCTGTAGTTCTCGCCGTCTTTTTTGAAACCTCCTATCCATTCCTCCTTAGGAGTATGCTCTTCTAGCCACGTATAAGGCGATGCAATGATAAGCAAGCCGCCGTCATTGATACGCTGCGCCATATCCGCCAGAAAACGGCTTGGCTGGTAGAGTCGGTCAATCAGATTAGCTGCCAGTATTAGATCATAGCCCGTAAATTGGGGTTTAAGGTTACAGGCGTCGCCTTGATGAAATGATACACGGTCTGGGTAGGCGTCTAGTCCTAACTGTTGCAGGGTGCGAGTATGGTAGCTGACTAATTCGCCTTCCTCGACACGGGCATAGCGTACTTCCCCTTGCTGAGCCATTTTAGCCGCTAAGCGGGTAAAATTTGCTGAAAAATCAATGCCGTCTACTTCCTCGAACTGACGGGCCAATTCAAAACTTGCTCGACCACAGGCACAGCCTAAATCAAGTGCTTTGCCGGTGGCTTTGCCCTTAATGGCCTCAAGTGCAATGTCGGCTAAGGCTTTAGGAAAATTATCCACGCCATACGAGCTGTCACCAAAGTGAAACTCAGCATATTCTGACAGAAGCTGATCACTTTCGTAGTAAGCCTTCGGAGACGTCGCCTCAACATTGGAGGCAATATAACGAAATCCGGCATGCTGCAAAAAGTGACGTCTAAACGCATAGCGCGCGCTGAGCCTCGTTTCGTTACCACTTGAAATCCAAGAGCCGCCTTTGATAATGTTGTGTTTACCATCAAACGTAGGCGCGGTGAAATCGTCATAAAGTGGGTGTACTTTAAAGTCGTCAAAGGGATAAATGGGCGTTTCAGTCCATTGCCAAGCGTTGCCCACCACGTCAAACCAACTGCCGTGCTGATGCCGCGTTACTGGACAGCACGAGGCGAAATGGTCAAGATGCAAATTAGCATCGGCTGTGTTGTCCCCCAGCTCTTCAACGCCTGCCTGTGAGCATAAGCGATACCATTCGTCTTCAGTGGGCATGCGAATTTGTTGGCCAGATTCTACTGTTTTCCATTCACAAAACGCCTTCGCTTCGTGATAATTAACTTCAGCGGGCCAGTCCCAAGCCATATTAATTTCTTCGGTCATCAAGCGTAAACGCCAGCCATTATGCCAGCGCCAGAATGCTGGGTGTTTCGCCTCAGTATACTGCCGCCAGGCTAAGCCTTCTTCGCTCCAGAAGCTATTCTGCTCATAACCACCGGCCTCAACAAACTCGAGAAACTCCTGATTGCTGACTAAGTATTGGCTGGCTTTAAACCCAGCAACCTCTGCCTCGTGGTGGCCATATTCATTGTCCCAGCCATAAAAGGCACTATCAAAAGATTTTCCAAGATCAACTGAGCCCGCGGCAACGTTGATCAGTTTGTTCGTTGGAGCTTGGCCAGTATCTGTGCAAGCGGGCCATTGAGGCAAGGATTTTACTTTGGCCAGTTCATGTTGGCGAATAAGTACTGACGACGTTTCAAGGTGAATACGCTCGTGTTCAATACCCATAACGATGGGCCACCAGGTATTGTCCCAGTCAATGGGGAGGACAAGGTGCAAACTGTTAATTAAGTCTAGTACCGTGGCACGCACCTTAGCGCGGTAATCCATTACTGCAGAAACGCTGGGCCAGTCGTAATTTTCTTCTGACAAATCATCCCAGCTCATTTCATCAACACCCACTGCAAAGATGGATTCCAAGTGCGGATTAATCCGGTTGGGTATCAGCTTTACCAATAGAAGCTTGTTGATGAAAAAAGTTGCGGTATGCCCAAGATAGAAAATAAGCGGGTGTCGCAAAGGTATAGATTTTTGATAAAAACCAGTATCGTCTCGCAAACAATCAAAAAGGCCTGTGTAGGTATCAAACGTGTTGGTGAAGTAAAGAGCTATTTCTTCGCGCTTGTCATCCACGGAGCCACTGTTTAGTTTTGGTGTTCTGGCTAACGCTCTAGAGTCAACGAACGATGTAGGTCGTTCAGCCGGTTCTTCAGTGTTCTGTGTAAGTAATGTCATCGTCAACCACGTTCCTTTAATGCTTTATAAGTTAAGTTATACGGTTAAATACGGGATAAAGGCTCAATTTTTCCTTATATTAATGTTAAGTGCCGAGAAACGACTGTTTTACTAGTGGTTAAACGTCTCAGTCCTGCAGTTTTTTAATGGCTTCGACTAAATAATCTCGTGAGCAACCGAAGTTCAAGCGAAAAAAGTCTTTATCACCAAAATCTTTGCCCGCCGACGGACCAACGCCTTTGGCTTCACACCATGCTTGCGTATCAGAGACCTGCAAACCGCTTGCATCTACCCACAACAAGAAAGTCGCAGCAGGGGAGATGGCTTTTAAACCTTCTATGCTGTTGATTTCAGTGAGCAAATAATCGCGATTTTCCTTTAAATAAGCCACTTCTTGTTGATGCCATTCATCGCAATATCTGAAGGCGGCATTCGTGGCGGTAAGGCCTGCTATTGTTACCTCTGGTACTATGCCACGGGCGTTATGGTTGAAGGCCGCTCTTAATTTTGCGTTCGGGATAATAGCAAAAGAGGTGCCTAAACCAGCAATATTAAAGGTTTTACTGGCGGCCATTAGCGTTACCGAATGCTCTGCTAACTCTGGGTGCGCACTGGCGGGTAAATGTGGCACGTTATCTAAAATTAAATCACAGTGTATTTCATCAGAGCACAACATAACGCCGCGTTTTCTGCATATTGTGGCAATTCTGTCTAGTTCGTTTTGGTTTAAGACTGAGCCAACGGGGTTCATCGGGTTACACATTATAAACAAACTTGCTGTAGGGTCGGCTGCTGCTAATTCTAAGGCATCAAAATCAAGTGTCCATCGACCTTCGACTGCTACTGTGCCTATACAGGTTCGATTTAGATTATTAATTGCCGGTGCGGCTAATATAGGAGGATAATTAGGTGTTTGAACAATAACCGTATCACCGGCCTGGCAATATGCTTGAATAGCCACATTAAGTGCGGACACCACACCTGGTGACCAGACTAGCCAGCTAGGGTCAATTTCCCAGTCGTACTGTCGTTGACACCACGACACAATGGCCTCTGTGACATCGGTATCATGAGCCGGCAAGGTATAGCCTAAAAGGCCGTCTTCAATGCGCTTATGTAATGCAGATAAAATAGGCTCCGCACAGCGAAACTCAGTGTCCGCAATCCACATAGGCAATATATCCGTGCCTTTATATCTTTCCCATTTCTCAGCCTTCGACCAGGTCCGGTCTGGTTTATCGTTGAAGTTCATGGTGAATCCTTTGGTCATTGATCTAGCAGTCTACAGAAAACCGTCAATTTAATCTGTTACTGGCAGCCGTTACCTAGGGTTAAAATACAAGTCCGAATAACCCAATTATATTTTTGTACAATTTGTCGCAACAGCACGGAGGAATGGTTCTTTTTTCGAATCAACTTAGTAAGTACTACCAGCCTTCCGGAACATAGGGGGCGATATCGGGGACGGCTGTTTTATTGGTGGCCGCCCTAAGACACAATTCTACGCTTTGTTAAAGTATCTAGCGGGAACTATGGAGGACTCTAAAAAGACTATAGGCAAAACAAAGGTCCTATTCGTGGCCACTCTGTCCTATCCGCCCGGAATATGGCAATGCCGTACAGCTGCTGAGGCGGCGGCCAAACATGTTTTCTTCATATTTTTTATCGTGTCATTCAAACGTAGATACAGAACTAGTTTTCAGGATGGTCTAGTTCCGGATCATGTGGTACTTCACCGATACTGCTTCTGAGAAAACGAATCGCTAATCGATCAAGTAAACCCGGATTCTTTTTGAAAGTCCGATTTGCAATATTGGTCATCAGGCGCTGCTTTGCACCGCCGAGCCATTCCTTGAATCTCATCATTACCTTAGCCCGCTAAAACTTGTTCTGACATGCCGGCAGGCGGCTCATTCAATTTTACAATGCGACCGGGAAAACCTTTGAAATGGGGAATCCCCTGCTCATAGTCTAAATATTCAGGGGCATCAGGACACAGCACTGCATCGCTGCTGATAAACGCGCCGGCGAGTTTCGCTTCACCGCGCATCTCCGGATACCACCACCCATGGGGCACACGAATATGTCCTTGTTTCATCGAGTCCTGTATAAGCACCTTAGCAGTAACCTCTCCCGTTTCAGTTTGTAATTTCACCCAATCATGATCAATAATACCTTGTCGTTCAGCGTCAACAGGGTGCATAAACAGTTTTGGTGACGGCATTCGATCGCGCAACACTTTTACCTGTCGTTGACCGGTTTGAAAAAATGCATCTTCCCGAACACCGGTAAAAACATAATAGGGATAGTCGCCGCTGACAGCTGGTCCTTCCCGATAGTAGGGCAGCGGATCAAAGCCTAACTCCGCAAGCACACTGGATTTCAATTCAACTTTCCCTGATGGCGTGGCAAAACCAGTCTGTCGATATTTTCGATACTCGGGTGGTTGAATATACATATAGTTCTC
>Ga0206130_10008254_pt1 | contig 11274 bp, 11 predicted proteins | sample Helgoland_Spring_9_FD_148637 | JGI IMG/M metagenome (GOLD analysis project Ga0206130, IMG submission 148637) | Pelagic subsurface seawater microbial communities from Kabeltonne, Helgoland, North Sea - Helgoland_Spring_Bloom_20160512_1 | ecosystem: Environmental > Aquatic > Marine > Epipelagic ...
CCTTAATACCTTCATATAGCGATGCCTTAGTCACTTCAAGCAATTTCAGAACATCTGAGCTCACATCACCCACTGGAAAGGTATAGGCGTGGTCGCCATAAAAACCATGCTTAATGGCTCCACAATCTACTGATATGATATCTCCATCTTTTAAAGGTGTGCCGTTTGGAATGCCATGAACAACCTGGGCATTTGGACTAACGCAAAGTGTATTTGGAAAGTCATATAAGCCTAAAAACCCTGGTACAGCACCATGATCCCGGATAAAAGCCTCTGCCAAACTGTCTAATCTTAAGGTTGTTATGCCTGGTTTTATTTCGCTGGCTAGCATACCCAAGGTTTTAGAAACTATCAAGGCACTTTCACGGATAAGTTCAATTTCTTCTGCTGTTTTTTGAATAATCATGAGTTGAAAAATTAAACTAGTGAATGTTGTGTCATAGCCTCTGGTTGCGGAATCGACATGATTTTTAAAATGGTCGGAGCAATATCACCTAAAACACCATCTTTAATAGTTTTTAAATTTTTGTCAATCAAAATGACGGGTACGGGATTTGTTGTATGCGCTGTATTCGGCGTGCCGTCAGAATTTATCATAACTTCACAATTCCCATGATCGGCAATGAGTAAGATAGCATAATCCGAAGATAAAGCTGCCTCAATGACATCTTGAACACAAGTGTCAATAGTTTCACAAGCTTTAATCGCAGCCTCCAAATTACCCGTATGGCCTACCATATCTCCATTCGCAAAATTGAGACAAACAAAATCAGTATTTCCATTGAGTAATTCAGGAACAAGTGCATCACGCAATTCGTATGCACTCATTTCTGGTTGAAGATCATAAGTGGCTACTTTTGGAGAGTTTCTCAAAATCCGCTTTTCACCATTAAATGGTGTCTCACGACCACCAGAAAAGAAAAATGTAACATGAGGATACTTCTCTGTTTCTGCAATTCGAATTTGAGTTTTTCCATGTGATTCAAGTACTTCTCCTAAGGTTTCAGATAAATTATCCTTATCAAACATAATATCAATACCTCTATACGCCTCGTCATAATTTGTCATAGTTACATAATGAAGCCCCAAGGCGTGCATATTATGTTCGTGCATATCTTGTTGAGAAAGGACCTGCGTCAATTGACGACCTCGGTCTGTTCTAAAATTAAAAAACACAACAAGGTCACCATCTTTAATTTTTGCTACTGGCGTGTTATGTTCTTTAACTATAATTGGCTTGATGAACTCATCTGAGATGCCATTGTCGTAAGATGATTGAATGGCGCTTAGGACGTCATTAACTTGATTACCCTTGCCCAAAACCAATGCGTCGTAAGCTATTTTAATACGCTCCCATCGCTGGTCTCTATCCATGGCGAAATAACGGCCGGTTACGGATGCTATTTTTCCTGATGTATGAGCTAATTTGTCTTTTAAGGTGCTGATGAACCCCAAACCAGAGTGCGGATCAACATCCCTGCCATCAGTAAAAGTATGAATAAAATATTGGGAAAGTTTTGCTTGTTCGGCAGCATCAATAAGCCCAAACAAATGATCAATGTGCGAATGAACACCTCCATCACTAACTAGTCCTAAAAAATGAACGTCCGCCCCCGTTCTTTTAGCTGTTTCGAATCCTTTGATTAAGGCTGAATTTGTTCTTAAGCTGCCTTCTCTCACAGCAAGATTGATTTTCACTAAATCTTGATATACAATACGTCCAGCACCCAAATTCATATGTCCTACTTCACTATTGCCCATTTGACCTTCGGGCAGCCCTACATGAAGTCCATCTGTGCGCAGCGTTGCGCTGGGATAATTATCATATAAACTATCAATAAATGGTGTCTTGGCTTGGGCAATAGCAGATACATTTGGATTTGGACCGTGACCCCAACCGTCTAGTATCATCAAAAGGACTTTTTTAGGCATGAAAAATTTTTAGCAAAGATAACAAACACAATAGACTTGAATAGTCGAATAAAATTGTGAAACAAATAATCTGGGACTTTATTGTTTCAAAGATTCAAGTGTGTTTTTGTAATAAAGAAACAAGATTAGATGTTATTCAAGTCACTGCCGCTTTCAAGCTCGATAGCTGGGTTCCCTTGACGGAATAAGGGAGCGGATAAAGTACCTCTGAGTATAACATTACTACCTTTAATTTCAATATAACTGCCTTCCCTTAAACATAGAACTGGCGTAGCATTGTAGTGATGGTATTCATTTAATCTTGTTTCTCTAGTTTCCCCCATGTGTGTGCTGCTTGCATCGGCATCGATATAGTGCGGATTGATTTGAAAGGGAATCAAGCATAAGGCTTCAAAGCTTGGTGGATATACAATAGGCATATCGTTTGTAGTACAAATCGTTGGTCCACATACGTTGCTTCCAGCGCTTGTGCCAAGAAATGGCACACCTTTATGGACAGCTTTTCTTATGACGTCCAACAGCTCTAACTCGTGAAGTGTTTTTAATAACACAAAGGTGTTGCCACCACCGATAAAAATCCCTTCTGCTTGATCGATAGCTTCTGAAGGGGATGTAAAATTATGAATACCTTTTACGTTGATGTCCAATGGCGCCATAGCTTTGGCAACTATTGAGGTGTAGTCTTGATACGAAATTCCGCTTGGTCGTGCGAATGGTATAAATAGTAACTCCTTAGTCGACTTAAAAAACTCACTCAGCTGCGGCATTAAATATTGCAGAAAGGTTTGACCGTGAACCGTTGAAGTACTGGCTAATATGCAATTCCGCATGAAAATGTTGTGTTAAGTAAGTCGGAAAGATACTGATTATTTGATATATTTTAATCAAATCAATCGTCTCTTCGAACATTGTACTTAATTATAATTTGACATGATTTTGTTAAAATTTTCAAGATTCTTTATTTTCTTAAAAGGTTTAGTTCGTTATTTACTGCCTTTAGTAAGAAATGTATCAAACTCATATAGACCATAGTCTTTTGCTAGAAAATAATTAATTAGAATTGTTAGATTTTATATTCCGACAAGGCGAATTTTTAAAAAAGCAGAATAAGAAATAAATGTTGTGACCATCAAAATTGTATATCTTTGTTATATGCAAACTTTTATGTTTATCAGTGGTGTTGAAATTGCATTTGTCATGTTTGTGGCGGTGCTAATCTTTGGTGCAGATAAAATTCCAGATATTGCTAGAGGTCTTGGAAAGGGGATGAAAACTTTGCGTAACGCTACTGACGAGATTAAAAATGAAGTCACAAAAAGCGCTTCTAAACAAGGTATTGACACTTCTGTCACAAAAAGTATTTCAAAGGATTTTGAAGAGGTAAAAAAGGAAGTCGAAGAAGTCACAGGTGCCATCAAGCGTAATCTCTAAATTCTATTTTTTCCTGGAAACGGATAAACCGTCTCTCAAAGGTAATAGCACGACATCAACCCTAGAATCATTATTGATATAGTCGTTGAAATGTTGAAGACATTTCGTATCGTCATCATTTTCAGCAGCTTTTGATAAAACCTTTCCGCTCCATAACACGTTATCGGAAATGATTAAACCGCCTGGTTTTAATCGATCTATAACGAGATCAAAATAGATTTGATAGCTTTTTTTGTCTGCATCGATAAAAACCAAATCGAAAGATCCGTCTATTGTTGGGATGATTATTTTGGCATCGCCGAGGTGTTGAACGATCTGAGTGCGATAAGATGATCTGTCAAAAAATGACTTTTGAAAATCTACCAATTCCTCGTTGCAGTCAATGGTGTGTAAAATTCCGTCTGCCGTCAAACCTTCTGCTAAGCAAAGCGCTGAATAACCAGTAAAAGTTCCAATTTCTAAAATATTTTTGGGTTGAACTATTTTTGAAAGCATACTTAAAAAACGACCTTGTAAATGACCGCTAAGCATTCGAGGTTGTAATATTTTCTGATAAGTTGCGGTATTGAGTTTTTTTAATAATTCTGATTCATTTTCTGAATGTGCAACGGCATATTGCTCGAGTTCTTCATTGATAAAATCCATCAGCCTAAAATTCTATTAATCATATCTTGTTTGGCCGAATTATCGTCTCCGCAGAGCCATTGCAAAATATTGTCACTCCAAATGTCTTCAGATTCCGTCGTGGTAATTATATTTCGATCGATGGCTAAATCTAAAATTTTACCAGGATATGAGGACTGTGATTCACTTTCCATTTCACCTAAGGGATATGGATCATCAAGACCCATGACAATTTGCTTTGCAGTTGCATTTTCAACCAGTAGTTGGAGTGAGCCCGTATCGTGAACTAATGTGTCGAAAAATATATTTTTATGACCAACAGCCTTTCGAGGGTGTGTTTTGCCTTTAAACAAATCGGGTCGTCCATCAAACCCTTGAATACGTCTTCCTAAATTAATCTGAGCCAATTGTCCACCATGTGCAAAACATACACGCATATTAGAATATCGTTCTTGATATCCATTTAAGGTGAAAAAATGATAGGCATCGGCACATTGTGCTAACATCCAAATCAGATGGAATCGCCATGAAGTATTTTCGAGCAGTATGAATTTTTCACCGTCGTATGGATGAATCTCTAAAGCCAAATTATATTTATCAGCCAATTCAAAAATTGGAGCATTTTCTTCATCAAAAATACACCGCCATTTGCCAATGGTATTCATATAATGGGTTGGTAAACACAACAATTTCATATTGAGTTCTTCAACGCATCGTTCAATTTCCCAAAGTGCACCTTGCACATATCCAGGGTGAACTACAAACCCACTAGTAAATTTACTTGGATGTTTTTGCTGAATACCAGCGTTAAAGTCATTTTGAAAGCGCAGTGCCCTTTTCATATCCTCTATTGTAAGTCCATTGCCATACAATTGAGATAAGTTCAAAACTACGGCATGATCTATATGATATCGGTCCATCCATTCCAGTTTTTCGTTTAGAAAAAAACTCGAATCCGTTACCGGTCTACTCCAATCTTTTTGCAGCATAAATTTTTTGTCAGAATCCACCCAAAAAATACCCTTATCTTTTAAATACTGAGGTATTTCTTCCGGATATGGTAGAAGGTGAGAATGACCATTAATACGCAAACGACGGTTCATTAATTATAGTTTTTTTGGTGGTTCCATAATGCTATGACAATTTTTGCAGCTTCGTTTGTCCAGGTCTGAATAAAATTTATCGAAAATGACAGGCATATCTGTTTCAATATTCTCCAATGCAAATGTTTCTCGATATAAGGGCGAGTGACATTGTTCACAGTACCATTCTAATGCGTCTAGCTCATTATGAATTCTGGGATATTCAATAACCAAACCAACTGTATTTTCGCCACGCTGAGGTGAGTGTGGCACCCCCGGTGGTAAAAGGTAGATGTCACCTTCTTTGATGTGAATGTTTTCTGGTACTCCATTATTCATTATTTTCAAAACAATATCACCTTCAATTTGATAGAAAAACTCGGGTGTTTCATTGTAATGATAGTCTTTTCGGCTATTTGGACCTCCCACAACCATAACTATATAGTCGCCATTTGGCCAAACACATTTATTACCGACAGGTGGTTTAAGCAAGTGCCGATTATCATCGATCCATTGCTTGAAATTTAAAGGACTTACAAGCTTACCCATATTTAAAATATTTTGATATGATGTTAAAGTTACAAACTTTTTGTTCTACCACCATCGACGGGTAAATTAATCCCAGTGATGTATGCCGCTGATGAACTGGCTAAAAAAGTAATCGCATCGGCAACCTCTTCAGGTTTACCAAAACGTTTAGCCGGAACATAATTCTGCATCAATTGAGCCATATCAATTTCAGACATATTTGCTTTAGTGGCTTTAAGGTTAATAATACTATCCAATCGCTGAGTTTGAGTGAACCCTGGTAAAACATTATTCACAGTTATACCAAACGACGCTAACTCAGTGGCCAATGACTTGCTCCAATTGGCGACAGCATTTCTGATGGTATTACTAACGCCCAGACCTTCAATCGGTTCTTTTACGGAAGTAGAGATGATATTTATGATTCTTCCAAATTGCTCAGATTTCATAAATGGCAATACTTTTTGAACCAGTATTTGATTGCACACCACATGCATTCGGAATGCATTTTCGAGTTCATCGGTAGCTGCTTCTATTAACGCACCACTCTTGGGTCCGCCTGTATTATTGATGAGGATATGATATCCGCCATGAGTTTTAATATGCTTAGTAATTTCTTCACCAACCGCGTTAGGATTGGAGAAATCTGCTACCAAATAGTCATGATCACCATTATTAGGAAGATCCTTTAAAACGATTTTTAATTTATCTTCATTTCTTGCAAAGAGGGTGATTTGAGCTCCCTCTTTGGCCAATGCTATTGCTGTTGCCTTCCCAATGCCTTGCGAGCTTCCACAAACTAAGGCCCTTTTATTGTTTAGTCCAAATTCCATTTAGTCTGAATAATTTATACAAATATTTTTCGGCTCCGTAAAAAAACGCAATGCTTCGAAACCACCTTCTCGTCCGACACCAGAGTCTTTAGTGCCGCCGAACGGTGTCCGTAAATCACGTTGCATCCAAGTATTAACCCAAACAATACCGCTTTCCAGCTTTTCCGATAGACGCATGCTCCTATTTAGGTTGTTTGTCCAAACCGATGCAGACAAACCGTAAGACACACTATTTGCCAAGTCAAGGGCTTCCTTTTCACTGTCAAAAGGCATCAAGGTGACCACGGGTCCAAAAATTTCTTCTTGATTCAATCGGCAGGCATTATTGTCTATCTCGATAACACATGGATTTAAATAATAGCCTTCTTCAAAACCAGAAATAATTTTAATATCACCACCGCATAAAATTTTGCCGCCCTCAGATGGGGCCATGTCGATATATCTTTTAACCTTTTGTAAATGTGAATCACTGACTAAGGCGCCTATATCGGTTTGGGGATCACTCGGATGGCCAACATTCAGTGATTTGACTGCATTTACAAAGTCAGTTTTAAATTTATTGTAAATCGAACGCTCTACAAAAATTCGACTACCACATAAGCAAATTTGACCTTGATTAGAAAAAGATGATCGTAGAGTTGTATTTAGCATTTTGTCATAATCACAATCTTCAAATATGAGATTCGGATTTTTGCCACCTAACTCCAGAGATAGTTTCTTAAATTTTGGAGCAGCTGTTGCAGCGATCTGTGCACCTGTTTGTGTACCACCAGTGAAAGAAATGGCTTTGATTTTTGGATGTGATACTATGGCTTGACCAACTGAGCTGCCTAGACCATTAAGGATATTGAGCACACCTTTCGGCAGTCCCGATTCAAGACATATTTTACCCAGCAAAAACGCTGTCATTGGTGTAATTTCACTTGGTTTTGCGATAACGCAATTTCCTGCTGCTAAAGCTGGTGCAATTTTCCAAGTAAATAGATATAATGGTAAATTCCATGGTGATATGCAACCTACAATTCCAATCGGATGCCTTAATTTATGGTCTTCAATCCAATACTCTCATGACTTTCACTGGCAAACTGAGTAATGGCATGAGCAAAGAATCTAAAATTATCTGCTGCTCTAGGAATATCTACTTTTGCAGCCAATGATAGTGGCTTTCCGTTATCTTTGCTTTCAGCTGCTGCCAGAGAATCAAGTTGTGATTCAATCGCGTGAGCAATGTTCATCAATATTTCACTGCGTTTTGCAATTGTGAAGTTTGACCATTCTTCAAAAGCCGATTCGGCTGCTTCAACCGCCTTATTAACATCAGCCTCATTTGAATTTGCTAATGTGGCATAAAATTTACCATTGGCAGGTTCAAACACATCAATCCAACGATTATCAATTGGGTCAATAGAATGTCCGTCAATGATATTTTGTATCTGCATTACACTTGTTTCTTATAAGCTGTTACTTTAATCTCAATAACGAGGTCAGGATGGGGTAATTGATGAACAGCTACCGTAGTTCTAGCAGGCCCATTTACTTTGTCAAAGTAACTCGCATATACTTCATTATAACCGGCGAAATCATTCATATTGACTAAAAAAGTTGTGACATCAACAACATCACTCAGAGAAGCACCTTCCACAGCTAAAAAGTCATTAATATTTTCTAAAACGGCTTTAGTTTGTGCTTTGATGTCCAAATGTTTTGTCCCCATACCATCAATGATGTCAACCCCTTCAATAGTATTGTCAGAGCGTCTTGAACTCGTTCCCGATACAAACAAGAAGTCTCCAATTCTCTTAATATGCGGGTAAGCGCCTCTTGGTGTCGCTTTTCCTTTAATAATTTTTCCTAATCCCATATTGTTAAAGATAGTTAATTGCTTTTAAACCTGCTTCGTTGACTTGATGTAACAACGCTTCCAAATCTCCATTAATGATAGGATCATTATGAGCAATACGGTCTAATAAAAATTGGTCTTGTGCTCTACCACGTAGCATCGCTTGGCGGTAACCAATATCTTCGTTAAAAGTCACCAAAGCGTATTTTGAAAAATAGGATTCGGGAAAATCATGTTCCAACTGTAATTCAATTTTGCGCTTTTCTCTGAAGTCGGCATTGGCTACATGATCTTTCATTTCATGAAAATTATCAATGGCTAAATCAGCAATGGCATCTGTGTCTTTTTTCCGATCTTTTTGATATTTAATAAAAACCTTTTCCCAATCATTGCCATGCTCGTTTAAGGCTTCTTCGAGAACAACAACATCCTCAAAAGAGGCATTCATTCCTTGACCATAAAATGGGACAATGGCATGAGCGGCGTCTCCCATTAAAAGGGTATTTCCTTTGTAATGCCAATGATCGCATTTAATTGTGCCTAGCCTGGATGTGGGGTTTGAAAAGAAATCTTCTGACAAATTAGGCATAAGGTCGTAAAGGTCTTTAAATTGAGTTTTAAAGAAATCATCGACAGATTCAACGGTATTTAGCTTTTCGAAGCTATAGGTGCTGTCACTATTGCTAAGAAATAGCGTCACTGTAAAACTTCCATCTAAATTCGGTAGTGCGATGCACATGAATTCGCCTCGAGGCCAAATATGAAGTGCATTTTTATCAGTTCTAAATCCACCACTTTCAGTCGGAGGAATGTGTAATTCTTTATAGCCGTGAGAGAGAAATTCTTGACTCACATGAATTTTAAATTTATGGTGTGCTTCGTAACTTTTACGAAGTGATGACCCAGCACCATCCGTTCCTATAATCACCTCGCCTTCAGCCTTAATAGTTTTTCGAGACATAGGACTTACGAAAGTGGCTTGTTTTTTATCGATATCAACGGCTTGGCATTGGTGTTCAAAGAAAAGAGAAATATTTTGAAGTTTCTCTGCCTCATCCAGTAACAACGCAGTTAATCCTTCTCTTGAGATGCTATTGATGTATTCTTTAGATCGCCCGCTGTATGGTGCCATTTGTTTTTGACCGTCTTTTTGATGGAGCATACGACCATTCATAGGAATGCAAAGGGATTTTGCCTGATCTTCCAATCCAACCAATTTCATCCCTTTATTGCCTCGATCAGAAAAAGCCAGATTAATAGATCGGCCGCCATCGAATTTATTTTTTCTTAAATCTGGGCGTTTCTCGTAAATATGAACTTCGTGACCTCGTTGTCCGAGTCGCAAAGCGAGAAGCGAGCCACATAGTCCTGCTCCTAAAATTATAATTGGTTTAGTCATGAAGAATATTTTTTAATGTATCGACCATTCTATGAACATCTTCAAATGAATTATAGAGAGGTACTGGGGCTACTCGTATCACGTCAGGCTCACGCCAGTCTGAAATAACACCTGCGTTGGTGAGTTTTTGATGTAATGATTTGTCGGTACTAATCAATTGAATGCTCAATTGACAGCCCCGTTCTAATGGATTTTTTGGGGTGATTACTTTGATGCGCTCATCGTTCAATTCTGATAATAGATACTCAAGATAACTGGTCAGTTTTTTTGATTTGTCAATCAGATTATTCATTCCAGCGGCTTTAAAAACATCCAGAGATGCTCGAATGGCCGCCATTGATAGTATAGGAGGATTGCTTAGTTGCCAACCCTCGGCACCATAAAGCTGCTCAAATGGTTGTCGCATATTAAAACGTGTTGTTTTGTTATGACTCCACCAACCAGCAAATCGATTAAGATATGGATTGTTGGCATGACGCTCGTGGACAAAGCATCCGCTCAAACTGCCTGGACCTGAGTTGAGATATTTGTAAGAACACCAAATCGCAAAATCAGCCTCACTGTCGTGTAAATTTAAATCAACATTTCCGGCACCGTGAGCGCAGTCAAATCCAACTAATGCGCCAGCCTTATGAGCCATATCACTAATACGTTTTAGGTCAAAATATTGACCAGTATAGTAATTGACACCACCAATCATAACCAAAGCTATTTCACGACCGTGTTCATGTAAAATCTCCTCTAAATCATCATAATTTAAAAGTTCTTTTCCTTTTGGTGCTGACCAGAACAAAAGTCCTTCATTCGCATCGAATCCATGATGTCTTAATTGTGATTCAACAGCATACTTGTCTGACGGAAAAACATCACCTTCAATTAAAATTTTGTAGCGTTCTTTGGTTGGTCTATAAAAAGAGACCATCATCAGGTGAAGGTTGACTGTCAAAGAATTCATGACCACCACCTCGTGATGTTTAGCACCTACAATGTTGGCCATGGTTTCAGTCAAAAACTCATGATAATGAAGCCATGGATTTGTGCCGTGTGTATGACCTTCTACACCCAGCTTGGCCCAATCATCGAGCTCTATTTGAATATATGACTTTGTGCTCTTGGGTTGAAGCCCTAGTGAATTGCCGCAAAAATATACGAGGGGCTTACCATCTTTATCTGATGGTAAATAAAACTGTGATCTAAATTCACCTAATGTATATTTCATGATTCAATTTATCTTGTCCTTCAAAGGTACAAAATATCCTTAGCATGCTTTAATCTAATGCGACTTCAATAGATCGGGAAATTTTTTCTTGAATCGATTCAAACGTGGGATGGAAACTCTTTGAATGTATGGATGATTGGGATGTTTTTTTTCGTAATCTTGGTGGTAATCTTCACCAATAAAAAATTTCTGAAAGGGCAATACCTCTGCAGCAATATCGGCATTTAGTGTTTTAGAAAGAGCAGACTTTTTTTGAAGAATAATATTTTTCTGTTCGTCGTTTTGGTAAAAGATGATTGACCGATATTGTGATCCGTTGTCAGGGCCTTGACCATTGAGTTGTAGGGGGTTTTGAGAACCGAAATAAACATCAACTAAAGTCGAAA
>Ga0206130_10008257_pt1 | contig 11267 bp, 9 predicted proteins | sample Helgoland_Spring_9_FD_148637 | JGI IMG/M metagenome (GOLD analysis project Ga0206130, IMG submission 148637) | Pelagic subsurface seawater microbial communities from Kabeltonne, Helgoland, North Sea - Helgoland_Spring_Bloom_20160512_1 | ecosystem: Environmental > Aquatic > Marine > Epipelagic ...
CAGTGCATCTAATAGGTAAATGACGGGTAAAAGCAAAATCAGCCCTGATGTAACACTTAAACCAGGCAGTGCTCCAAAGAATATTCCTAAAAATACCGCTAAGGTAGTCCACAAAAATAGCGAAGGGCTGCCTAAAAATTCAAAAATCGCACCCTGGATCATCATCTTATTCAGCACGCATTTTAATTAGACCCAGTGACTTCAAAAGAGGTATTTTGAATATCATCTCATATGATATGCAATTAGACAAAGATATTCCAGAGCGAAAATCTAGCTTTCCACAACCAAATAAAGAGTTACAATCATATCGGTAGTCTAACGCCACCAGCGCTATGGTGCTATCTTATTGCTTTTTATAGATTCAATTTTATCTCTTATTTCTCTCCACCATTGGCTTCAGTTAAGTAATGACTACTATTTGTTCATTCTCGACATCTACCGGTTCAGACTTATGTTAGAATTTTCTGATAGCCTGACCTAAAAGTAGTTGAACAATATCAGTAGATTATGATTCATCGTTTTTGAAAAGAAATGGAGGATCATATGCCTTGGACTAATATCGCTCGCCGCGAGCATAAGCGTGAAACTGATCGCTATCCAAGTGATTTAACGGATGCGGAATGGTTGGTTATAGCCTCCCTGCTCCCGGCAGCAAAGAGCGGCGGACGCAAGAGAACGACGGAACTGCGTGAAGTGGTGAATGGGATCCTCTACATTGCCTCCAGTGGTTGCCCCTGGCGTATGCTCCCGAAAGATTTCCCCCCGATGACAACCGTCCAGGGATATTTTTATGTCTGGCGGGACATGGCATTATTCGAAGCGATAAATGATCTTTTGGTCGGCGTTGCCCGTGAGAGTGAAGGGCGTTCCGCTACGCCTTCTGCAGGTGTCATAGACAGTCAAAGCGTTAAAACTACCGAATCCGGCGGGGTTTGTGGTTATGATGCGGGCAAAAGGGTCAAAGGGTGTAAGCGGCACATAATGACTGACACACTCGGTTTTCTGCTTCTGTTGCTGGTTCACAGCGCGCATATTCAGGACCGTGACGGTGCGATCGAAGTTTTCAAAGCGGCCAAAAAATACTTCCCTACATTGCATCACGTCTTTGCGGATGGGGGATATGCCGGACCAAAGCTTCGGGATGCCCTGAAGGCGGAAGGCAAATGGACTCTGGAGATCATCAAGCGCTCAGACAAGGCCGAAGGCTTTGTTCTATTACCAAGAAGATGGGTCGTCGAGCGAACGTTCGCTTGGTTGGGGCGGTGCCGTCGTTTGGCAAAAGATTGGGAGAAAACAGTGGGAAGTTCAACTGCATGGGCAATGGTGGCGAGCATCCGGTTCCTGACCAGGAGAATCGCAAGACATTGCGTTCAAACATAAACTTTTGAGTCAGGCTCTCTACAGTATTTTTATCAATATGTTAAAAAAGATTTGACTTACAAATCCTACATAATGTATATTTGTCGACAGTATTCAGGGTGACTCTATTTTGACTATCTTCCAATGGACTGACCTGTGCAATCGAAATAGTAACGGAGCTAACTATGGCAATTATTACTGACCAAATTAGTCCAAATTCATTGCAGGCTGTCGATCTAAAATACTCTTTTCACCCTTACACCAATCTGAAGGCCCACAATGAACGAGGTCCGGTTATTATTGATCGAGGCAAAGGTATCTTCGTTTATGATGACCAAGGTAAAGAATATATAGAAGCTCTTTCTGGCTTGTGGAGTGTGGCCCTTGGCTATGGAGAAGAGCGATTGGTGCAAGCAGCTGCCTCTCAAATGAGAAAATTGGCATATTATCATTCCTTTTCCCATAAAGCTAATGCCCCTTCGATAAAACTTGCTGAGTGTCTGGTGAAAATGGCCCCGCGAGGATTATCACGCGCTTTTTTTGCCAACTCAGGTTCTGAGGCAAACGACACCGCTATTAAAATGGTCTGGTACCATAACAATGCGATTGGACTACCGCAAAAGAAGAAAATAATCTCACGTCATCGCGGCTATCATGGCATTACGATAGCTGCGGGTAGTTTGACTGGGTTACCCTGGAATCATCAAGATTTTGATCTGCCTATTAACAATGTTTTGCACACTGCTTGTCCTCACTATTATCGATACGCAATAGAAGGAGAAAGTGAGGAAGAGTTTGCAAGTCGTCTGACTGGTCAATTAGAACAACTCATCCTGTCAGAAGGACCAAACACTATTGCCGCTTTTATAGGGGAGCCCGTCATGGGGGCGGGCGGGGTAATTGTACCTCCAAAAGGCTACTGGGATAAGATTCAAAAAATTTGCAAAAAATACGACATTTTAGTTATCGCTGACGAGGTTATTACTGGTTTTGGACGCACTGGAAAACCATTCGCCTGCGAACAATTCAAAATTAATCCAGATATAATGGTGTTATCAAAACAACTTACCTCATCCTATGTGCCAATGTCTGCAGTTCTCGTGACAGAAAAAATCTATGAAAACATCTCAGAAAACAGTGCGAAAATAGGGATGTTTGGCCATGGCTTTACAGGAAGTGGCCACCCTGTTGCAGCAGCTGTAGCTCTTGAAAACTTAGCCATAATTGAGGAGCGGAAGTTATTTGAAACTTCTGCTGAAGTTGGAGTTGGTATGCAACGAAAGCTCCGAGAGCTGTCCCAGCACCCATTGGTTGGAGAAGTTCGTGGCCTTGGTCTTATAGCAGCCGTCGAATTTGTTGCTGACAAGAAGACCAAAAGACAGTTTGAGGACGTCGGTAAAGTAGGCGCTCATTTTTTTGAATGCGGGCATAAAAATGGTCTAATTATAAGAAATGTCCAGGATAGCGTATGCATTTGCCCTCCTTTAGTTACCACTGATGAAGAAATGGACGAGTTAATCAACCGTTTCAAAATTACGCTTGACGAGACTTGGTCATGGGCCAAAGCGATGCCTTGAAATTGTATCGTGATAGAGAAATGTACATATAATAAGTGGGAATAAAGGAACATGGCTATATTGAACGTTGCTCAAATGGGGCATCCAATTTTGTTAAAATCAGCGCAAAAAATTATTGACCCTACTGAGCCTAGCGTCGCTCGCTTAGCCATGGATATGCAAGAAACTATCGAACACTGTGGAGCAAATGGCATTGCTGGGCCTCAGGTATACGCCTGTCAGCGTATAGTTGTATTTCGGTTTGCACCGTGGCGCATTCCACTAGGCTCAAGAGTAGAAGCTATTCCTTGGACAGTGATGATTAACCCAGTTGTAACGCCGATAGATAGTGGTGGCGACCTATATTGGGAACGTTGTCTTTCTATGCCGGGCCTTCATGGTAAAGTGCCACGCCATTCGCGAATTGGAATTACCTACCAAACTTTGAGCGGAAAAACCAAAGAGCGTGAAGCTGTTAGTTGGGATGCAGTTTTGATGCAACATGAAGTGGATCATCTTGACGGTGTCCTGTTTACGATGCAGATGGACGATTTGTCGACACTGTCCTTCAATTCTGCCCCAGGCCTTTTGGCAGAAGACGCCGCTGTTGAAGATGATCTGGACCCCCTACTAAAATCCCTAGTTGATGACTGGCCCATGAGGCCGAAATGGGCTGGTTACCTTAAAAAATAGACTGGGCACTTAAAAAAATGAGGCAGATAAATTAATAGGCAGTAAATCTATTCTTCCTTCAGCGGTTGTAGAAACAATTATATCTTCAGGAGAATTAATTATGAATGAAAAAGTAAAAAAGAAGTTACATAAACTATCTGGTTTTAGTTTATGTCTGTTGATGTCTGTAGCACTTGGGACATCCGTTAGCGCAGAGACATATAAATGGCCAGACAACATTCCACCAGAAGCAACAGCATTAATGGAACCGATGCCGCTTTCACCGCGCGGCCAAGCAGTAGTAGGCCATCCTAATGGCCCTGTAGCTTCATCTCCGAATGCGATAGCGTTTTCTGCTGAAGAATTGCAAAAACTCAAGGATGGTAATTTTACAGCTGCCATTTCCATGAATGTTATGGACGCGGCTTGGCCTCAACTTCAGGTGGCAGGAATCACAGCCGGTCTAAAGCAGTATGGGATTGATTTAGTCGCTGTTACTGAAGCAAAAGGTCAGCCAGCAACCCAACTGAACGACCTTGAACAATTAGCGGCTCGTAAACCTGATGTGATCCTCTCGATACCTATTGATCCAGTATCTTCATCACCAGTTTTCAAGCGGATCTCTTCAAACGGTATTAAAATAGTTTTTATTGATAACGTCCCAATTGAAATGGCCCCAGGCACAGACTACGTTTCTGTGATCGCATCAGATAACGAGGCGTTGGGCTACTTCTCCGCCAAAGCAATGGCAGAAAAAATGGGCGGAGAAGGAAAAGTAGCTATACTTACCACCGTATACAACTCAGCGTATGTAATAGTTGCACGGGAGGCGGGAGCCCGGAAGGCTTTTGCTGAATATCCTGGCATCGTTGAGGTTAATCCTAGCCCCCGGTTTCCAGGCACGATGCCTGGAGCATTCGCGGCCTCAACGGCAGTTCTAACCGCACACTCAGACCTGGCTGGGATTTTTGTAGTGTGGGATACGCCTGCTATTCAGGCGGCAAATGCAGCAAAGACATTGGGGCGAGAATTGTTGGTTGCAACTGTAGATCTTGGCGAAGATAGTGCCGTTGCAGTTGCAAATGGAGAAATCTACGCCATTGGTGCTCAACGACCATACCTCCAGGGTTTGGCAGAGGCTAAAGCAGCAGCAGCAGCTCTTTTGGGTAAAGAAGTGCCACCTTATATTTCAGTTGCAGCCTTACCAGTGATGAAACTTAATCTTCTTAGTGCTCTTCAGGACGTAACTCAGAAAGCCCCCCCGTCGTCTGTTGTGAAATCCTGCAATAATGAGTGCTTTTAGTTTCAAAAGCGAGATGTGAATGGTGGATAACTCAATTTGAGTTATCCACTAAAGCAACTTTTGTAGAGCAAAATAACTATAATATTCAGTTACATTGGACGAATAGATGCCCATCGAAATATCTAACAAAAATCCACTGTTAGAGATGCAGAAAATCACTAAATATTTTGGTGAAAATCGGGTTTTAGACGAAATTGGATTCAACCTTTATTCGGGAGAAGTTCACGCCCTTCTAGGCGAAAATGGCGCTGGAAAATCTACGCTGATGAAGATTTTGATTGGCGTTTATCGTGCGGATTTTGGCAAAATATTGATAGACGGAATCGATACGACTGATCTTTCAGTTAGTCACAGACGTGCTCGCGGTATCGCAATGATTTTCCAAGAACTAAGCCTAATACCTAATCTCACCGTTGCAGAGAATCTATTGCTCGGTCGAGAACCTCTTCATGCAGGGTGGCTCATCAATTTTAAAAGTCTTCGTCTGCAAGCACAAAAAACACTCGATGCTTATGACTTTCCCATTAAGGCTGAAACTCCTGTCGAAAAACTTGGTTTTGCCCAACGTCAAATGGTTGAAATAGTTAAGGCATTATCAAGTGGAGCACGCATCTTGATAATGGACGAACCCACCTCATCGCTAACATCAAGCGAAGAGGAGAAGCTGTTCAATATTATCCGATCATTAAAAATGAAAGGGATTGGCATAATTTATATTAGCCATAGGATGGCCGAGATTTTTAAAATCTCTGACAGGATCAGCGTTATCTGTGACGGCCGCCTGCTGCCCACTCAGAAAACTCTGGATACGAATGACATTAAGATTTCTGAGCTGATGTCTCAAGGCGATCGTCAAGATAGTCTGGCCGCGCAGTTCAAACCAAAACTTTCTGATCAACCGTTTCGGTCCCGGCTAACAGTATCGAACCTTAGGACTTCTCATAAGTTAAAATCTGGTATTAGTCTAGAGATTGCAAAAGGCGAGGTTCTTGGGGTAGCAGGGCTGGTGGGCAGTGGACGCTCGACCCTAGCCAAGGCACTTTTTGGTCTTATTCCTGACGCCAAAGGAATCGTAAAAGTTGATGGCAATTGTGTTAAGTTAGGGTCCACAACCAATGCGATATCTGCTGGCTTTGGATTTGTGCCAGAGGATAGGCGAGAAGAAGGTCTAATAATTCATCATAGTCTAGCTTCAAATATAAGTCTGCCACATTTGAAAAAATTACAAATTGGTGGAGGAAAGCTTCCAATTATTTTCTCCAAAAGTGCGGATGAAATGTTTAACTATATGCGCAAGTATCTGCGGATAATCTGTCGCTCTGGAAAACAGCAAGCATCCGAACTTAGCGGCGGTAATCAGCAAAAAGTAGTCTTTGCAAAATGGCTTGCAGCAAATGCTAAGATTTTGATACTTGATGAGCCCACCTCAGGTGTTGATGTTAATGCTAAGGAAGAAATGAGGATGATTATTCGGAACGCAACTGCCTCAGGTGCAAGTGTTTTGCTGATCTCATCGGAGATAGAAGAACTATCTCTTACCGCTGACCGAATAGTTATAATGATCGATGGTCAGTTAGGTCGAAGTCTACCGGCTGGTTTTAGTGCAACGGAAATTCGAACCTCGATACAAGAAGATGTTCATATGATAAGGAAAGAGCCCGTGCTATGAGCAGTTTTCTCTCACAGACAGATTTGAAGTCTTCAGCGAATAATATTATTAGCGTGCTGTCAAAACCAGGGCCACACTTCACATACATCCTTTTCTTTATCGTTATTGGCTTCTTTATTCTTTTTGCTCCGAATTTTGCGACCTTGGGAACCGCAAGTGCTATTGGCAGAATTACAGCAGTAGTAACGATTATGGCAGTCGGTATGACATTCGTTATTGTTTGCGCAGAAATCGATTTGTCTGTTGGGTCGCACGTGAGTTTTGCAGCTATGGTTGCAGGTATACTACTTTATAAGGATTTGCCTGGGTGGCTAACGGCATCATTAGTTTTGGGTCTTGGAGCTTTCGTCGGAGCAATCAACGGTATCATCGTTACCAAGCTCAAGATACCCTCTTTTCTTGTAACACTTGGCATGCTGAGCGTACTGCGAGGCCTAGCGCTCAGTTTTACTGGATCGATGCCTGTACCAATTGTAAACCGAGATTACGTTGATGTTTTGGCCGGTGGATCAATGCTTGGGGTCCCTGCCCCCATATGGTGGACATTAGTTACTGTTGTTGTTGGCGTTTATATTCTGCACTTCTCAATTTTTGGGCGACGTGCACTTGCCACTGGAGGAAATACAACTGCAGCACAATTTTCTGGAATAGCCACGGATGAAATACGAATTGCTGCATTTGCACTTTGTGGAGTGACTGCTGCACTGGCTGGGTTGGTCCTATCTGCTCGCAGTGCTGCAGGCAATCCCATGCTGGGACAAGGCCTTGAACTCGATGTGATCGCAGCAGTAATTATTGGAGGTACGAGCCTATTTGGTGGGCGCGGTTTCATTGTTGGATCTGTTATCGGCGCTATTTTCATAGGGACCTTGGGTTTTGGCCTTATCGTGATGGGGCTTTCCACAAATATCCAAGAAGTGCTCAAAGGAGTTATAATTATAGGTGCTGTATCTCTTAATCGTAAGTAAATTTTTGCTAACTAAGAAAGGGAAATTAAAATGACTGAAATAAGCCTTGAAACAAGAATAAAGCGACTTGAAGACTTGGAGGAAATTAAAAATCTAATGAACAAGTATTGCTTTCATGCAGATGAGGCTGACGGTGAAAATTGGAGTCAGGTTTTTTCAGAAGATGGCACGTTTGAAACTGACATTTATGGAACGTATGAAGGGCGTGAAGTAATTCGCGCTTTAGAACATCGTTCTTTCGCAATTCATTACAACACCAATCCGATAATAGAGATCGATGGCGATTATGCGATTGGGAAGTGGTTACTTCTTATGCCTTGCAGCTTTGATAGCGATACTGACGGTAAGCGCGCTGTCTGGGCGGCTGCAAAGTATGTGAATGACCTTGTGCGGGTAGATGGCAAGTGGTTGTTTAATCGGGTTAGACTGAAATCGATAATGTGGACGCCATTTGATCGAGGTTGGGAACTAGATAGATTTATTGATAAGGAGCCAACATGACTGAACCAAGCCAAGGCTCTCTGGCACTGATCCATACTGTAACCAGTTTAGTACCTACTTTCGAAAAGTTAATTCAGCTTCATCTTCCAGGGTGGCACCCCTTTAATATTATTGATGAAAGCCTTCTGCGGCTGACTATTAAAGAAAATACCCTGAGTACTAAAACTGCAAGGAGGGTGACGGGCTACGTTTCTTCCGCAATTGATGCAGGTGCTGATGCTATACTTGTAACATGCTCCTCTATCGGACCTGCTATTGACGCATACCAATCTTTCTGTCCAGTTCCGCTGGTTAGGGTAGATATTGGCATGGCGGATGAAGCAATCCGAAGAAATGGCCGTATAGGAATATTAGCGACCCTTAAAACGACCCTTGATCCTACCCGTGACCTTCTTATGAACCGTGCCAACGCAATAAACCGTTCGGCATCAATCACCCATCGGGTTTGCACTGACGCTTTTATTTGTTTGTCTGCAGGAGACAATGCAGCTCATGATGCCATCATTCGCGAAGAGATTATTGCTATGTCTGCAGAGGTCGATATTATTGTCCTTGCCCAAGCATCTATGGCCCGCGTCCTGTCTCATAAAGATCTTCGCTCAGTCGAGATTCCAATTTTATCAAGCCCTGAACTGGGTGTTCTTGCACTAAAATCGCAATTGGATTTTACATGAAAAATCAGATTCATACGCTGAAAAACATGTTGTTATAGGGCTTCGAAGTCTAAATGATATTGTCACTCATATCTAAGCCAAAAGTTAACATCCTGAGATTTTTGGAGGCCGCCAAATTTTAGTAAGACATGTTAAAGGCCGAAGAGGCTTATTGATAAAGGTTCTAGTCAGAAAAGAAACAATAGCATTAATTTTCTTCAAACAACTAAAAAGCTAGATCTCCAGACTTCACTCTAAACGCCTACGCCGACACTCTCATCGTTTAACCCTATTTGGGCATAAAGGCGTTTACCCAAAACATTGAGTAACTGATCCAGACTAGGAGAACAATGAAATGACTAATATCACTAAAACAAACTCACTAGACAAAGTGCAAGAACACTTAACGGCAGAGTGCTTCAATAAGTTGTTTATCGGTGGTCAGTTTGTTGACCCTATCGATGGTCAAAAAATGCCAACCTATTATCCTGCGACAGGTGAAATTTTACACGAACTGCCAAAAGGTAATGCCAATGACATAGGATCAGCCATTCACGCAGCCGAAGCTGCGTGGTTAGATGGTGCTTGGGCAAATATGCCAGCTTTAGCGCGCGGTAAATTAATTATGCGCATGGCGCAAGGTATTGAAGAACACATTGAGGTATTAGCTGCAATAGAAGCTGCAGATGTTGGCAAGCCCTTTCGTCAAGCCGCACTGGCACTTGGTGGCGCTGCTAACGAAGGTAAATACTGGGGGTCGCTCGGTGCCGTTCTGGACGCAGAGCAGGATACACCAGTTAACTCTGGTGGAGGTGTGGGCGGACTTCCCCCCGCTGAATGGGATGTTGTTTACAGACGGGACCCGATCGGTATCGTTGGTCTAATTTCAGCATGGAATTACCCACTAAATGTTGCATTTCGAAAGGTAGCTCCGGCTTTGGTAGCCGGAAATTGTGCCATCCTTAAACCCTCGGAAATAGCAGGTCTTTCTTGCATGTTCTTAGGTAAGCTGGCACAGGATGTAGGCATCCCTGAAGGCGTATTTAGCGTTGTAACTGGCGGTCGTGAAACTGGTGCCGCTCTTGTCGCCTCTCCCTCAGTTTCCATGGTTTCTTTCACGGGTTCGTCACTGACAGGCACCAAGATTATGGAAGCTTCTGCCCCCAAACTTTCTCAGGTAGCATTAGAATTGGGTGGTAAGTCAGCCATGGTGGTATTTGAAGATACTGACATCGACCGAGCGGTTGAAACCACTACTAAAGGATGCCTGACTAACGGCGGCCAAATTTGCACTGCACATACGCGGCTAATAGTACAGGAAGGTATAATAGACCATTTGTTGAAAGAACTGAAAAACGTGTTCGAAAAGATACCTTACTGTAGGGACCCCATTACCGAAAGGGAACGTGGTGACAGAGCATGGGAAGCCGGAATGACAGATGTGGTTCAACCTTTGGTTTCTGCTTCTCAGCACAAAAAAATCTTGGATTTCCTTAATGAGGCCAAAGCTGCAGGTATCGAATTCTACACTGGTGGTAGAGTTCCTGATCCCGCAGATGTAGGAAATTCAGGCGGCTATTTTATTCAACCAACTATTTTAACTAATGTGCCTCGCGACTCAGACGCTTGGCAAAAGGAGATATTTGGGCCGGTGCTTTCAGTACGCTCTTTCTCAAGTGAAGCAGAGGCCATAACAGAAGCAAATTCGACAGCTTTCGGTTTAGCCTCGACTGTTATGTCCTCTGACCCCGCAAAGGCAATGAGAGTTGCCAACCGCATACGTGCAGGAGCTGTTTTTGCAACATCTACGGGTGAAGGACTTTTAGCAGAGCATCCTGCTGTCTCACGAGGTGGTTTTGGTTGCTCAGGAGTTGGCCGAGAACTTGGCATTGGTGGCTTGCACGAATATACTGAATTGAAAAGTGTCAATTACTCAGGGTTCTCAATTGCAGAGGCTAAGGAAAATTCTAATCACGGATAATTAAGAGAAATATAATCTTTTTGAGGGCGCTTTCAGAAATATTAATTTTAGGCAGGTAGGAGGCTCTAATAATCTGTTTAGGTTGGTATTACCCCCTGAAAGTGCACCACCCACTGGGATATATATATCCCTCTTATAGGAGGACCAACAAATGTCAGGCAAACTAAAAAACCGGAAGACATTGTACTGAAGCTTCGCCAAGTTGAAGTTCTGCAAAGCCAAGGCAAAGCTTTAGCGGATGCGGTTCGTCAGATTGGTGCGACAGTTCAGACCTATTATCGCTGGCGTAAAGAGTTTGGTGGCATGAGCTAATAAAACCCCACAAGAAATGCCTTTTTGTTGCAGTATCAGTGCACCATTATCACCTCCAAGAAAAACCCAGTGCCTGATCTAGCTCCAAGAAACCCAAGCATGAAATCCAAAGAGAAACGCATTGATAGGCTCAAACAAGTTCTGGAACGACTTAGTCGTGGAGAAATCGTGCAAAATCGACAACTGAAAACTGTGTTGGGCGCTGAAGGATATGCACGATATTGTTACGACTACCGTGAGCAAGAACAGTTACGTGAGATTCTAGCGGACAAACCTAAAGAAATCACTGAATA
>Ga0206130_10008262_pt1 | contig 11262 bp, 10 predicted proteins | sample Helgoland_Spring_9_FD_148637 | JGI IMG/M metagenome (GOLD analysis project Ga0206130, IMG submission 148637) | Pelagic subsurface seawater microbial communities from Kabeltonne, Helgoland, North Sea - Helgoland_Spring_Bloom_20160512_1 | ecosystem: Environmental > Aquatic > Marine > Epipelagic ...
CTCTTCCTCTGTTTCATACTTAATGATAGAAAGAACTGGTCCGAATATCTCTTCTTTAGCAATAGTCATATCAGGAGTTACGTTTGCAAATACTGTTGGTTTAACATAATAACCACTGTCATAACCGTCTGGTCTTTCGACTCCACCAGCAACTAGTGTTGCTCCCTCTTCGATTCCAATTTCTATCATTCTTAGTACTTTTTCGTACTGAGCTTTGTTAGCTATTGGTCCCATTCTAAACTCTCCATGAGGATCGCCCACGGTTGTGCTTTCTGCTGTAGCTGCAGCAACTTCAACAGCTTTTTCATAATTTGTTGCGGAAACTAGCATCTTTGTTGGTGCATTACATGATTGGCCTGAATTTAAAAAACAGTGTCCTGCTCCACCTTTTACAGATCTTTCAAGATCAGCAACATCATCTAGAATAATATTAGAAGACTTACCACCAAGTTCCTGGTGAACACGTTTTACAGTAGAAGCTGAAGCCTGTGCGACTGCTATACCTGCTCTTGTAGAACCAGTGAATGACATCATATCTACATCCTTGTGCTCAGATAATGCCGCCCCTACAGTTGGGCCATATCCGTTAACAACATTAAAGATTCCAGCAGGAACACCAGCAGTATCAAAAACTTCTGCAAGAAGCATTGCACAATATGGAGATATTTCGCTTGGTTTTAATACCATAGTACAACCTGCTGCTAATGCAGCTGATACTTTAGTAGTAATTTGATTCATTGGCCAATTCCATGGAGTAATCATACCCACAACTCCGATCGGCTCTTTCATAAGAATGTAATCGCCCTCTGCTTTCTCGAATTGATATTCTTTAAGAGCATCTAAAGTTTCATTTAAATTTTTAATTCCTGTCGATGCCTGAGCTTTGGAAGATAACCATAAAGGTGCACCCATCTCTTCGGTAATAGTATCTACAAAATCTTGATATCTATTTTCATACTCAGCTATAACATTATTAAGAATCTCTATTCGATCCTCTTTAGAAGAAAACTGATATGTTTCAAATGCGTTTGATGCCGCTTTAACAGCAGTATCAATATCTTCTTTAGTTCCTGCGGTTACGTGACCTACTATAGATTCATTGGCTGGGTTAATAACCTCAATCTTTTCATTAGATTCAGACTCGACCCACTGACCGTTAATATAAAATTTTAATTTATCTTTCATATGTTTTTACCATGTAATTTAAGAAGCAAATTATACACAAATTGATTTATGTAAACTATTTAGATTTCTAGAATAATCCTTCAATATTTTTATCTTTATCTACGCCTATGGATTCAGATGCAGGTTTCCTTGGTAGACCTGGCATCGTCATAATTGCGCCGCATACAACAACTATAAATTCTGCACCTGAACATAGGCGAACCTCTCTAATAGGAACCTCATGCCCAGTTGGCGCTCCCATTAAAAGTGGGTCTGTTGAAAAACTATACTGAGTTTTTGCCATACAAATTGGATACTTTCCAAAACCTTCCTTTTCAAGTTGAGCAAATTTATTCCTAACTCTTTGATCAGCAATAATATCGTCAGCACCATAAATAGTTCGGGCAATATGCCTCGTCTTTTCCCACAAGGACATGTCATCTTCATAGAGTGTTTTGAAAGATGATTCAGTTGAATCAACTAAATCTGAAATATGAGCAGCTAAGTCCGATGCACCAGCGCCCCCGTTCTCCCAATGAGAGGATATCTTACAAACAACATTAAGGTTTTTACAAAAATCAATTATTGCCTGATGTTCATCCTTTGTGTCTGTATAAAATTCATTAATAGCAACAGTTACTGGAACTCCAAATTGCTCAATATTACTAATATGTTTTGCTAAATTTTTACACCCCTCTATAACAGCCTCAGTATTTTCATCCTTAAGATCTTCTTTTTTAACTCCGCCATGCATTTTTAAAGCTTTAGTTGTGGCAACTAGAACAACTGCATCAGGAGAAAGTCCTGCCTTACGGCACTTAATATCAAAGAATTTTTCTGCTCCCAAGTCTGCACCAAAACCAGCCTCTGTAACCACATAATCAGCAAGCTTTAAAGCAGTCTTTGTAGCCATAACTGAATTACAACCATGAGCAATATTTGCAAATGGTCCCCCGTGCATAAGAGCTGGATTATTTTCAAGGGTTTGAACTAAATTTGGCTGAAATGCATCTCTTAATAATGCAGTAAGAGCTCCTTGAGCATTTAATTGATGAACTCGAACAGGCTCAAGGTTTTTAGTATAGGCAAATACTATGCTGCCAATTCTTTTTTCTAAATCTTCTAAGTCACTTGCAAGACAAAAAACAGCCATTATCTCTGATGCAACTGTGATATCAAAACCGCTTTGCCTTGGAATACCGTTGCCTGTTCCGCCTAAACCACAAGTAATATCCCTTAGTGATCTATCATTCATATCAACAACCCTTTTCCAAGTAATTCTTCTAGGATCAATATTTAAGTCATTCTCCCAGTGAATGTGATTGTCTATAAGGGCTGATAACAAATTATGCGCTGCGCCAATAGCATGAAAATCTCCAGTAAAATGAAGGTTTATATCTGTCATCGGAACTACTTGAGCATAACCGCCTCCTGCTGCTCCACCTTTCATACCAAAACATGGCCCAAGACTTGGTTCTCTCAAGCAGATCATAGCCTTCTTGCCATTATGACAAAGCCCATCTACCAAACCCACGCTTGTTGTAGTCTTTCCTTCTCCAGCTGGAGTTGGAGAAATAGCAGTTACTAAAATCAACTTGCCATTTTTTTTATCTTTGCACTTATCTAAAAAATCGTAATTAATCTTTGCTTTATCATTTCCATAAACAATGAGTGCTTCTTCAGGAACATCAATTTGTTTTGCAATATCATTTATATGTTTTTTATTTGCCTGATTGGCTATCTCTAAATCTGAAAGAAAACTACTCATAAGAACCTCATCTAAATAGTTATATTGTGCCTAAAGTATACAGAAGAAAAAATTTGTTAACTATAAAAAAATGTATTAGCTTTTTGCTGCTTTAAAAGCATCTATAGCTCTCAGACGAGATGTCTTAAGATCTAATATCTGATCAGGATAACCACAATACTTTCTGTGCTCTTTTGGAGGGTCATGAATAACTGATTTATCTAAATCTTTTAACTCAGGAATATATTTTTTAATAAATAACCCTTCTTTATCAAAATTCGTTGACTGGGTTACCGGATTAAAGATTCTAAAATACGGAGCTGCGTCTGTTCCAGTTGAGCTACTCCACTGCCAGCCACCATTATTAGATGCAAAATCACCATCGATAAGATTCTGCATAAAATATGCTTCACCAAGCCTCCAGTCATGTAACATATTTTTAGTAAAAAACATTGCAACTACCATTCTCAATCTATTATGCATCCATCCCTCATGAAGTAATTGCCTCATAGCTGCATCAATAATAGGAAACCCAGTTCTGCCTTCTTTCCAGGCATCAAATTCATCTTTATCAAATCTCCATTTTATTGATTTTGAATAGTCTTGGAATGGCTGACCTTTGCTTACTTTTGAAAAAGAAAACATAATATTTTTATAAAATTCTCTCCACACAATCTCATCAATCCATTTAGTTATCCCAATATGACCTGAACTAAATTCAAAATTATTATGTTTTAGCGCTTCAAGAATGCATCTTTTAGATGAAATAATACCTAAGGCTAAATAAGGTGAGATTCTGCTTGTCCCATCAATAATAGGATCATTTCTGTCTTTAGAATAATTGAGAGCTTTATCTTTAAGAAAATTTAGTAACCTTGCAAAAGCTTCTTCCTCACCCGCAGGCCATAAGCCCATATCAACGCTATGAGACTGTTTAAAATTATAATTAAAACTGTCTAGATTAGAAATTTGCTCTGTTTTGTGCTTTTTTTGATACTCATAATCTATATCCAGAAAATCCATTTCAAAAAACTCTATCCATTTTCTTTTAAATGGGGTGAAAACTGAATAAGGGTTACCCTGACCTGTTTTAAGAGTTCCTGGCTTGTATACAACCTGATCATCAAAAGATTCATATTTAATTTTATTACTTATTAAGGCTTCTGATACTTTAATATCTCTATGTGACTCGTCTTCTCCAAATTGATTATTCCAAAATACTTTATCAACATTATTTTTTGATGCTAAATTAGATATATGCCCTACATCAGAGTCAAAACCTTTACTTTCAATAATGGTTAGGCAGATATTTAAATTATTTAATTTTTTTTCAAGTAAAGACAGGTTTTTTATTAAGAAATCAATTTTAATATTTGCTTCGTTGTGAAGGTTTAGCTGATTGGGTGAAAAAAGAAATACAGCTGAGACTTCATCAGAATTTTCACAAGCATTTTTTAAAGCTGGGTTGTCATCGAGCCTAAGATCACCTCTGAACCATACTAAACTTTTCATAATGATATTTTTTTCATAATGTTAATTTGAAAAGTTCTCTAATTTTACAAACCCTATCCTCATTAAAAGGTCTTGCAACACCTATAGATTGATTAATGTGTCTGGAAATTTTGTTAATGATAATAGCTATTCTCATTTATTACTCTACCATTTTTGTATTAGAAAAATAGGCGTCCACTTGAAAGTTTTCTCGTCTATTTTTAATATCTGCCTTTCCGCCTGCTGCATTTATTATTGCGGCACCTGCAGCTATGTCCCATAAGTAGGTTCCAAATTCTTTATATAAATCTGCTTTACCTGATGCAACATAAGCAGATGCCATTGCTGCAGAACCAATCATTCTTACTTTCTTCCAATCTTGAAAGTCTTTAATCATTTTTAGCATTGCTTCATCTGAATAATCAGTATTATTGGGAAGTCCTGTAACTAATATTCCATCACCAGGCTTTGAAATAGAGGATACATTTAATGCTTGTCCATTTAATAAAGCAGGTTGAAAAATTGAGCCTTCGTAAAGATCCTTATTATTAAAATCATAAATAACTCCCATTACAGGTTCTAAATTTATAATCAGCGATATTGAAACACAGCATATAGGAATATCTCTGGAGTAATTAGCTGTTCCATCTAAAGGATCAACAACCCAGAAAGTGCTTCCAAGATCATCAATAGATTTTCCACTCTCTTCAGCCAGTATTGGTATATTAGATTCATCTTGAATGATTTCTTTTATTAAAGTTTCTGCAACAACATCTGCTTGTAATTTAATATCTCTTTCCGAACTAAATGTTTCAATATTTAAATCACTTTTTTTTGTTTTAAGAATTTCTCCAGCTGCCAGAGCTGCAGATTTTGCAACTTTTAATTCGTTTTCAAGATCGACAGCATTCATATTAAATCTGGGGAATAAGTAACCCTATAAACTACGTTAGCTTTATCATCTGATATTAATAGAAAACCATCACTTTTAACATCTTCTGCATAAGGACTAATTTTAAAACCCTCAGGCAGTATTAGATTTTCTATATCGCATGTAAAGATTGGATAACAAAACATAAAAAAAGTAAATGAAAGAATTATTTTTTTATTTATCATATTTATGTTCCTGATTCTTTAAATCCTTCTACGTGATCTTTAAGGACTTTATTAATACTGTTAATAGTTTGTTTAATATAGCATTTTCCAGATTTTTTGAACCGATTCTTGCATAACTATGCAAATGGTATTGTAATAAGAGAATTTAAGTTTTCTTAAAATTATTAATAGATACTGATTTTTTTAATGAAGAAATAATTACATGAGCTTCCAAGAAAGCGAGATAAAAAGACTCGTGTTGAAATTTCTATTTTATTTCCTAGCAATGTATTTCCTGTATAAAATATTCTTCCTGGTACAACTTTTATAATCTCAAAATTATTCTTTTTAAATTCACTAACCCATCTTCTTTTTGAGAAATAGTATAACTCACTAAGTATATTTTGAGCATGTTCTCCATGAGGCCTGTCAAAATAAAATTTTTTAATTAAGTCTGTAAATGATGTCCAAAATCGCCAAGTTGATGATGGTAATATATGTAAACAAATTCCATCATGATCCAATATTCTTGAATGCTCCTGAAGGACTGGTTCTAGGTGCTCTATATGCTCAAGTGTATTTGATGAAAATATTAGTGATACTGTATTTTCTTGATAGGGTAAATTGATTCCATCATAATCAATAACTGTCTGTTTTTGATTTTCTTTGTATGATGATTGCTCAATATCATATGAATCAATTGTAAAACCTTTTTTAGTGAAAAAATCATTTTGAAATCCAGTTCCAGCACCAATTTCCACAATTTGTCCCTTAATATTTTCTATATGTTTTAGCGCATACTCTGCTTCATGACCTCTTATATCATGCAAAAATTTAATTGAATATGGTTCAACCCAAAATGTAAGAATCTTTCTTACGTATTTGATTGATAATATTGATATTTTTTTTAAATTTTGAAACATTCAATTTTTTAGTTTAGTTTCACTATAATAGCAAAAAAAACTAAGACTTTAATTATTTTTTCTCAGAACTTATCTTCTATGTAACAAAGTTTTTCCTATTTCTAAAATAACTAAAGTTATAAATATTTTTTACCTAGTTCATGATTACGAATAAATTTTGCAGGTACTCCATAATAAACTGAATTAGATTTTGTATCTTTATTGACAAGACTAGATGCCCCAATGATGCAGTTATAACCAATTGAAATATTATGCTTAACAGTAGCACCAATTCCTATTGCTGAAAATTCACCAACCTCAACATTTCCACCAGTGACACTATTAGGGGCAATGCTTGCAAAGTTTGCTATCCTGTTATCATGGTCTATTGAACAATTTGTATTGAAGATACAGTGATTACTAATTTCACTTGAAGTGTTTATAGTTGCACCTGCCATCACAACATTTCCTTCCCCCATGACTACATTAAATGCAATATTTGATTTTGGATGTATGCAATTAATAAACTTAAATTCATTGCAAAGTTGTTTTATTTTTTTTTCTACATTGCTTCTTATGAAGTTGTCACCAATTGCAATAACCCCCCCGAAGATTTCTTGCTTATTGATTAAATTATTTATTTCCTCTTCTTTTCCAAGCACTTTATAGTCAAGAACTTTATGTCCTATTGGTAGATTATTATCTATGAAACCAGCAATCTCATATTTTTGATCATTATGGATGATATCAACTATAACTTTAGAATACCCACCTGCACCTATTATTATTATTTTCATAAAATTTGCCTCCCAAAAAAGTTGTTCAATAAATCTAATCTTCTGGAACCCATATTAGATCGAAAAGAGTAAGTATTGTTTAAAATTATATGTAAATAGATTAATCATAAATTGTGATGTCTTATATATTCATTATAATGAATCTTAACTAAAATTAATTAAATTGTATGGTAGACACATCAATATTCATAATACTTTTTATTGGGTTTTTTGCGTCAGTAACTTTTAATGGTTTTTTTAGGAATATTGCTAAAGTCAATAATATATTAATAGATATACCAGATAAAAGTAGAAAATTTCATTTTAGAGCTACCCCATTAACAGGTGGAATATCAATTTATGTAGCAACTTTGGTTTCAGCTTTGTTATTAGGTGGGCTTACAAATATTCCTGTAGAAACCAATTTCTCTGAAAGAGGTTTGATAAAAGATTTAGATGTATATGAAACTAGTATTTCAAGAAACTATACTGTTGAAAATAGAAATTATGAACTTGAGTTGAATAAGAATGATGTTGATGATTCAATTTCAGTTAATTTAGAAATATTAGGCGATAATCAATCTATAGAGATAAGTAAATTAGATGATGATTCTTTTGAAGTCACCCTTCCCGATGGTTCTATTGAAATTTATAATTATCAAAATGGAAACGTCTCCAAATTATCAGAAAATCAAACATTATCTCCTAAATTAAATATCCTGCCATCAATAAAGGTAGGTACCACAACTCTTTCAATGCTTATTTGTGGCGCTTTAATAATAATAGTTATGATAATCGATGATCTTTATACAATCAGGGCATCTTTTAGATTATTCTTTCAAAGTGCTATTGCAATGACTATGGTTGTTTTAAGTGATGAGACAATATCAAACTTAGGTAATCTATTGGGTGATGGAGATATTATAATGCCAGAAACTCTATCAATAATTTTTACAGTCTTTTGTACTGTTGGAATAATGAATGCTTTTAACATGTCAGATGGACTCAATGGAATATGCGCCTCATTTGGACTAATCCCATTAATTTTTATTGGTTTTTCAGGACCAATGCATTACGGAACGATCATATTAATGGGAGTTCTCTTGGGTTTTCTTGCATATAATCTTGGTTGGCTTGGTAAAAAAAGAAGAGCTTTTCTTGGTGACAGCGGATCAAATTTAATCGGATTTGCTGTTGCTGTATTGTGCATATACTATAGTCAGGGCTATAGTACCTCTGGTTATACTATAAATCCTGTAACATCATTGTGGTTAGTTGCCATCCCACTTCTAGATTGTCTTGGTGTAATCATTTCTAGAGCAATTAAAGGAGTAATGCCTTTTAGGCCGGGTCGAGATCATTTCCATCATAAATTGCTAGACCTTGGTTTTTCTCCAAGGCAAATATTGTTAATCTTTATCTTTTTATCAATAACTCTATGCTCAATTGGATTTATATTAGAATCTATTTATGTAGATAAAGAGTATATTTCTTTGGGGTTATTTATAATTTTTAGCATTGTTTTCTATACGTTCACAAGGAGAAAAATAAGTGATGTTTAATTTTTTTAAAAAGAAAAAAATTGAGGAAGTTGAGAGTCAAAATGGTTTTGAATTAGAACTTACTGCTGCTGTATTGGCATATGAGATTGCAAGATCAGATGGTGAAATATCAAAATCTGAATTAGAAGTTCTTTTATCTGAAATTAAAAAAATTGCTATGGATGTAGGTAAAACAGAGCAAGATATCTTAAATATTATTGAAGAATATAGTAAAAATAGTATTTCTTTTCATGAATTTATTGAAGACATAAATAAAGATTTTACTAAAGAAGATAAATTATCATTAGTTAAATTTTTATGGGATGTTGCGTATGCAGATACAATTTTAGAGGTAAACGAAGAAAGACTGATAAGAAGAATTGCAGATCTAATAAATATCAAAGACTTGGAAGTCTTAAAACTTAAAGACCAATCAAAATCTGATAATCTAGATTAATAATCAATAAAACTTGCATTATCTATGAGAAATTTCTCAGAGGCTTGTCTATCACATGTTCCTGGATACTCATTTATGTACTCATCATACAAATCATCTCCAACAAATGTAAGCATTTGAAGAGCAACAACACACTTCTCTAGTTCTGTCACTGCATCTTCTTTATGCAAATCTTTCAAAAGAGATGAAAATGTAAATTTATCTGATGACATTTTTAGATTTTTTCTTTTATCTAAAATAATGTAATTTGACCTATCATCTTTAGAGCCATCATAATTTAGCCACTCCTTTCCATTAGTTGAGTATCCTGGCTTTCCAGTTTTTGCAAAATTTGTCCAAAATTGCATCATATTTTTTGAAGTAAATCTTTTGGAAGGTCCTCTTGGATAGATTAGAAACCCATAATCACCGACTAGTTTATTATTTCCAGTCAACAAAGGTATTTCAGTAGCATGCGCTGCTCCTATGAGCTCTCTAAAATCACCAATGATAAATCTTCTATGATCATCCCAATCATATCTATATGCATATAAATTGTTATTTCCAGCTTGATAAAGACTTCTTAATGGGAAATCAACTCCTCTAATTTTCCATGCCCTACTTCTATAAGTATTGAATATATTAAATGCTTTTTTATCATTAAGAACTACCTTAGGTACTCCAAGTATTGATCCTAAGAATGAATAATCTAAATCAACAAAATATTCAGCAGAAGCGAGCCAAAGTTTTACTTCATCTCTATTGGAACCAGCAATTGTTGGTACTAAATTGGTGTATTCATCTATTGATAAGGCTTCTCTTAAACCAATTTTTGGAATAACAACTCCATCAGCATTCAGCAGAGGTAACCCTTCATTTGAAGCTCTATTTGAATAGTAATAAAAAAATTCTTCAGCAGATAAATTTTTTAGGAACTTTCTAATATCTGATTCATTTTCTATGATTTGTGTAAATTCTAATTCATTATCTTTCAAAATATTATTAACAACTTTCCAGCTTGTATGTTTTGAGGTTGAAGAATCTTTTTCCTGCTTATACATCTCATCGATTGAATATGATGTGGTATACCCAGATTGAGATATAGCTTTGTGAAATAAGCCTTTAGCCTGTTTTGAAACCAGTAGTGACAATACATTATGTCCTCCTGCAGACTCTCCAAAAATAGTAACATTATTTGGATTGCCTCCAAATTTGGAAATATTTTGTTGAACCCATTCTAATGCTGCAATGATGTCTAATGTACCGAAATTGGATGTCTTATCTATGTCATTCTGATTATTTTGGATAGATGGATGATAAAACCAACCAAAAGGACCAAGTCTGTAATTAATAGTTACTACGATTACATTATATTTCTTAACCATTGAAGAAAAATCATATATATCTTTTAGGCCAGTTGTATTTCCACCTCCATGTATCCAAAACATTACTGGTAAATTGTTTAAATTATTTGAATTTGGAACTTTAATATCTAGATATAAGCAGTCCTCAGTTCCAGAAAACGAACCCTCGCCATTGGAACCGCCCAGACCACTTGGATTTTGTACACAAAAATTATTTTCCTTTGGTTCTATTATTTGAGAAGTTAACTCAATTTTTCTAGGAGCTTTCCATCTAAGATCATTGATTGGTGGGAGAGCGTATGGAATGTCATCCCAATTAATCACTCCATCTTTAATATTCCCATCAGCTATACCTGAATCTGTTTTAACTATATTTTCATTCGAGAATAGATAAAAAGAATTTACAAGAATGACTGAACACAATAAAAGCTTATATTTCATATTTATACTAAATTAAAAAATAATAACAGATAATTTAGGGATGCAACACAGCTTGTTATTATCCCACTATACTTGGGGGTGTAGTGGTGGTCAGTTCAAATCCAGCCATCCCAACCATATCAAAAAATTTTAAACCTAAAAAAAAGGCGGGAAGTCCCGCCAATTAAATTATATAGGATCTACGTACCTGTGCTAGTACTTGTTCCTGTGCTTGTGCTAGTACCTGTACTAGTGCTGGTGCTTGTAGTTGTTGTAGCATCAGTACTTGTTGCTGTAGCTGTAGATGTTGTAGCATCAGTACTTGT
>Ga0206130_10008270_pt1 | contig 11252 bp, 6 predicted proteins | sample Helgoland_Spring_9_FD_148637 | JGI IMG/M metagenome (GOLD analysis project Ga0206130, IMG submission 148637) | Pelagic subsurface seawater microbial communities from Kabeltonne, Helgoland, North Sea - Helgoland_Spring_Bloom_20160512_1 | ecosystem: Environmental > Aquatic > Marine > Epipelagic ...
CACCGTTACATGCGCACTGTCCGCAAAGGGGCGAGTGTCGATGATGCACTCATGTGCAACGCGACCTGTCGGACCTTTGTAGAGCACATCAAACGCGCCCTCTAACCGTTTGGCGATGTAGTTGGCGTTCAGGATCGCAACGCGTGTAGCTTGGGTCAGACCCTCGCCACCCATCATCAGACAATACGCCCATGAGATCGGCAACAACGACGGCGAGCCGAAAGGCGCGGCAGAAACAGCGCCCTCACCACCATTCGGATCACCTGGGAGATGTTCGATAAGATGTGACTTCACACCAATCGGACCCATGCCCGGACCACCGCCGCCGTGCGGGATGCAGAAGGTCTTGTGCAGGTTCAGGTGGCTCACATCACCGCCCAGATCACCGGGGCGGGACAGGCCCACCATCGCGTTCATGTTGGCACCGTCGATATAGACCTGACCACCCGCGTCATGGGTGATCTTGCACACGTCGATCACAGTTTCCTCGAAAACGCCGTGCGTGGACGGATATGTGATCATGCAAGCAGCAAGTTTTTCCTTATGCTCTGCTACTTTCGCGCGAAAATCATCGAGGTCAATGTCGCCGCGGTCATTGCATTTCACGGGAACCACTTTCCAACCCACCATCTGCGCAGAGGCAGGGTTGGTGCCATGTGCGTTCATCGGGATGATGCAAATATTGCGATGGTCCTGCCCTTGCGAGCGGTGATAGCTGGCAATGCTGAGCAGTCCTGCATATTCGCCCTGCGCGCCAGAGTTCGGCTGCATGGAAATCGCATCGTAACCCGTCACATCGCAAAGTTTCGACGAAAGATCCTCGATCATCTCATAGTAGCCTGCCGCCTGATCTTTGGGGATATAAGGGTGGAGCAACGAGAATTCATCCCAGCTGACAGGCATCATTTCGGCGGCGGAGTTGAGTTTCATCGTGCATGAGCCTAGCGGGATCATCGCGCGATCAAGGGCCAGATCACGATCCGCAAGGCGGCGCATGTAGCGCATCATTTCGGTCTCTGCGCGGTTCATGTGAAACACGGGGTGCGTCAGGTATTCAGAGGTGCGGATCAGTTTTTCGGGCATGTGATAGTGCGGCGTGTAATCCTTGTCCTCTTGGGTAATGCCAAAGGCGCGCCAGACTGATTCGATCGTTTCAGAGCGCGTGCGCTCGTCCAGCGTGATGCCGACTTTGGTTTTGCCGACGGCGCGCAGGTTTATACCCTCGTCCACAGCGGATTTCATAACGGCAGATTGCAGCGGGCCGACGTCCACGGTGATCGTGTCAAAAAAGGCAGCAGGCTCGGAATGGAAGCCGTTCTGGCGGAGCGTTTCGGCCAGACGCGCGGTCTTGCGATGGATGCGCTGCGCGATAGCCTTAAGCCCTTCGGGACCATGGAATACAGCGTAGAAACCAGCCATGACGGCAAGCAATGCCTGCGCGGTACACACATTCGACGTCGCCTTTTCACGGCGAATATGCTGCTCGCGGGTCTGGAGCGACAAGCGGTAAGCACGGTTGCCATGGCTGTCGATTGACACGCCGACAATGCGGCCCGGCATGTTGCGCGCATAAGCTTGCTTAGTCGCCATATAGGCGGCGTGTGGTCCGCCGTAGCCGACAGGCACGCCAAAACGCTGGGTCGAACCGACAGCAATGTCAGCCCCCATCGCGCCCGGCTCTTTGAGCAAAGTCAATGCCATAGGGTCTGCGGCGATGATGCCGATCGCTTTGGTGTCGTGGAGCTTGGCGATGTCGTCAGTGAAGTCGCGCAAGTGGCCGTGCGTGCCCGGATATTGGAAAATAGCACCGAAGATCTCGCTCGCATCCATATCATCGGGTTTGCCGACTGTGATCTCGATCCCGAGCGGTGCCGCGCGAGTTTTCATCACGGCGATGTTTTGCGGATGACACCCTTCATCGATGAAGAAGCCCTTCACTTTCGATTTGGACACGCGCTGCGCCATTGTCATCGCTTCCGCACAAGCGGTTGCTTCGTCGAGCAAGGACGCGTTGGCAATCTCTAGGCCCGTCAAATCACTGACCATGGTTTGGAAGTTCAACAAAGCCTCAAGACGACCTTGTGAAATCTCCGGCTGATAGGGCGTGTAGGCCGTATACCACGCAGGGTTTTCAAAGATATTACGCTGGATCGCAGGCGGCGTAACAGTGCCGTGATAGCCCTGCCCGATCAGCGATGTCAGGACATTATTCTTTTGCGCTGTGACCTTCATATGGTGCAGCAATTCGCGCTCTGACTTGGCCTTGCCGAAATCCAAAGGCGCAGCCTGCCGGATCGCCGTAGGCAAAGTGTCGTCAATTAAATCAGCAAGGTCTTTCGCCCCCACCACGTCCAACATTTCGGCCATCTCAACAGGGGATGGACCGATATGACGGCGGTTGGCAAAATCATAAGGTAGATAGTCGGTGGGGGTGAAGGTCATTGACGTGATCCTTTAAGCGATGAACTTTTTGTAGCCAGCTTCGTCCATGTAATCGTCCATTTGGGACGCATCAGACGGCTCAATCTTGACGAACCAACCAGCACCAATCGCATCTTCATTGGCGAGTGCCGGGTTTTCGCCCAAAGCTTCGTTCACCTCGATAATTTCGCCATCAATCGGCGCGAGGATGTCTGAGGCGGCTTTGACGGATTCGATCACAACGATCTCGTCGTCTTTGGTGACGGTGGTGCCGACTTCGGGCAGTTCAACGAAGACGATATCGCCAAGCTGCTCTGTCGCGTGCTCTGTGATACCGATCACCACGCCGTCATCTTCTACGCGTAGCCATTCGTGCTCTTCTGTATATTTCATTTATCTTACTCCCTGTTATCGTTTGAAATTTGCCGGTGTGAAGGGCAGTTTTGTGATTGTGAGTGGCAAGCATTTGCCGCGCAATTCGCCGTATATTGTGGTGCCAATTGCGCTGTGATCTGTGCTGATGAGACCCATCGCGACAGGGCCACCGACTGTGGGACCGAAGCCGCCAGAGGTGATTGTGCCGATTGATGTGTTGGCTTCTGGCGTGGCAAAAAGCTCGACGCCTTCGCGCATTGGCGCGCGCCCTTCTGGTAGCAATCCGACGCGCTTGCGTGGTGCGCCCTGCTCCATCTGAGCCGCGATCACATCGGCACCGGGAAAACCACCTGCGCGCACGCCGCCTGTCCTGCGCACCTTTTGGATCGCCCAAGTCAGAGCGCCTTCAACAGGCGTCGTAGAGGTGTCGATGTCGTGGCCATACAAACATAACCCACCTTCAAGGCGCAAAGAATCCCGCGCGCCGAGACCGATGGCTTCGACGTCGTCGTGCTCAAGAAGCGCAAGCGCAAGCGCTTCGGCGTCGATGTTGGGAACTGAGATTTCATAACCATCTTCGCCAGTGTAGCCAGACCGCGAAACCCAGCACTCAAAGCCATTCAATGAAAGCGTTGCGACGTCCATGAATGTCATCTCAGCCGCTTTTGGGTCAAGCGCGCTGAGCACGGCTTCTGATGCGGGGCCTTGCAACGCGAGGAGTGCGCGATCGGTGATTTCGGTGACGGTCACCTCAGGCTCTAGATGGGTCTTCATATGGGCGATGTCAGCCCCTTTGCAGGCGGCATTCACTACGACAAAAATGTGATCGCCACGATTGGCGAGCATCAGATCATCCATGATGCCACCTTGATCGTTGGTGAACATTCCGTAACGCTGACGATCTACACCAAGACCGATGATATCAACGGGGATCAAACGCTCCAGCGCTTGTGCCGCACCTGCGCCGCTTACTTTCACCTGACCCATGTGGCTTACGTCAAACAAGCCAGCTTTCTCGCGAGTGTGAACGTGTTCTTTCATGACACCCAGCGGATACTGCACCGGCATGGAATAACCCGCGAAAGGCACCATTTTCGCACCAAGGCGCACATGCAAATCATGTAGTGGGGTTTCCAAAAGTTCTGACATAGCGCGCCCTCTTTTTAGCTTCGCCGTCTGCTTTGGATCAAAGACTGCGGCACCACATTTTGCACGCGAAATACTCGCGCACGTGATGCCCCCTCTGTCAGTTTGCCTGAGATCGCTATCCCTTCGGCGGACGCATGCGCGCCTCTCTCCAGAGTCTGTATGACAGTAAAGGTCCCTTGGCCTGAGAGTTTCCGGGGCGGTTGCTCCTTCGGCACCAGCGATGCTGGTTCTCCCAATACTGCTGTGTGTCACTTGCGCCTTAAGCGCGTAGTTTGTCAAGAATGTATGCGATAGAATACGCAAAAAGTCGGGCGTACAGCAGCACGCCCGACTTAAAGTGTTACATTAAGAAGCTGCCTTAACCGCACGGCCTGCCATGACTTTCACAAGATGCGCGCGATACTCGGCACTCCCGTGCAGGTCTTCGATCAGGTTGTCAGAACTTGCGCTCAACCCGTCCAAAGCATCCGCTGAGAAGTTCGCGCTGAGCGCGGCTTCCGCTTCGGTCCAACGGAACACGCCCTCGTTGGAGGCACCTGTCACAGCGACTCGCACGCCATCTGCGTATTTGGCGACAAAGACGCCAACCAATGCGAAGCGCGACGCAGGCTGCACGAATTTCTCGTAATGCGCTTTTTCCGGGATCGGGAAAGTGACGCCAGTGATGATCTCGCCCTCTTCCAAAGCCGTGTCGAACATGCCTTGGAAATAGTCGTCCGCCGCGATTGAACGGGCATTGGTGGTGATCGTTGCACCGGACGCGAGAGCCGCCGCAGGGTAGCACGCAGAGGGGTCATTGTTGGCGAGCGAGCCGCCAATCGTGCCACGGTTGCGCACGGCTGGATCCCCGATATTTGCTGCCAAAGCCGACAACGCTGGATAGCTGCCGTCTGCTGCGACAGCGGCATGGTTTGTTGCCCCACCGATGGTTATTTTGCCACCCGCGGAGTCGATCTCAGCCATATCAGTGATACCCGTCAAGCTCACCAGAGTTGTAGGCGAAGCCAGACGTGCTTTCAGCGTTGGGATCAGTGTTTGACCACCGCTGAGCGCTTGGGCTTCATCGCCCCCAAGTGCCGCAACCGCGTCGGCCACAGATGTCGGGCGTTCAATGTTGAATGAATACATGTCCGCTCTCCTTAATTTGCGTTATTCATAGCAGACCACACGCGATGTGGGGTCATGGGCATATCGATATGGGTGACGTTTTTGCCGCCCGATTGCAGCGCATCAATCACCGCATTGACGACTGTTGGCGGCGATCCAATCGCCCCTGCTTCACCACAGCCTTTGACGCCTAAGGGGTTGTGCGTACAGGCATTCCCTTGGCTATGATCAACTGTGTAGAACGGTAAATCGTCGGCGCGCGGCATGGTGTAATCCATGTAGCTTGCAGACAGAAGCTGGCCGTTCTCGTCGTATGTGGTGTTTTCCACCAGCGCCTGACCGATGCCTTGGCCAAGACCGCCGTGCACCTGCCCTGTTACGACCAGCGGGTTCATCACGTTGCCGAAATCATCCACAGCTGTCATACGATCTACGCGCACTTTACCAGTGTCAGGATCGACTTCGACTTCGCAGCAATATGCGCCAGATGGGTAGGTAAAGTTGGCTGGATCGTAAAATGCCGTCTCTTCCAAGCCCGGCTCGATTGATTCAAGCGGGAACTCGTGTGGAACATATGCTTTGAACGCCACTTCGCCGAAACTGACAGAGCGATTGGTGCCAGCGACGCTGAAATTGCCATCGTTGAACTCGATGTTGGAGGGTTCCGTTTCGAGCATGTGTGCGGCGATTTTGGTCGCTTTGTCGATGATCTTCTCCGTAGCGCGCACCATGGCAGAGCCACAGACCGCGAGCGAGCGAGATCCGTAAGTGCCCATGCCAAATGGGATTTTCGAGGTATCCCCGTGCACGATTTCGATTGTGGACGGATCAATGCCGAGCATGTCGCCGACGATCTGCGGGAACACAGTTTCATGGCCTTGCCCGTGACTATGTGCACCGACCATGACCGACAAACTGCCCGTCGCGTTCACACGCACAGTCGCAGCATCATAAAGACCGACGCGGGACCCAAGGATACCAACAAGGTTTGACGGCGCGATGCCGCAAGCTTCGATATAAGCGTTTACGCCGAACCCGCGCAGCATGCCTTTGGCCTCAGAGTCCTTACGGCGCGCTGCAAAGCCAGCCATGTCAGCCACGCTTTCCATACGGTCCATAAGGGCGTCATAGTTGCCGCTGTCATACTCAAGCCCAGCCGCAGAGGCGAAAGGATATTGATCCGGCTTGATGAAGTTTTTGCGGCGTAGCTCAATCGGATCCATACCGATTTCGCGCGCTGCCATGTCGATCACGCGCTCTAAAGAATAGGTCGCCTCTGGTCGCCCAGCGCCGCGATAAGCGTCCACGGGGGCCGTGTTGGTGAAGACCGCTTTGACGTTCACATAGACCAGCGGCACCGTGTAATTGCCCGCCATCAATGTGCCGTGCAGGAAGGTTGGTGTCGCGGTAGAGAAGTTCGACAGATACGCACCGACGTTGGCCATCGTCTCTGTGCGGAACGCGAGGAAATTGCCCTCTGCATCAAGCGCCAGTTCAATCTTGGTCACGTGATCGCGACCATGGGCATCCGTGAGGAACGCTTCGGATCGATCCGCTGTCCATTTAACCGTGCGACCCAATTTCTTAGCGGCCGCAAGCACAAGCGCTTCTTCACCGTAGTGATAGATCTTGGAGCCAAAACCACCACCCACATCAGGCGCAATCACGGTCAGCTTGTTCTCTGGAATGCCCATTACAAACGCGCTCAGCAAAAGACGCGTCAGGTGCGGGTTTTGGGAGGTCGTGTGGAGAACATAGTCGCCAGTACCTGTGTTGTAATGTCCGATGGAACAACGTGGCTCCATCGCGTTGGGGACAAGGCGGTTGTTGACGAGTTCGAGCGTCGTGACGTGATGCGCACCTTTGATGGCTTCATCCGTTGCTGCGCGGTTGTCTTCGATCCACCCCCAATCGAAACATTGGTTCGTCTCGATCTCGTCGTGCACGTAGTTGGTGCCTGACAAAGCGTCGGCCATATTGATAACTGCGTCATGCTCTTCGATGTCGATTTCGATCGCTTCGACGGCGTCTTTACCCTGCTGAACGGTTTCAGCAATGACAGCTGCGTAAGCGTCGCCCACATGGCGCACTTTGCCATGGGCCAAAACTGGGCGCTTTGGCTCTTTCATCGGTTCCCCGTCGCGCGAATTGATCAGCCAACCCGCCGGATTGCCGCCCACTTCGACGAAGTCTTCACCTGTGAAGATCGCCAGAACACCGGGCATTGCGGCTGCAGCGTCCGTGTTGATTGATTTGATTGTTCCGTTGGCCACATTCGAGCGCGCGAAAACCGCGGCGCATTCGCCGGCTGTTTGGATGTCGTCGCTATAGTTGCCTTTTCCAGTCAAAAACCGGATGTCTTCGCGCCGCTTCGTTGAAGCGCCTATTCCACCATCTTTTGGCATTTTGTATTCCTTCCGTGAGGAGGCGATTTTTCTAGAAAAATCAAACACTCCAAATTTTCTAGAAAATTTGTTTACTCAGCTGCAATCGCAGAGACGTCCTGACCAGATGCGGCCATGATCGCTTTGACGATGTTATGATACCCTGTGCAGCGGCAGATATTGCCCTCGAGGTATTCACGCACTTCGCTCTCTGTTGGCTTGGGGTTGTCTTTCAACAACGACGCTGCCGACATCACCATGCCCGGCGTGCAAAAACCGCACTGAAGACCGTGGTGATCCTGAAACGCTTGCTGGATCACATTGAGCGAACCGTCGCCATTCGCTTGACCTTCAATCGTGCCAACCTCTGTGCCTGCTGCCTCGAGCGCGAACATAGTGCAAGACTTCACCGCCTCGCCGTTCACATGAACCACACAAGCACCACACTGCGATGTGTCGCAACCGATGTGTGTACCAGTCAAACGTAGGTCTTCGCGCAAGAATGCCGAAAGCAAGGTATTACCTTGCACGTTGCCGGAAACGGTCTTGCCGTTCACCGTCATAGAAATCTCTGTCATGCTATCCTCCCAGATCATCCAGATGATTTGTTTGGAGTGTGCGGTGAAATGGCCAGACATGCTAACAGTTTTTTGAGCATGGGCTGTACTTTTTTAGATCAACGCAAATTCGTCAGCGCCAAATCCTCAAAAAGTAGAGCGTGAAACGCGAATTGTGGCAAAGTCTTGGCAAATCTGGGACGCGCACGATATAACGCGGTTAATAATTGTCGCGGAAAGTGGGACGTATTTTCGAAAATCATTACTTTTCAACACCTTAATTCCATTGTGCCTAATGCAGAAACAGTGAGTTTATGGAAAAACCATGTCATTTGTGTGTAACGCACAACTAACACCGCCGACTCGCTCTTGCAGAGCATTTGATATGCGCATGCGAAAATACGCTGAACCGTTGACGAAACATTGATCTTTTTCAAAAGAACCAAGGGCCAAAGCGCGCCTGCTTGCCGCTGAGACCATAGACATTAGGCACCCAACGCGGTGCCAAAATATAAAACTGACCGGGGAGTTAACCAAGTGCCGAATTTTACCCTTCAAGGCCCCGACGCCTTTTTGTTCGAGATTGATCCAGCCACAGGCGAGATTACGCTAAAAGACTGGTTCACCCCAGATTTCAACGATGCATGGGATGTGAACGAAGATAACACCTACGAGTTGACTGTCATCGATACGGAAAACCCGGATGCAGGTGCAGCAACATCCGACGTTGAGTTCCGCGTCACACCAAACGACCAAGTTTTTGTGTCAGCTGACGCCGCGCCTGTTTTGACCGAGTTTTCGATTTCCGGCCCGGACACTGCGATGTTCGACATCAACATCTATACAGGTGAAGTGACGCTCAAAGACTGGTTCGCACCAGCGGACGGCGATAACTGGGATGAAGACTAAAACGGTGTCTACGATTTCACCATCACCGCGAATGCACCAGATGGTTCGATAACTGAGACCCCCGCGTCTTTGACGATCACAGCCGAGGGCGAGTACATCTTTGATGTGCCTGACCCGATCATTCTACCAGAGCCGGAGCCAGAGCCCGTCATCCCCGACCCTGTTCCCTTCGGTACTGTTTTCAGCTTGAGCGGCGATGATGCCGTGGTCTTTGCGATTGACGAGACAACAGGCGCAGTGACACTTAACGACTGGTTTAGTCCCGATGCGGGCGACAACTGGGATGCCGACGAGAACGGCGAGTATTTGTTCAACATCGTTGCAACCGCACCTGATGGTACGGTCACAGTTATCCCTGGCACTTTGGATGCAAACGCAGATGGCACATTCGACTTGAGTGTCCCTGCTGTCGAAGTTCTGCCAGGTACAACTGATCCTGTTGACCCTGTTGATCCGGTGGACCCAGTTGATCCGGTGGACCCAGTTGATCCGGTAGACCCTGTCGATCCAGTTGATCCAGTTGATCCAGTTGATCCAGTTGATCCAGTTGATCCAGTTGATCCAGTTGATCCAAACCCACCTTTGGTTGGCACGCAACTGATTATCAACGGCGCATTGGACGCGGGTGTTGGCTTTGAAGCAAATGACACAAGCGCTGATATTGCTGGCTGGACAACGTCTAGCGGCACCGCAGATGTTTGGGGCGATGGCTTCTTTGGTGTGAACACACCAGACGGCGGCAACTTTGTGCAGCTCGATACAGGTGCGGAAGGTGGCGTTGATACGCTGACCCAATCCGTGCGTACGATTGAAGATGACGCGATGGAGCTTCGCTTCAACGGCGCGCAGCGCTTTGGGGAAAGCGAAAGCATCGAAGTCTACTTTGGTGGTGAACTGATCGACACGGTCACACCAACAGGCAGTGAGACATGGGATACCTATTCCTACACGGTCACAGGGACTGGCGGCATCGATACGCTGGAATTCCGCGAACTCGCTGTTGAGAGCGATGGCTCTGGACCCTTCGTGGACAACGTCAGCCTTGTAAGTGCATCCCCTGATGCACCCGCTCTCGAACTGTTGCCCGATCTAACAAGCGACATGCTCGACTCCCCTGACCTTCCAACACGTCCGACGCCACTTCCAGAAGCGGAAGGCGTTCCGGGCGTGCTAGAGCTTGGTGATGCAACGGATGAGACGCTCACAGGCACAGCGGATGACGACACGCTCAACGGCGGCGCAGGCAATGACGCTCTAAACGGCCTTGCCGGCAACGACATGCTTGTGGCAGGCGAAGGCACCGACACCATGGATGGCGGCGCAGGCGCGGATACCTATGACGTCGACAATTCTGCCGTGAACACGGTTGCCGTCGATGTAGACCTCACAGCAGGCACAGCCGGAGCAGACACGCTCGTGAATGTTGAGAACGTTTTGGGTGGCGATGGCGACGACACGATCTCTGGCACTGTGGGCGACAACCTGCTCTCTGGTGGGGCTGGCAACGATATCCTCATAGGTCTCGCGGGCGAAGACGTCTTGCTCGGCGGTCTTGGCAATGACACGCATATCGGTGGCGAAGGGGATGATATCCTGATCGCAAACGAAGGTGTGAACAGCTACGATGGTGGCGCGGGTGATGATGCGCTCATCATCAACAGCTCAACCGTGCAAGCGACTGCCTTTAACATCAACCTCGAGACGGGCACCGATACGTTCGGCAACACCTACTCTGGCATCGAAAACATCGATGGCGGCGCAGGTGATGATGCGCTCATCATCAACAGCTCAACCGTGCAAGCGACTGCCTTTAACATCAACCTCGAGACGGGCACCGATACGTTCGGCAACACCTACTCTGGCATCGAAAACATCGATGGCGGCATGGGCGACGACAGCTTCACAGGTGACGCAGAAGCGAACGTTCTGATTGGACGCGCAGGCAATGACACGCTGAACGGCGGTCTTGGCGGCGACGTCCTCGAAGGTGGCGCAGGTGACGATGCGCATCTTGGCGGCGAAGGCGATGACCTTCTGATCGCCAACGTGGGCAACGACAGCTTCGCGGGTGGCGCAGGTGTCGACACTTACGATATCGACGCTTCCGTTGACTTTGAGACTGATTACGCGGTTGACCTATCCACAGGCACTGACAACCAAGGCAACTTCTACAGCGGCATTGAGAATATCAATGGCGGCTGGGGCGATGACACTCTGACAGGCACCGCTGAATCCAACATCCTTGATGGTGGTGTTGGTGATGACGTTGTGAGTGGCGGCGCGGGTGACGACTCTCTCGCAGGCGGCCTTGGCAATGATATGCTAAGTGGTGGTGCTAAAGATATGCTCT
>Ga0206130_10008275_pt1 | contig 11247 bp, 12 predicted proteins | sample Helgoland_Spring_9_FD_148637 | JGI IMG/M metagenome (GOLD analysis project Ga0206130, IMG submission 148637) | Pelagic subsurface seawater microbial communities from Kabeltonne, Helgoland, North Sea - Helgoland_Spring_Bloom_20160512_1 | ecosystem: Environmental > Aquatic > Marine > Epipelagic ...
TCTGTGAGCCACTGACAGGGGGGAGAGTTAATAAAAATCCCGGACTTAGAGCTAAAAAAAAAGCAGCACATATACCAGTAGCTTTCCACCATTCCATAATTTATATAAATAAACACATAAAATAATTCAAGAATAATTTAATGCGAACATTAATTTCTTAGATGGTAGACTATGGATATAATTTTTTATGTCAGACCAATTCGTCGGTTCTCTTTCTTTAAGGTATTTTTTATGAATATCATTGGTTAATGGTTTTAGATGATAAGGGATATCTTTTTTTTCTATATTTTTAAATACATAACAGTTCTTATAATTATTATATAATTCATTACTTAATATATGAATTTTATTTCTATATTCATCGAATGATTTAGAATATTCCGGAAAATATCTTAAATACTCTTTTATATTTCCATTTTTTCTTAATTCAATATAATTTAATAAATCATTATTCATATTGGGTTTTAATTCTTTTACTTTTTCAAATAAAGGATTAATTTTCTTATATCTTTTATTTCCATCTTTAATAGTGTATCCTTTTATTTCATAAGAATTAAAATCAATTAAATCATTAAATGAAATATTATTAATCTTTTCTATTTCTATATTTACCTTGGATATATTTAATCTTTCATTCTTATTTAGATTATATGCTTCAACTAAAAATAATTTATTTTCCTTAATTGGAGAAACATTTCTATTATCTTTATGTCTCATTACGAATGAATAGCAACAATCCTTATCTAATTTATCATAATCAAAATTTTTATCTAAACACTCATCGAACATCTGTTTAAAAGATTTTTTATCAGTCCATTTATTTTTTCCACCAATTTCACTCCTTGTAGATAGTAACCATTCTTTATGATAAAATAAATTAATCATCGTTCCATCTATTAAATACTGAATTTCAGATCCCAGATAACTCGAATCATCCGAGATAGTATCATATTCTACCGATTTTACGGGTGGCAGGCACACAACCTTATTGGTAAGAGTATCTATAACTGCTCCTCTACAATACATCTTCCAATAATCATTTTCATCGGTATAAGATAAAGGTTTATCGTAATAATTCTTGACTAAAAGTAGATTTTTATATTTAACTACTTTTAATCCTTCTTTTTTAAAAAGATTAATGTAATTATTATTTTCTGAGATGAATGATTGCAATTCCATGACTTATATTTAAATTGCTTTATTATTTTAAGTATGTTGAAAATTTAAGATAAGGATTTATTGAATATTCTTTAAGAACCGGAGTCTTCTGTTGCATCGCTGCCGCCGGCTAAATTTGAAATTTCCACCGCAGCAGCAGAAGTGAGAGCACCTGGTAACCCTCCAATCACTGCTCCTTCTGCAATGTCTATGGCGACATTGTCTTTATTTGCGACTGGGGAGGTTAAATAAGGTGCTCCTAAAAATAAAAATAGCAATAATAAGCCAACAACAAGGACCAAACCGGAACCCATCTTCAACACCTCATTGTCCTTATCGAATCTCATTAACCCAGCGCAGCCCGCAACAAAAAAGACAATGCCAATCACTATCCCTGCCACGAACCCAGCATTTGGATAATCTTTGGTCCCCACGAAACTATAACAGCAATCATCGGACCAAGTATCTTTAGTTGGATCTAACACTTGATCTTCTGTAGGATTGGAACATTTACTAAGATCTTTCTTGCTGTCGTCGAACGGTGACAAGCTCTCTGCGATTGAAGGAGATGAAAGATAAGTTTTATATAAATCGTTTTTTAAACATGTTTTTACACCGAAGTCATCTATATCATCATACGGACCTCCACTTCGCGTATCATCGGCATATTGTACTATCTGTTCTCTATTAACACAGACACTGGTGCCGGATGCTGTATGACACACGGCATCTTCTTCGCAATCATCGTTAACCGAGCATTCCGCGCACTCTCCAGATTTACAATATCTTCTACTCTCATTACTCTGACAATGAGCATGAGTTGCGCATGTCACAGTTTCGCACCTTGAATTGCGAGGGGGACTCGATGTATCAAGAGGAAGTGAATTATATGAATCACCAGCAGATTCGTTTCCATCGGGAGTACCCCACATCGCCTTAATAGTTGGAGAACTATATAATTGACCACATATCATTCCATTGCCATCAACACAATGATCAAATGGAAAACCTGGTGGCGATGCCGCTGCTTGAAATTGACCATCACCGGCGCACTCACTGTCTGCCCCGAATGACCTTAAATAATTATCCCGACCGGCCTCAGGGTCCGTGGAATAAATACTATTCGTCCATCCTTCTGACCCCTTTAATAAATTATACAGAGCATAAAGTGCAACTAAACCGACGGCTATCTTTAAATTATCGGATTTATTTTCTTCTATCTTAAAATAAATGAGAGTTGAAAATAATATAAAAATATTTAGATTATTCATTTATATATTAATAATATAAAATAATTAAATGGAAATAGAACCTCTTAAAAATATACTTAAACTTTATAAAAATAAAAATCATGTATTTGAAACTTATTTTAGCGAAGACACCTTGAAAAAAATTAAAAATAAAACTTTTTATGATAGAGAAGATTCTGATATTTATCTTAATGATAATATCACATTTATTAAAAAAAATACAGGAAAATTTTATAAATCAGGGAAAGTTATAGCAATAGAAGATTCTAAAATTACAATAAAAACATCAGTCAATTACATTACTCTTGATTCTGGTGAATATTATTTATTCATTAAAGAAAAGAAAAGAAAAGATAAAGATTTTTATAAAGCTCTTTTTAATAGTCTTTAACAATTAATAGTCCTATTAAATGAAATATAGGGCATTGAATTTATTTACTCTTTTTTTTAGTTTTTCTTTTCTTAGTTTTCCTTTTCTTGATTGTTCTTTTCTTAGTTTTCCTTTTCTTGATTGTTCTTTTCTTAGTTGTTCTTTCTCCCTTGTAGATTGATTTTCTATTTTTGGATTTATTTCTTTTACCCCCCGCGCCGCCTCCACCCTGTGTATTCTTATCCACTCCTTGTTCCTTCACCCTATTCAGGTAAGTACGAGCACAGGGACGACACATATCCAGATTATCTTCATAATCACCAACTTGTTCCAGGTCACTTAGATGAGTGGTGCCTTGAGGAAATCGGCAATTATCATATCCTCCTCCGCAATAGTATTTTTGCGGCTCCCGAGAAGTCTCAGACTTCCCCGGCTTATGCCCCAAAAAACTCATCAATGCTCCGTTCATTTATATAACATATATATAGAATAATTTAAATGAAATATAGGGCATTGAATTTATTTACTCTTTTTCTACAGATAAAACAATTACAGTTAAATTCACCCATTTTTTCTTTTAAAACATTAATACATTGAGAACACCCTGTGTGACCACATGGTTCCATATAAGTATCAACATTTCTCTGTAAGCATAAGCTACAAGTATTTCCTAAATTTCCATTATTAATTTTTTTAACGAAATTATGAAAATAAAAATTTAAAAGGGATAATTCTTTTTCGTATTTTTCTTTTATTTCTGAACCTTTATTTTCTTCTTTTATTTTTTCCGATGCATTTAAGATACTCTTATTTATATTATCCGTATCAATATCCTTTGAATATTTTATATTAATATCCGCTATAAATTTCGAAAAATCTGTTAATTTATTGATATCTAAATCAATTTTATCATAGTAATCTTTTAATTCTTTTTCTAAATCTAAAACCCTGTGCTGTTGTTTCACATAAAAATCTAAATATTCTGTAAATTGAGAAGAAAAATCCTCTATTTTCTTTTTATGTTCTTCATCTATTTCCTCCAGAATTAATTCTTTATTATTTAGTTCACTTAAAAGATCTTCTTTAATTTGAAAAACTTCTTTTACCTCAGTATTACTTGGAATAAAAGTATTCATATCACTTATATTGCACGTACCCATTGATGACCAATTCGTATCATTGGGAAATTCATAAGATGCACACATGTTAACGTCCATTTTAAAGATTATAATTATTTTCTTTTTTAAATGATAATTATCTGCGTTCATTAATATCCATCAACTTGAATTTAATCTTATTGGATTTTTCTTTCTGAATTAATCCATTAATTTTATCAATAAAACCTTGTGGTAAAAGATTATCCCCATAATAAGACTTAAATATACCATATAAACAGAGAACACATTTATATTTTTCATCTGTATCGTCTGTTTCGGATATAATATCAAGGAGATTATTCAGGGACGGTATAATTTTATCTTTTATTATTTTCATTTTTTCTAATTCTGTTACTAATAATGAATGACCGATAAGTAAATCTAACTTCTTATTTTTATCACAGAATTGCATATATTCACTCTGATCTTTATTTATTTCCTGTGTTTTAATTTTATCCTCTATCTGTAAGACCTCTTTATAAATTATATTATTTAAATCCTTGTGATTAGAATAAACTTGCTGTAAAGCTTGAATATAATAAGTATTATAAGATGATTGCGCAACACATTTACTTAATACATTTACAATAACCATGCGCTTAAGATAATCCTTATCCTTTAATTTTTCTTTTATTTTTTCATTGATACTACTTATATTCTTGTCTGTCATCTTATTTAGGAGACTATTTACTTCCTTTAAAGCCAATGTATCCCCGCTAATATTCTTATTTCTAAATCTTTTATTCTGGCCTATTTTAGTATTCGTTGTAAGTCTAAAATATTTTTCATTTAATTTAATACCGTCTAAAAACTTTAAAAGATCTCTCTGTTCTTTATTATCGGAACAATACTCTTCATATCCAGAAATAAAATCATCGGAAACATATATCTCTTTTAGTCTTTCCTCGGTCCATGTTTTCATATCCTTAATGATTTTATTTCTATATCTTTATATAGAAATAAATGAAATCTAAACTTAGGACACAACAGAGAGTATGTTATTTTAGTGAATTAAATGAAGAAGAAAAACGGAGATGCAACGAAGTCTGTAATTTAGGATTTTCTAAAGGAGAAGAAAGAGATTACATTATGAGTATAGAAACTAAAAGACCAATTGTTTCATTATTATATGTAGGGGATCTTATTGTTGGTATATGTTTCGCAGACATTCAGAAAAAAGATGTTATTAAACCTTTATCTAATTTATTTTTACATCTTCATACAATCTCCATTGATCCAGAATTTAGAGGAAATGGATTATGTTATCATTTAGTTCGAAATCTTTTAAATGCGAAAATTAATATAGAAGATAAAATCTATCATCTCGGAAGATCTCTTAATATGTATCTACACGTCAGAACAAGTTCATCTGATCCAAATATATCAGCGATAAAGTGTTACAATAAAAATGGATTCGAACTTGTGGACATGATGTATGAGACAAGGGGGGACGGAGAAGTAAATACTGTAATGATTCGTAAAAAAGGCTCAACTAAATCTAAAAAGAAAAAGAAAAAAACGAAAAGAAAATAAATTAAGGAGTAATAAAATCTTTCTCAACTATATCATAATATTGAAAATGTATCCCCTCTTCATTGGGATATTTAGGTTGATATCTTGCCCGTTTTCTAAATACAGATAATCTATCCACAGCATCACCGGATGGAAATCGTCTCTCCCAATCATAAAGATCTTTAAATTCTTGTTTCATTTCTTTAGAAAATGAACTTTCAGGGAATAGTTCGTGTTCTTTATTACTCTCAAATCTACTATGACCTATTGCGACTTGATCTTTATGAATAAATTTACCCCTCCGCCTAAATAATTCATTTAATTTATGATGATCCAGATTTTCTGAATCTTTTTTATTCATCGTTAAATATGGTAAGTAATCATCACTATCATATTTAGAACCTATTATTACATGTAATTTTCTTTCATAATCATAATCATCGTCTTTCAATCCAAAATTTCCTAAAGCTTCATCTATCCTTGGTATGAATATTTTAACCGATTTTTCTACATCCCAATGAGGTCTCATACTTTTAACATCCGAAACATCAAGAGTAGAGCTGGGATACGCTTCTATTGTAGGCAAGTCGGGAGACTTACTTTTACTTTTTACTTTTTCTCTCTGTTTTCTCATTTTTTCAACAATTTCATCTGTTACATCTTGTTGATTACCTAAGGGTGATCCCGTGACACTCTTGGAGGGCATCCCCGTAAAATAATCCATTAAATCGGTGAATCCGACTCCTGCCTTCTTAGATATTTTTTTAGTTTTTTTTAATTTTCTTTTATGAGTTTTAACTTTTAAAAAATCTTTTACTATTTTTAAATCTTTTTTAGACATAGTATCACTTCTTAAATTGTAAAGTCTTTTCCCTAATTGTTTTTTAGTTCCTGAAACTGTTAATTTATATTTTTTACATAGTGCTTTTAATTGCTTAACCGTTACCATTATAAATTTGATTTTATTTTATTTATTAAATTCCATAATTAATGCTAAAAAAACTTAATCAATTAATATCCATACATGGGGGCTGGATTCCATTTGAGCAATTAGAAAAAAATGAATATTTTACATCAGGTGGTTCATGTGATATTTATAAAGGGAAATACGATAATAAAAATATTCTTTTAAAAACATTCGATTCTAAACACTATGATTATGAAGAAGGTGTAATCGAAGATATTGTAGATGAATTAAATATTTATGGTATTATTGGAAAAAATAAACAATTATGTCAATGTTATGGATTTTCATTTTCCAATTTAAATAAAAGTTATCAGACTTATATCATTATCGAGGATTACGGTGTTAATGGAGATTTTAAAGATTTTCTAAAATATGAAGGGTTATGGTTGAAGTATCACGCAGATAAAAGATTAAATCGTTACGAATATTACTATAAATACAGAGAAACAGAATGGATTTATAATTTAGATCGTGATTATAAAATGCACTTGACAGGGTCAATGTGTAACGCTATAAAAATTCTACACGATAAAAATATTGTTCACTGCGATTTAAAACCTAATAATATGCTCTTAATTGACGATGAAATTGTCTTAATTGATTTCGGTGTAGCCCGTAATTTATATGATAAAAAAATAATAGTAACAGATGAAGATATGGGGACATTGGGTTATATGTGTGAAGAATTAGGGTTCGGTATGTGCTCTAAAAAAAGTGATATATTTTCTTTAGGAGTCTGTATTTTAGAGTTATGGGTAGGTGAAATATGGCAAGAGGGGGATAATTACGAAGAGTGTAGAAAAGAAGTTCTAAATAGTTTAAAATATTTAGAATCCAACGAAAAAGAACTAAGTAAATTAATTAGAAAATGCGTTTTAAAAGATGTTAAAAAAAGACCATACATTCGAACGGTTATTAAAAATTTATCAAAGATAGTATAAATGTATTCTTATTTAGCGAAACATAAATTCTTTATAATACTAAAGCTTTCCAAGACTAAAATAATTAATCGGACCAATGAGAATATCTGAATGACCTCCTATTTTTTTATTTTTATCCCTAACATCTTTTAACATTGTTTTAAAACTAATGAATTTCAATGGATTCTGTTTTCCGATATCATCTCTCTGGCGACACCTAAATGATTGCCGATCTCCCGTCAATATGATAATCTTCTTTCTATTCTCTGAACGAACATAACTAATGATAGTATTGTTCATAAGTGTCATTATAATTAAATGATAATACATTTTATCTTTTAAATGATTTATTCACAGGTAAATTTGATTAAAACGTGGAGATAAAAATAATACTTCAATGAAAGATTAAAAGATGACAATCATCACGACAACTAAGAAAAGTCTCAAGAAAGAATGGATAGCGGAGAAAAAACTATACAAGGGGAAAGGATCTCTCCTTGTTTATGAACCCCAGAAAGAAGTCGCGAAAAAGATTATTTATGAGTTTTCTTTAAATGATCTCGTTACTCTCTGTGCCCCCCCCCAATGGGGAAAAACGGGTGTATCTCTTTTCGTTTCTTACATGATGACGAGTAAAGGAGGTATAGATCCGAACAATGTATTCTTTATTACCGCGATGTCCGATAGAAGTTGGTTACTACAGACGAAAGGGAGAGTTCTCCCAATGTGGAGGAAAAATGTATATCATAGGAATACCCTTCATTATTTAGAAGATAGAATAGATAGACTTAAAAGAGAAAAGAAAGACAGAAACATCCTTATCATTATCGATGAATGTCATCTGGCGAATAAAAGAGATTTTACGATAGGAAAAATATTCGATTCAATTGATATCAAGAATCCAGATACTCTAAAAGAAAAAAACATCAAGATTTTACAGATATCCGCAACACCATCTAACACTCTCATTGATGCCGAAGACTGGCCGAATCACGCGAAGGTATGTCCGAAATTCAACAATAACTATGTTTCTTTTCAAACTTTCTTAGACGAAGATCGTCTAAGAGATCCCCATAATCTTATGACAGAAGAAGGTTCCGGAAATTACTTTTCAGAGGTATGTGCGGACACTCCTAAGTATCATTTCATTCGGTCTGTCTCAGCTGGTCCCACGGGTAGGGCAACATACTCACTAACCAGAACTTCTTTACAGAAACAATGCTCTAAATACAACGCAGAACTTATTGAACTCAATATGACAAAAACACAGGGACAGATAAAGAAGATCTTTCGGGACCTCGATAAACAACCCGAAAAACATACATTCATTCTTATCAAGAATATGCTCGGAGCATCCAAGACCATTTCCGATAAGTTCATCGGATCAGTACATGAAAGTTTACCAAGGGAAAAAGATAACTCATCAGAGATTCAGGGTCTCCCGGGGAGGATGTGTGGATGGACGAAAAGAAGAGGAATTTCGGGTCCCAGAATCTACTGCAAAACAGAAATAGTTGAAAACTATCTCAAACTATATGATTCGGGATTCGACTTTCACATAGAAGATCTTCTATGGAAAGATAGTCGTCTGAAAGTAAATGGGGACGGGAAAATTAAATCAACTGAATCCTATATATCAATTAAAGAGAAAGAAGAAGAACAACCTGGAGATTCTCATACATTAACGAATGAACGCACTTCAGTATAAATATAAAGTATGAGAAAGTAATATTATGAGTTTTTTTTATCACGAACTTAAAAATCATATCAATAGAGATTCATTAAGTGATTGGTTCGATGTAATGCACAAGAAATATAGATGTTTTAAGAAAGATGATCCTAATATTTTCTGTAAAGAAATTCATAAAGAAAAAGAAGATTATAAAAATAATTTCATAAATCATATAAAAAAACACGAATCTTTCAGCGAAAACCTTGTTCATCAGGAGATAAAGGTGAAAATTAAAAATAAAGAAAAGTTCGTAGCTTACAATTCAAATCTATATAACAAATCACTCAATATTTATGTGAAACCCGATTTAATTTTTCATAAAGAAGTCTTTCAAGAATTATTCCCAGAAATTAAAATAGATCTCCCTGAATATATTATCGTAGATATCCTTTTTAAAAATGTTCACTTTAATTCCGATAAAACCGATATCCTTAATAATGGTTCTATTTATTATCACAAATGTAAGATGTATGTTGCTAATTCATCACTGGGTCTAAAGGGTCAAGGATTTTTTTTCGGTAAAGAATACAGACACAGAGATAAAACTTTACCCAAAAGAGAATATTTAGGATATTTTCCATTGACCGAAGAATTAAAATATACAGTTAAAGATGCGAAATCGTGGTTACTTAAACTAAAAGAAAATTATGATAAGTGGAAAATATATCCTAAACCAAGTATCATTGAATTATATCCCAATATGAATAGAAAAGAAGGAAATTGGATTAATGAAAAAACTATTCTCGCTCATCTTATTAAAGAAATAACACTCATATGGAATATTTCTTATAATAAAAGATGTTCCCTTCATAGTGAAGGAATTAAGTGTTGGGATGATCCCTTTCTTTTAACTAATATTTATAAATTTAGAGTGAGAGATAATCATAGAGAATATGTTCAACAGAAAATGATTGATATTAATTTACAAGATGAAATAAAAATAGAACCTCGCAAAATTAAGGGCAGAGAATTTAAAGAAAAGATAAATGAACAAGGGGATTCAATTATTTTAGATATAGAGAGTGTTATTAACTTCGATGAAAGTGAAAGCTATTTCGAAGAAAAAAAGAACCTCGAACATCCCAGAATATCTATCATCGGAACAATTTTAAATAAAGAAGATTATATTTTTAAAGATTTCACTATTAAAAATCTCACTAATGAAGAAGAAAAAAAAATAATTCAATACTGGATCAATTTTCTTAATAATAATTTTAGTTCAACTATCAGGATATACCACTGGGGAAATGCTGAAAAAAGTTATTTAAAATACATGAAAAGGAAATATTCCGATTTAATCTTTCCCCATCTTGAAATGATAGATCTTCTTTATTATTTTAAAGAAGAACCAATCAGAATAAAAGGATGTTTCGGATATGGATTAAAAGAGATCGTTAAAAATCTCTACAATTTAGAATTAATAGATAATTATTGGGAAGATGATATATCTGGATTAGATGCTCTCGTTGAATTCAAAAAATATTCTAAAATAGCACAAGAAAAAAATATACCTCTTAAAAGATTTCCACAGATAAAAAAGATAATTTATTACAATTATATGGATTGTAGGGTCATTATAGATATTCTTAAAATTTTAGAAAAGATGATCTAAAAACCAGCCAATCGTTTTCCCAATTCACTTAATTTAGGTTTTTCTACTCCAACAACATTTCAAATTTTAGTATACAATATTTTTAATAATAGTTATTCATTTCTTCTAGTAACTGATTTATTCCATCAACATCAATTATGTATCCTTCTTCATATTGTTCGCAGAAGTTTTTAAATATATTATCCAGTTTTTCATTGAATGATTTATGATTCTTTTCATTTATTTCATTTAATATTGTGACAATCTTTTTATTGATAGAGTCCTTAACTATTTTATTCTTAGAAATAGATAACATTTCCGAAATATATTTACGACATTCATTCGATGATCCATCACCCGAAAGGTTAATAGCTTTATAGTGATATATAAGTATATTCTTTCTTATACTATCTTCAATAATTTTAAGCCCCGTTGTTTTAAGATAATTTTCATAAGAGTTATAAACATCATAATTAATAATTATCTGTGAATTTCCATTATTAAATATATTTTTAATTCTCCTTTTAAAATCAGTGATATCACCAACATCAACTCCATTTATTTCTTTTAACTTTTCAAATGTTACCATG
>Ga0206130_10008279_pt1 | contig 11243 bp, 7 predicted proteins | sample Helgoland_Spring_9_FD_148637 | JGI IMG/M metagenome (GOLD analysis project Ga0206130, IMG submission 148637) | Pelagic subsurface seawater microbial communities from Kabeltonne, Helgoland, North Sea - Helgoland_Spring_Bloom_20160512_1 | ecosystem: Environmental > Aquatic > Marine > Epipelagic ...
TATAGGAAAGCTTTTTGTAGAACCTCATCTAAAACAAAGGCTGCGGTTGAATCACAGTAAGATTAGGTTCCAGGGTTGTAAGGCAACCAGACACGATGATCATATTCACATCCAGTTATAGTCTTCATAAGAATTACCTCAGATCAGACGTATGGCTCGTATTGGGCAGAAAATACATTTTGTTTCCTTTTGGCGTTGGACAAACAATACAAAGCAGTCACAAAAAGAACTAAAAAAATATCTTGAAGAGGATTAAAACGTATTATAAATACTTATATTTGTGTACTGTCAAATTTCCCGGTTAGTCCGAAAAATACCTACGTATCCAGCATTAGTATAACAGATTTAATATCGCTTATACTTATTTTTTATTTATAAAATCTCATGATGAAAAGGTTATTATCCCTGATCCTCTTCTTTGGATCAATCCCCGTTTTAATGCATGCTCAATCTTTGAGTGTAGGAACTAAACAAGCAAATATTGGTGAAACGATCTGTTTAGATCTAAATACGGAGGATATATCTAATATGCTCACCGCACAGTTTACCATCGATTATTTTTCAGAACATGTTGAATATGTCGGTGTCGAGAATTTTTCCTTATCTGAAGATCCACCTGTAAACAGTTTTTCAAATCATATTCCGGGTTATGTTACTTTTTCCTGGATTGCAGATGACTTAGTGGATGGTTATGACCTTGAAGAGGAGGAGGTTATATTTCAAGTTTGTTTTAAAGTCTTAACGAATGATATAACTGTTCCAATTTACCTTACTGCTTCCCCTACAAGTGTAGAGATTACTGACAAAGATCTTAATATCTTAGATGTAAGTCTTGGCCTTGGGCTTATTGTAGTGGGCAATGGCAATATGGTAGAAGATCCGATCCTAGATATTCCTGACCCGCTGTTTAAAAGTGATATACTTTTGAAGGGCTTTGACCTTAACAATGACGGTGAGTTACAGGAAAGTGAAGCAAAGGACATCTTTTCATTGCATTCCAATGATCTGGCTATAGAAACTGCTGAAGGGATTCAGTATTTTACAAATCTTTCGAATTTAAAGCTGATCAACAATCAACTCAGCGTGCTAGATGTATCCAACAACCTGAATTTAAAGTCTTTGGAGTGTCAAGGCAATAGTATAGATACAATCACCTTAGCTCCAGAATTAGAGTTTTTGAATTGCTCGCAGAACAATATTAAAAGCATTGCTTTAGGCATGAGCCCTAAGCTCGCTGTAGTAGTTTGTAAGATGAACCAAATTGATTATTTGGAGGTTTCTAATCTCTGGCAATTAGAAGTACTGGACTGCAGTATGAATCAGTTGGATGGTCTTATTCTGGGGAATAATGCCCAGTTAGAGTTTTTGGTTTGCTCGGATAATAATATAACTGAGCTTGATCTTACTTCTAATCCTGATTTGGAATATTTAGATTGTTCGTCCAACCAACTTTTGGAATTAGATATTGAAGATCATCTCTTTTTTGAGGTTGTTTATTGTCAAGATAATTCTATTGAGGAATTGAATTTGTTTTCTGCTACTGGACTTGAAAAACTCGATTGCAGCCGAAACAATATTGACGATCTTGTATTTAATCAGCTTCCTGAACTCACTCAATTGCGATGTGGGAATAATCTACTATCTGATTTGGATCTTTCTTCCATGGTAAAGCTTTCTATTCTAGAGTGTCCTGCTAATCAATTTGGATCTTTAGACTTAGCCTCAAACCCATTGTTGAGTGTGCTGGATTGTTCCGAAAATTCACTTTTTGATTTGGACCTAAGTGCCAATACAAAGGTGAGTTTCCTGAATTGTGGGGATAACTTTTTAAATAATATTGATGTATTGATGTTGAATGATTTAATCGAATTTGATTGTTCTAAAAATATACTATCTAGCATTGATTTGGTGGGCTTGAATGAACTGTCTGTTTTGAATTGTTCTTATAATCTTTTAACAGATTTAGACTTAAGTACAAATACTGGATTAACTGAATTGAATTGTTCTGTAAATGAAATTGAGGAGCTCAATATTAAAAATGGACAAGAACAAGAGGTACTTGATTTTTCTCAAAATATTTCCATGACTGCTGTATGTGTAGATTTTGCAGAACAGGAACAAGTTTTAACCTTGGTTGATTCCTATGGATATTTAGATTGTCAAGTGTTTTTGGATTGTGATATGGTGGCAGCAATGGAAGTTTTGGATGCTAGTATTCGTATTACACCAAGCCTTGTTCAAGATGCTCTATTTATTGAGCACAATCTATTAGTTGATCGAATCTATATATTAGACTCAAGTGGTCGTATAGTTATGGAATGTAAAGATATTCGTGATGATGCTAGCGTGGAATTAGATATGTCAGCTTTCAATACAGGTATTTATTTTGTCAATATTTTTAGTTCAAATGGTTTGTATTCTGAAAAAATAATCAAACTTTAATCAGAAGTATAACTATGGTACTATCTCGTTTGAACGTTCAGGCTGAGCTCATTGAAACTTAAGACTCAGAGCATGTCTTTACCTAATATCAAGTCAAAAGTGAATGAGTTTGTTATAGGCTGCGTATAATACGGTATCTAATAAGCCGAATCGGTATTCGGATAGCCCTTTGTTTATAGCCTTAAAGCCGAGGTAGGCAATCATAACGATTTAAAATGGACTGCTTTCAAGCAGTCCATTTTATTTAATACTGATTTCGATTTAATTTGATTTTTTTGGATAAATATTTTCAGAGTGAAAATTGTATTTTGTATTTGAAATCTTGGATGATCCCACTGGTTTGGTTTCATATTTAAGGAATTTAAACGCTTAATCAACACTCCATGTACGTTAAAAGGAATTATGGATTTTGGATGACCCTTAATTGGTCAAAATGGCCATTTATCTTCGGTCTTTTCTATGCAGGTTTAATCTTTGGAATAGCCTTTTTCTTTGATTTTAAATTGTCTATCCCTTGGCAACCTATTAGTATTATCGGTATCGCTGTTGCGTTTTATCTGGGATTTAAAAACAATAGTAGTTATGATCGTACTTGGGAAGCTAGAAAAATATGGGGAAGTATTGTAAATAATAGCCGTTCATTTGCTGCTGCTACTGTTTCGTTTGTGGATGGAACAGATAAGGCAGTGATTCAAAAGGAACTTATCTATCGGCATATTGCGTGGATGACTGCCCTAAGGCATCAACTAAGACTTAGTAGACCCTGGGAGCATGTAGGTGAGCGTTTAAACCGACTCTATTTACCTACTGTCTGTGAAAATTATAGTAAGAAATTGGGTGGTGAATTGGCTTATTTTTTAAGTGAATCTGACCTAAAACTTATTGAGGGTAAGTCCAATTTGGCAACTCAAATCATGCGGATTCAAAGTGAACGATTGCAGAAATTGAGAGAGGAAGGGTATTTTGAGGATTTTAGGCATATGGAGTTTCATCAACTCGTGGTTTCCTTTTATGAGGACCAAGGCAAGTCTGAGCGAATTAAGAATTTTCCTTTTCCAAGACAATATGCATCCACTGCACTGTGGTTGACCCTGCTTTTTTGCATTTTCGTGCCTTTAGGTATTCTTGATATTTTTAAGGAAGCAGCAAATTCTTGGACCTATTGGTTGAGCCCACTAATATCGGCTCTTATCATTTGGATCTTCTTTTTGATGGAGAAGATTGGGGACTATTCCGAAAACCCATTTGAAGGGACCTATAATGATGTTCCTATCACCTCCATAGCTCGTGGAATTGAAATTGACCTACGTGAGATGATTGATGACGATAATATTCCTAAACCTTTAGAAGCTGAAAATGGTTTTTTAATGTAATTGTTGACTTGATTTTGAACGAACATACTTTTATCTTGTTGATTAATTGTAATTACGAATAATTTAAACGTCTGATATGAAAAGGGGAGACTTTTTGAAGGGAAGCTTAATAACTGGTTTAAGTGGATTACTTGGACTTAGAAAAGGGAGCGGATCTTCGAGTAGTTCTACTTATGATCGGCTGATGGATCAGGTAGGCTTCAATCATATTCAAAATAAAGAATTAATAACAATGAATACTGTTCTTCATAAAGCAAATACAAGAGGGCATGCCAATCATGGCTGGTTAGATTCAAAGCATAGTTTTAGTTTCGCTAATTATTACAACCCCGAGCGGATGCATTTTGGAGTTCTTAGGGTATTGAATGACGATAGTGTAGCTCCGGGTAGAGGCTTTGGTAAACATCCTCATGACAATATGGAAATCATTTCTATTCCCCTATCTGGAGATTTAGAACATGAGGATAGTATTGGAAATGTAGCTGTTATCAAAGCGGGTGAAATTCAGGTGATGAGCGCGGGAACTGGAATCACACACAGTGAATTCAATAGGAAAAAGGATGAGGATGTTAAGTTTCTGCAGATTTGGATCTTCCCAAGAACCAAGCAAGTAGAACCTCGATATGATCAGATTACTATAAAGGATCTAGCCACGGAGAATGAATTCTATCAGATCCTTTCTCCAGAAGTCTCAGACGCTGGTGTATGGATTCATCAAGATGCTTGGTTCCATATGGGTGATTTTGATGCTGATAAATCTACTTGTTACGAAATAAAAAAAGCTGGTAATGGAGTCTATGCTTTTGTATTAGAAGGAAGTGTAGAGATTGAAGGTCAAAAACTAGGACCAAGAGATGGATATGGGATTTGGAATGTTGATTCTTTCAATTTCAAATCAACTACAGATTCAAAAGTTTTATTGATAGAAGTGCCAATGGAATTGGGCTAATCCGTCTGGAGATTAATATTTTTATTTTGATAGCTAAAAAAAGAAAGATGTAATTATCTTTCTTTTTTTTTGCAAATTACAAGATGAATAAGCGCACAATAAATTACATTTGGCTCACCTCATTATTAGTCTTTCCTGTCGTTTTATGGATACTTCCTGGCGATTTTTTTGATAATGGGACACTTGTTTTGTGCCCTTCTAAATTAGTGTTTGGTTTAAATTGTTCCGGTTGCGGACTTACCCGCGCTACCATGCATATTCACCATCTTCAATTTGATCAAGCTTATTCATTCAATGTATTGAGTTTTTTGTTTTACCCATTTTTGGTATATCTGTGGTTTCGTTGGCTTATAATTGCTTCAAAAAGTGCCGGTTTATTTCAAAAATCGCAGATAAGCTAAATCCAAGTATTGGATTCAGCTTATTTTCAGATATATTGGTTCTATGTCTGCTAACGAAAATATAAAACTACATGCTCTTAGCTTTGGAGATTCACTTATCAAGGTAAGAGATATTGAGCATAAGAATGCCTATGATTATACAAAGAAACATAGACATAGCTATTTTGAATTGATGCTTTTTGAGCAGGGTGGTGGAGACAATTTAATTGATTTTGTCAACTACGATGTCAAGGCTTATTCCTGTTTTATAATTTTTCCAAAACAAATACATTTACTACATAGAGCCCCTGGATCTTTTGGTGATGTGGTGCAATTCAATTCCAGTTCTGTCACCTCCGATAAACTTAACCTAATCGTACAAGAGCATCTATGGTATGGGCGTTCTGCCTTGTTGTTTGAAGAAGATCACCTTAAATTTACAGAGGTGAAAACATTCATTGAACTCATAAAAGCAAATAGTAGGGGAGCTTATTCAGGTGAAACTCAACATGCTCTATTACAAAGTTTGTTATTCGTAATAATGAAACAAAGTATGGAAATGGAAAATGCAGTCTATAAGCCCGCTGTGTTCTCTGAGTTCTTGAAACTTTTGGATAGTGAAATTAAGAACCAACATAAAGTCCGTTTTTATTCAGAACGATTGAATGTGAGTGAAAAGAAATTATCGCAATTATCTAAAACCTATCTCGGTGGTACCACACTTAGCGTGATTCATGATAAACTTATAACAGAGATCAAACGCCTACTCTTGCATGGGGCATTGAGTCACAAAGAGATAGCCTACGATCTAGGCTTTGATTCGCCATCAAGCTTTAATGCATTTGTGAAGAGACGTACTAGTCTGACTCCTGGAGAAATTCAAAACCAACTTTCCGCCTTAGGTATTTAAGTTGTTTTGTTTCGCTAATTTTATACAAATGTTTGAAAAGTAGAGTGTTGTCAATCCTTGATTCGGGAATTCATAATAGAAAGGAGGGAATTTCTAATTAGTTATTTTCAACACGACCTTAATTTGTATTAAATTAAACGAATTGTTATGAAGATGAATATTAGATTGTTTTTTGCTGCCTTTCTATTGAGTTCTAATATATACGCACAGTGGGATTCTTTACCTATTGAAGAGGGTTTCTCGGTTATCAAATTAGATATGGTTTCTGAAACTGTAGGTTATGGTCATTACATACATAATTCGGATGGAAGATATGTGGCGCAGACCAAAGATGCTGGACTGTCTTGGGATTTAATAAATATACCAGATACCTTAAATCCAAATACTATTGGAAACATAGATTTCTATGCTGAAAATAAAGGTTTATTACTTACTACTGATTGGTCTATGCCATCAAGTCCGACTAGTGTTATCAAAACTAAAGATAATGGGGCCTCATGGGAAGATATTACACCATCTGAATTTTGGGGAGGTTACCTTCTTTTAAATGTGTTGAATGATGATGTAATATTCATGGCTTCAGGTTCTTTCCTTTTCAAAACGCTAGATGGTGGTGAGAGTTGGACGACACATGAAGCACCTTCATACATTGAAAGTTTGGACTTTCTGGATGAACAAAATGGTGTCATCGGTCTGTTTGATGGGACCTTCGCCTATATTGGTGGAATGTACTGTACAAGTGACGGAGGGAATACTTGGCAAGGTATAATGTTGGATTCAACATATAGTGTAGTGACAGATGTTCAAATGATCAATGAGAATTTTGTTGTCGCAACTCCATTTGCTCCAATAGTGGTTGAAGATTCATACCACAACTTCTTTGTTTCTGAAGATAAAGGAATAAGCTGGGAGATAATTAGCTATCCTGAACTTACTGGAGAAACCAGTTTGTTGGGAATTGAATTCAAGAATACTAACGAGGCATTAATCTCTATTGGAGGTTATGAAGATTCTAAGATTTACAAAACGATTGATGGTGGAGATAGTTGGACACTTGAACTTGAACTTCCAGAGTATACAGTTATTGGTATAACTTATGCTGGTGATTTATCTTATTTATTTGGTGATTCTGACAAGATTTACAAGTCAAGTTTACCTTCCTCTACGAAGGATTTTAATGTTCAGTCTGTTAATGCTTTCCCAAATCCCGCAAGGCCAGGTTCCCCTTTACATTTTAGCATGGTAGATGACTTTGATTTTATCTCAATCTATAATCAATCTGGACAATTGGTTTTTGAGCAAAAAATCGATTATTCAAAATCAATAGTAGTACCTGATTTGAAGACAGGCATCTATACTGCAAGCTTAAGGAATAAATTTAAAGTTGCTACTTCAAAAATTTATATCCTTGAGGATTAATCACTAACTAAATTGCAAAACATTAGATTAGAAGCACTTTAAAGCTTAATGAAATCATTCGATTTAATCGCATAAGACATTTTGTATTATGCGATTTTTCATTTGTATTGGCTTTTTAATCAGTTTTATTTCACTCTTGTTTAAAAGTGAATGCTACTAACTTTAGGATTACATTTTCTGGGTTTATTTCACGAAAGACAAAAAATATTGGTTTTCAAACTTGCATTTTCTATGAAGTAGTATTAGTTTTAGTGAATAACAATAAAAATATGTTTAATTATTCTTCAAATATGATGTGTATGTGTTGTTGTATGCTTTTGCATGCAAGGCCTTCCATTATTATTTGATAGTATATAATTAATACTAAAAATATATAAGGCCTTTGCAACTGATGCGAAGGCCTTTTTTTATTTAAAAATTTCTGACTTATGTTTTATTCTGTAATGTGTTGTATGATGGTTATGTGTATGGTTATGTGTATGGCATGCCTGCGACCCTCGTATTACTATTAGGAATAGAAGATAAATTAATTTCATTCAATCCTCTTTAGTAATACACTAAAGGGGATTTTTTTTTGACCTTAAATCATGTAACAATGAGCAATTTAAAGAAAGCAACCAATGCTTTACACGCAGGACACGACACAAAGCTTACTGAAGGGACAAGAGCTGTTCCTATTTATCAATCTACATCCTATGTCTTCAATGATACGGATCATGCTGCCAATCTTTTCGGACTTAAAGAATTCGGCTTTATTTACACTAGGCTAAATAATCCGACTAATGATATTTTGGAAAAAAGACTTGCTGCAGTGGAGGGAGGTATTGGATCAGTTGTTTTTGCATCGGGTACTGCTGCTATTTCAACTACATTTTTGACTTTATTCAAAGCAGGGGATCATATTGTTTCATCGAGTAGTTTGTACGGTGGGACTTTTAATCTTCTTAATGTAACACTGCGAAGATTTGGTATCGATACAAGTTTTGTAGACGCAGATGAACCTTCTAATTTTCAAGATTCTATACAGGAGAATACTAAAGCGATTTTTATAGAGTCCCTAGGGAATCCTAAGTTGGATGTATTGGATATAAAGGCAATTGCTGTCTTTGCAGAGAAGCACGGAATTCCTTTGATAGTAGATAATACAATTGCTACTCCCTCTCTACTTAATCCAATAGAGTATGGAGCACATATAGTCATTCATTCACTAACTAAGTTTATTGGTGGGCAAGGTAGTTCTCTTGGCGGTGTTGTAATTGATTCGGGGACATTTGATTGGTCGAATGGGAAGTTTCCCGAGTTTACCGAACCATCAAAAGGATATCATGGACTTAAGTATTACGAGGCATTAGGCAATCTGTCCTTTCTAGCAAAGCTAAGGGTTGAAGGGCTTCGTGATCTTGGAGGAGCACTTAGTCCTTACAATGCTTTTCAATTAATCCAAGGGCTTGAAACTCTAGAGGTTCGAATTCGTCAGCATTCAAAAAATGCACTAGAGATCGCGAGATTTTTGGAGTCACGACCAGAGGTAGCTTGGGTGAATTATCCGGGGCTTGATAGCAGTAAGTACCATGAGCTTGCTAAAGCATATCTGTCTAAAGGGCAAAGTGGTATCGTAACTTTTGGTTTGCATGGAGGCTTTGAAGCTGCTAAAGCATTTACAGACGAAACAGAGATTTTCTCATTGCTAGCGAATATAGGCGATAGTAAATCATTGATAATACACCCAGCAAGTACAACGCACCAGCAGTTGAATGCTGAGCAGCAAGAGCGATCTGGAGTTACGCAAGATCTTATCCGTCTATCTGTGGGATTAGAGGACACGGAAGACCTGATCAATGATATTAAGTCAGCGCTTAAAAAGACAGCTCATTTGAGTGTGAAGTAAGTGTGAAACGAACATTTAATCAATTAGTTAGAATCGAAAAATAGTATTTCAATGAGTCAGTTAAAAAAAGTGACTGTATCGAATTATCAATGTGTAGGAGGTGCCAACTATGAAAAGTTGGTACTCTCTTATCAAGTATTTGGAAAACAGCTCAATTCCGCCCCAGTAATACTTGTAAACCATGCACTTACAGGGAACTCAGATCTCAATAGCAAATCCAAGGGCTGGTGGGGTGATCTTGTTGGACCAGGAAAATTAATGGATACAGATTATTATTCCATCATTGCATTCAATATTCCTGGTAATGGCTATGATGGTGTTTTGATTAAAAATTACAAAGACTTTGAGGTCAAAGACATTGCCAGATTATTTATTAAAGGCTTAGAGTGCCTGAATATTGATAGACTTTACGCAATTATTGGAGGCTCTTTGGGTGGAGCTATAGCTTGGGAAATGGTGGCCGAAGTTCCTGAATTGAGTGAATATTTGATCCCAATAGTAAGTGATTGGAAGGCAACAGACTGGATGATTGGGCATTGCCATGTTCAAGAATCTATTCTTCTAAATTCAAGTGCACCTTTGGAGGATGCAAGGAAAATGGCCATGCTTTTCTATAGGAGTCCTAAGTCCTTTAATGATCGATTCAAAAGACAATCTACACGCTCTAAGCTAAAATACGATGTTGCTACTTGGTTGGATGCTCATGGCAATAAGCTAAATCAGCGCTTTAAGCTACATGCCTATTTACTGATGAACCATTTATTGCTCATGCATGATATAACGCGTGAAAGAGCAAGTTTTGCTGACATCTTTAAGGGTTCGAGCACTAAGATTATTCAGATTGCTGTACGCTCTGATATTTTCTTTACTCCTGATCAGAATAGATGGACACACCATCAATTATTGGAACTGGGAGTCAATAGTCAATATGTTGAGCTGGATTCTGATGATGGCCACGATGCTTTCTTGATCGAAAGTGAACAAATAACTCAATTTCTAAATAAAACATTCAAAAATCATGAAAAGCATACCGCTGAACTTAGAAGACAAGTCTCTTACTAATCATTATATAGAGCATCCTAGCCAAACTGATTTTACTAAGCCTAAGGATGCGCTTTGCGGCCTAATCCTAGAGGAAGAGTGGTTTACTACTTGCTTAAAAGAACTTATAGATAACAAGATCAAGGTGTATGAGTTGAAATGGCATCAAGCGAAAAAAAATTATTTACTGCAAACTGGGCTTGAAGATTATTCAAAGGCAAAACGAATAGTTTCATCCCATAGGAATGCAAAGGGCAAAACACTAAATATTGCTATTTGGGGTGCAGGAAATGTAGGGTCAGCCTTGATTGATCTCATTCTAAGTAGCCCTAAGGAATGGTTGAGTGATCATGGCGTACATTTCAATATTTTTGCCGTGACCAACTCTAGGCGAATCCTATTGGATAAAAATGGACTTAAAGCAGATTGGAGCAAACATCTATCAAAGGGTCTAGAACATGTTTCTTCGAAGGACTTGTTGATTGCTTATTCAAAACATTACGAATTAGAGAATTTAGTATTCATTGATACCACTGCAAATGCTACAGTTGCATCCTATTACTCAGAACTAGCCCTTGAAGGCTTCGATATTGTTGCTGCCAATAAGATTGCGAATACGAGTACTCAAAAGTCTTATGATGATTTTCAAAATATTATTCAGCGCGAGAAGAAGTCTTTTAGATATGAAACAAATGTAGGTGCAGCCCTGCCAGTCATAGGGACCTTGAAACAAATCATTGCCTCTGGAGATCAGGTTACACGTATTAGGGGGACCTTTTCAGGATCGGTGAATCATATTCTTTCCAGTATTCGAAACGGTACAGCTGACTTCGGTGCAGCA
>Ga0206130_10008286_pt1 | contig 11236 bp, 10 predicted proteins | sample Helgoland_Spring_9_FD_148637 | JGI IMG/M metagenome (GOLD analysis project Ga0206130, IMG submission 148637) | Pelagic subsurface seawater microbial communities from Kabeltonne, Helgoland, North Sea - Helgoland_Spring_Bloom_20160512_1 | ecosystem: Environmental > Aquatic > Marine > Epipelagic ...
GACATAGACGTTAATGGGCAGGTTCAGCGGATTGCTGCCGTATCAATGGGCAATCCCCACGCTGTGCTAACCGTGGCTGATATAAATACAGCCACAGTAGCCGAATTGGGCGCAGCTCTGGAGTCCCATGAACGCTTCCCAAACCGTGTCAATGTAGGGTTTATGCAGATTGTCGATCGCAGTGAAATTAAGCTCCGAGTGTTCGAGCGTGGCGTCGGCGAAACTGACGCCTGTGGCTCTGGTGCCTGTGCGGCCGCAGTTGCAGCTATTCAACAAGAGCTAGTCGATTCACCAGTAACCGTTCACCTAACCAGAGGCCCGCTAAAGATTGACTGGAAAGGTTCCGGCTCCCCACTGATAATGAGTGGACCTGCTAAGACAGTTTTTCACGGACGTATAAGAATATGAGCAATGAGATAGAAACAGAAGTCGATCCAATCGAAAAAGTAGTGGGTGAGTTCCTGCGCGATAACCCAGACTTTTTGGACAAGAATACAGACATTCTCGAAACCATGGTTCTGCCCCACATTAGTGGTAAGGCAGTTTCTTTGGTCGAACGTCAAGTCGGTGTGATGCGCGATCGCAACCGTGAGATGCGTTCACGATTAGAAAATATACTCCAGACCGCCAAGGATAATGATCTGCTATTCGAAAAAACCAAGCGCCTGGTCCTCAACCTCCTCGAAGCAAAAACGCTTGGCGCATTAGTCGAAGCCGTCTATGACAGCCTCGGCAAAGACCATGGAATCGAGTTTTACAGCCTGACCCTGTTTGGCGATGAGAAAAAGCTACCCCGCACCATGGCACGTATTGCCAGCACCGAGAAAGCCAATGAGCGTGTTGGTACGTTGATCGGCGCCAATCGCGCAGTCTGCGGCATCCTTCGCGAAGACGAAATGGTGTTTTTGTTTGGTGAGCGCGGTCGTCAGGTAGGATCAGTAGCCGCGGTACCGCTGCGCTACGACAGTCTCTATGGCATTTTGGCTGTCGGCAATAGCGACCCCAACTTTTACAAGAGCAGCATGGGCACGCTCTTCCTCAGCTACATAGCTGAAATCCTCAATCGGGTTTTGCCGAATCATTTAAAATAGCAGGCTAAACGAGATAAGCCTAAAAACTGAAGGCAGTTCAATCAGCTTTTAGGTTTCTTCTTACGCGCCGCACCAGGTGCTTTTTTGCTCTGTCCAGCAGATTTGGGCGCATTGCGACGGCGCTTCGAACCCGGCCCGGAATCCTTACCGCCAGATCTAGCGCCAGCTCCACGCTTCTTTTTACTTTTGGGGCCCTTCTTGGAATCTTGCTCGCGCCCCTTGCCAACGGCTTTTCGAGTAAATTTCCCCGGGGGCCGTTTAGAGCCAGAATGGTCGTTAGATGTCTCTTCTCCCGCCAATTCAAAATCAATCTTTCGTTCATCTAGATTGACCCGCACTACCTTTACTCTGAGTTTGTCGCCTAGACGGAATACGCGGCCTGTGCGCTCACCAACCATTCGATGCTGAGCCGCCTCATGATTGTAATAATCCTTCGGCAATCCAGTGACATGAACCAGTCCCTCGACATAGAGTTCGTCGAGCATAACAAACAAGCCAAAGCCGGTCACAGCAGTAACTACACCAGAGTATTCCTGACCGACTCGATCAACTAAGTACTCACATTTAAGCCAGTTCACTACATCGCGAGTCGCCTCATCGGCGCGGCGCTCAGTGACGGAGAGGTGCGCTCCAGTGTCGTCTAGACGGGGAAGTTCATAGGGATATATTTTATCTTTTGTCAGCTCCTTGGCACCCTCAATTCGCACCACACCTGACACTTTTTTACTACTGCGAATAAGGCTGCGAATGGCCCGATGAACCAATAGATCGGCATAGCGACGAATCGGTGAGGTAAAGTGGGTGTAACCCTCAAAGGCGAGTCCAAAATGACCTAGATTTTCCGCCTGATAAACCGCTTGGCTCATGGAGCGCAACAATACGGACTGAATAACCGAGGCGTCATCGCGATTTTTAGCCGACCTCAAAACACGCTGGTAGTCCTCTGGCTGGGGATCATCACCCCCGCCCAAACCCATACCTAATTCACCGAGAAAATCGCGCACCGAGGTCAGACGATCTTCGCTGGGACCCTCGTGGACGCGATAGAGTGCAGGTAGTTTAGATTTCTCAAGAAATTTCGCGGTGCAGACATTGGCGGCCAGCATACACTCTTCAATAAGTCGGTGTGCCTCGGTGCGTTTAACCGGAATAATTTGACTTATCTTGCGCTGACCATCAAATAGGATACGAGTTTCCTGAGTATCGAAATCGATGGCACCTCGCTCGCTGCGGCGTTTGTGTAAAACACGGTAAAGATCATGTAACGAATCAATCTGCGGCAGTATGGCGGCAAACTGGTCGCGGATATTAGCGTCTTCTGGAGACCCTCGCTCTTCAATAATTTGCGCTACCTGGGTGTAGGTCATGCGCGCATGGGAATACATAACAGCTTCATAAAACTGATATTTGGTAACATCGCCCTCGCGACTGATCTGCATCTCGCAAACCATACAGAGACGATCTTCCCGAGGATTTAGAGAGCAGAGGCCATTGGACAGTTTTTCCGGCAACATAGGCACAACATGATTGGGGAAATAGACTGAGTTACCTCGCTCAAACGCTTGAATATCGAGGGCACTGCCAGGTTTTACATAATGCGAAACATCCGCAATCGCAACAATTAACTTCCAGCCACCCCTAGGTTTGGGCTGACAGTAAACCGCATCATCAAAATCTCGGGCATCTTCGCCGTCGATAGTAACCAGGGGTAGAGACCGCAGATCAACACGAAATTCTTTATCCGTAACCTGGTCTGGTATGGCATCAGTTTCCGCTTGAACCTCATCGTTCCACTGATGGGGAATGCCATAATTTCGAATCGACACTTCGATTTCAAGACCCGGGTCCAAGTGGTCGCCCAACACTTCGGCGATGTGTCCACTGGGCGCTCTATTGCGCGATGGCGCATCAGTGATACCCACTAAAACAATCTGACCGGCCGCAGCGCCGTTAAGCTGGTCAGCAGCAATGAGGATGTCCTGACTGATTCGAGGATTATCAGGGCGCACAAAGTGGATACCGCTTTCGCAGAAGTAACGCCCAACTAATTCTGTAGTCTTGCGCTCAACAACGTCCACCAAAGTACCCTCGGGACGTCCGCGACGATCTCGACCGGAGATTCTCACCAGTACAACATCACCGTCAAATACGCGGCGCATCTGACGGCTAGAAAGATAGATGTCTTGCTCACCCGCTTCCAGAGGTGAGACGAAACCATAACCTTCCGGGTGACCTATAACACGGCCCTTAACCAAATTTAGCTTATCCAAAGTGCCGTAGCCATCAGCCCGATTGCGAGCAACCTGACCATCCCGCTCCATAGCACGAAGACGCCGACGCATTGCTTCGATCTGCTCTTCATCAACTAATTCCAATTCCGCGCAAATTTCCTCGTGAGTCAGCGGCCCAAAACTGTCCCGGAGATAATCGAGGACGAATTCTCGGCTCGGCACAGGACTCTGATATTTGGATGCTTCACGACTAGCGTAGGGATCTGTCGGTTTTTCTTTTCGGGACATAGACTGTTTAGTATCGAGTTAATAGACAGGCAGTCTATGTCTTATAGGCTATGGAGTAAAAGAAATTCGACAGCTAAAAAAAACCCAAACTTGGCAAGTGCCATGTCCGGGTTTTAAGGGGTACCAGTGATATTGATAAATGTTAACTTACGTCATCCTTGGCGCCCAACCTTCCATTCTCGATGTATTTATCACAACATCGTTAGTATCAAACGGCTAGTACTAATTTGGCCTGTTTCCTTAACTAGCCAACTCCCTGTCAGCTATGCCTCAAGCGTCCTGCTTATTAGCGCCGTCTGTATAAAAAGCAGTGTAGGACTGTTGTCTATTCACCACTACCATCCCTTTGAACGCATCATGCTAGGGAGCCAATACAGGGGTGTATAATAAGCCTGTGTTTTATGAAAGAAAATTACACTGACGAACTAGTACTAAAGGATTAGTTTTTGATCTGAGGAAGCACGGCGCATCCGTTCAAGTGCTTAGGAAGTCTTCGATATGCTGACGAATCTGCTTTACACGCATAAGGTTCTTCTCTGCATCAAGAGAACCGTAGTCAGCTATAAAGGCCAACACCAAGCCCCGCAGTTCAGTCATTCCGTAGAGGCCGGAGAGACCCATGAGATCGTGAACTATTTCACGCAAACTACCATTCTCATTGTTTTTTAATTGCTCATCGAGCTTGTTGAGACTCTGATACAGCGGCTTTCTAAGTTCTTCTACGGGAACCACCGTAGATAGCAGCCCAGCACCCTCAGACACCGGGGCATCTGTAGAATTAGCAATAACTTGAGTCAGGCTATTGATCAATTTACTCTCATCGACTGGCTTGAGCAGTAACATTGCCGCGCCGGCCTTAGTAATTCGCTCCTGCTCCACCATGGTGAAATCTGCGGTGGTCAGTAACTTCTGCCCACTAAAACTCGCGGGGTCTTTATTGCCTGTTAAGCCGGGAATAACCACCCCTTCAAATGCCAACATATTAGCCATATCGGCCGGTTGGTCATGAGCTGTTCCTGTGGACCAAAAATCACCGGATGTGATATCGGCGATACTGCCGGTTGTCACAGCGCATGTTGTGCAGCTATCAGGGAAGAATTGATCGATCACACCGTCTCCAAACGGCGTATTCCCCAATTTCTCATCGACACCACCGCTCGTCTTCTTACCCTTGTCCGCAGACCATATGCTAAGTAGGTCAACGGTTCCTGCATGGGCTGGATTCAATGCCAATAAGCCTAAAAAGAGGGTCGCTAATACTGTTATTTTCATGATGTCTTCCTTGGAGGTCATTCCCTAACGATTCACAAATCATCTCAAGAACTTATTGTGAATTATTTCTGATTTAATCGTGATCTGAATCACATTCTTATAGTGGTAAGTTAAAAGATAGACTATGGCAATGCGCTGTCAAGGTTTAGGACGGAACAAATATTCACTGGCGTATAGACTTAAGAGTATTGCGGGCATTAAAAAAGGCGGCCCTTTCGGAGCCGCCTTTTTCTGCACAACAAATACTGGTTTGAAACCAATACTTATTTATTGAGCTTTTCTTTAATACGCGCAGATCGACCTGAACGCTCACGCAAGTAGTAAAGCTTGGCGCGACGAACTGCACCGCGACGCTTAACTTCAATGCTGTCGACCAGTGGGCTGTAAGTTTGGAACGTACGCTCTACACCAATACCATTAGAGATTTTGCGAACAGTAAAGGCAGAGTTCAGCTGACGGTTACGCTTGGCTAGTACTACGCCTTCGAATGCCTGCAGACGCTCGCGAGTGCCCTCTTTTACTTTTACCTGTACAACAACGGTATCACCGGGGCTGAAATCAGGAATTTCTTTACTCATCTGCTCTTTTTCAAGCGCAGCAATTATCGATACTTTGTTAGTCATTTCTTGCTCCTCAATTTTCATTGGTTGGTGGCATGCCACCTGTTTTAGAGCTCTGTACAGAGAGGATGGTCACTATCCTTTGCCATCATCTGCCAGCGCAGCACTCATTTCCTTGAGTAGAGCCTGTTGCTCAGGGTTGAGCTCGAGGCGGTCCAGTAAATCTGGTCTTCGCTGCTGGGTTCGCATCAGTGCTTGCTGCAAACGCCAACGTCTAATTTTTTCATGATTGCCTGACAACAGTACTTCCGGTACCTCTTGTCCCTGGTAATCCTCTGGCCGCGTATAGTGCGGGCAGTCTAATAAGCCTTCGGCAAACGAGTCCTGGTCAGCGGAGTCCTTGTGTCCTAGGGCTCCTGGTATTTGACGGATCAACGCATCCATTAACACCATGGCAGGTAATTCACCGCCGCTGAGTACGTAGTCACCTATGGACCACTCCTCATCTACCTCTTGCTCTATTAGCCGCTCGTCAATTCCTTCGTAGCGGCCAGCAATCAATACAAGTGACTGCTGTGTAGCAAATTTGTTTACTGCGCCCTGATTAAGGACCTGTCCTTGGGGCGATAGATACACCACTTTGGCGTCATCACCAGCCCACTGCTTAGCAGCAGTTATTGCCCTGCGTAGGGGCTCTACCATCATCACCATGCCGGGGCCGCCGCCGTAAGGGCGTGCGTCGACGGTCTGATGTCGGTCTTCAGTAAAGTCTCTTGGATTGAAGCTCTGACACGCCAACAAGCCATTCTTTACTGCGCGTCCGCTAATACCGTATTCGGTCAGCGAACTGAACATTTCCGGGAACAGGGTAATCAGTGCGATTTTCATGTGCCTGTTCCTCTGCTACTACTCTTTTTGAAACCCTTAATTATCGCGTCTCTAAAAAGCCGGATCCCAGATGACGTCGATCCTTCTGTCCACCATGCTAATGCTGGTGACAAATTGATCAACGTAGGGGATTAATCTTTCTTCCCGATCGATACTCTCGGCATCGCCTTTAATCACTAACACATCGTTGGCGCCGGTTTCGAGAAGCGACTTAACTGTGCCAAGGCGAATCTGCTCACCTTCGTAGTGGCTTACCACTGATAGCCCTTCGAGCTGATGCCAGTAATAATCATCGCTTTTCAGCTCAGGGAGCTTATCTTTCTCGACCAGAATATCGTTACCACACCAAGTCTGCGCTATATCGCGGTCATCAATACCAGCAATATGCGCAACCAAGCTCTCACCGTGCCTACGCCATTCATCGATCTGTATCGGCTTGACGCCAGCAGGGGTGTCTATCAACCAAGGCTGATAAGAGCAGAGCGTCTCGACCTTTTCGGTGTAGGCATGGACTTTCACCCAGCCACGAACACCGAATACAGCTGTTATGCGACCCACAACCAGAGTTTTCATCAATCATGATCTCCAGATGTGTTCAGCAACAGATGCAGGTAGATTAGGCAGCTACTGCTTGAGCCTTGGCAGCTTCTTTGATCAGCGACTTAACGCGATCACTGACCTGAGCACCCTGGCCCTGCCAGTAGGTAACGCGGTCCATGTCCATACGCAGACGCTCTTCAGCACCGCGAGCAACCGGGTTAAAAAAGCCTACACGCTCGATATAACGTGCGTCGCGCGCGTTGCGTGAGTCAGAAACTGTGATGTGGTAAAAAGGGCGTTTCTTTGCGCCACCACGTGCCAATCTAATTGTGACCATGTACTAAAATCCTGTGTTCAAACTGGCACAATCGCCAGATTTGATGCTTTTAAAAAGTTCGCGCAATAATAGGCGCAGCTCCCCGAAAGGCGCGGTATCTTACGCCATAAGAGACTAAAAGGAAACACCTTTAAACAGTAAGCTGACGAGCCCGTAAATTTACCCTTGCAGCCAGACAGCGCCTGACTATCAGCGCTATCTAGCGACGCGGAAAACCACCTGGAGGCAGTCCACCCATTGGCGGCATAGAACCGCCGGGGCCACCACCCATTCCGCCGCCCATAGCACCCCCGAGGCCGCGCATCATATTTTGCATGCCCTTACCCTTCATCTTTTTCATCATCTTGCCCATCTGCTTATGCTGTTTAAGCAGACGATTGAGATCCTGAATGGTGGTACCGGAGCCAACAGTAATGCGGCGTTTGCGCGAGCCATTTAATATATCGGGGTTGCGCCGTTCTTTTGGCGTCATGGAACTGATAATCGCATCCATCTGGTCAAACTGACTGGTGACATTCTGCTGCTGTACCATCTGCGCCATATTACCCATACCCGGGAGCTTGTCCATCAAACCGGCCATGCCACCCATATTGTTCATCTGCTGCAGCTGGTCACGCAGGTCTTCAAGATCAAAGCCTTTGCCCTTGGCGATCTTTTGCGCAAGTTTGTCGGCTTTCTTTTTATCAACCTTGCGCTCTACATCTTCGATTAGCGACATTACATCACCCATACCAAGAATACGTGAGGCAATACGCTCGGGATGGAAAGGTTCTAAAGCATCGGTCTTTTCACCGACACCGAGGAATTTAATCGGCTTACCGGTGATCTGACGCACTGAAAGTGCAGCACCGCCGCGGGCATCACCATCAACTTTAGTAAGGATAACGCCCGTTAAAGGTAATGCGTCGTTGAAGGCTTTTGCGGTGTTCACCGCATCCTGACCGATCATGGCGTCGATCACGAACAGAGTTTCAATGGGGTTGGCGGCGGCATGGATCTGTTTGATCTCGGCCATCATCTCATCATCGACCGCCAGACGACCGGCAGTATCAACAATCAGTACATCGACAAATTTCTTCTTCGCGCTATCTATAGCAGCGTTGACAATGGCAACCGGCTTTTGACTGATATCACTGGGGAAGAACTCGGCACCCACTTCGCCGGCCAGCGTTTTGAGCTGCTCAATCGCTGCAGGACGGTACACATCCGCAGAGACAACCATAACCTTTTTCTTTTCTCGCTCACCCAAATAGCGCGACAGCTTAGCTGCAGATGTGGTTTTACCCGCACCCTGTAAACCCGCCATCAAGATGATCGCCGGCGGTTGTGCCGCCAGATTCAGGCTTTCATTCTGCTCGCCCATGACCTTTTCAAGTTCAGCCTGAACAATCTTTAGAAACTGTTGCCCGGGATTAAGGCTGCGGTTAACTTCTTGACCTAAGGCACGCTGCTTGACCTGTTCAATAAAATCTTTGACCACCGGCAGGGCGACGTCCGCTTCCAGCAGCGCCATGCGCACTTCGCGCAGGGAGTCCTGAATATTGGCTTCGCTTAGACTGGCTTTACCGGATATTTTTTTAAGAGTATCGGATAGCCGATCGCTGAGATTTTCAAACATTGCCATGAGAATTTTGTCCGACTATTTATGGATGCGCGGCATTATAGCAATTAATTGCCGCAACTCTTCACCCAGCTGCCTGAATATGCCACACTCTTTTAAATTAATAGCGACCCTACTTTAATGACCAGCCTTCTTGCCAGTGCAGCGACCGCGGTTTATCTCTTAGCTTTTGGCTATCAGGTTCTGCAGCTGCGTAAACAGATCAATATTCCGACCCTAACTCTTCAGTTAGTGACGGCGTTGGCGATTGTGCTGCACAGCCAGGCAGTGGCTGATTTTCTGTTTAGCTCAGAGGGCTTAGATCTGAGCCTGCTGAAAATTTTTGCGCTGATTTCGCTAATCATCAATGTGGTGGTATTTTGTAGCGGCCTAAAGAAGCCTATACACAGTCTCAATCTCCTCCTCTTTCCGATTTCTGCACTGAGTATCACTGCCGCGCTTGTTAGCTCCAGTACCAAAAGCGCGGTAATGCTAGCGCCAAGCATGCAGCTGCATGTCCTCCTCTCTATTCTGGCCTATAGCCTACTGGCGATCGCAGCATTGCAGGCGGCCCTGATGGGCTATCAAAACTGGCAGCTAAAACATAAGCACCAAAACTTATTGATGCGCACTTTCCCGCCATTACAGAGTATGGAAGCCCTGCTATTTGAGCTGATTTGGGCTGGCGAGTTAATACTCACCCTATCCCTGCTCAGTGGGTTTATTTTCTACGATGACTTTTTTGCCCAAAAACTATTACACAAGGTGGTATTTAGCCTAGTGGCCTGGGTTTTCTTTGGGGTTCTGCTATGGGGAAGGCAGGTTCAAGGCTGGCGCGGCAAGACCGCTATCCGTTGGACCTGGGCGGGCTTTATAGCGATTGTTTTGGGCTATGTGGGCAGCAAAGTGGTTTTAGAGTTCCTACTAATATAGGCCAAGCTACCCCAATTACTCGTCAGGGTGGGGATAAAACCCTATTGCTAAAAGCAAAAAACTACTTCAACATGCCCTTCCTGTTTATTAAAGGCTTCTAATTTTTGGACGTTTCTGATTCGTCGATGTTGTGGTTAACACTCTTCATCCTTCTGCTTGTGTCTGCATTTTTCTCTGGCTCTGAAACCGGCATGATGTCACTCAACCGCTACAGGCTGAGACATCAACGTAAAAAAAGTGCTGGCGCCCGGCGCGCAGCGAAACTGCTGGCCACACCAGACCGACTTATCGGGCTAATCTTAATTGGCAATAATGCGGTTAATATTCTCGCGGCAATTATCGCCAATGCTCTGGCGATAATTTATGTAGGCGAAGCCGCAGCACCCTGGGTGGCGACTGCAACCCTAACCATTTTGGTGCTAGTTTTTGCTGAGGTTACTCCGAAAACCATTGCCGCCCAGTATCCTGAATGGTTTGCCTTTAAAGCCAGCCATATTCTCAAGCCTCTGCTGACGATTTTCTGGCCATTGGTGTGGGCAATCAACAAGCTCACTAACGGACTGGTAAAGCTGCTTGGCTTTGATCCAAACTCTTCACGAGATGATGGCCTTGATACTGAGGAATTGCGCTCGGTAGTCGACCTTTCTGGGCATAAAATGTCCGACAGTCACCAGGGCATGCTGAAAGGCATTCTTGATCTAGAAAACGTAGCGGTTGAGGATATTATGATTCCTCGTAGCGAGATCAATGGACTAGATATCCAAGACGATCCTGATGTTTTAATGGCCAAGCTATTTAAGTGTGAATATACCCGCATGCCGATCTATGACGGCGATATCAATAATATTATTGGTATCTTTCATATCCGTAAGGCCAACCATTTAGCTCGCGCGGAGAAAGTCACTCATGCTGCGATTAAACGCTTTGCCGAAGAGCCGTACTATATTCCCGAGAGCACTATGCTCACAACCCAGCTACTGAATTTCAAAAAGACTCGCAATCGTTTTGCGGTGGTTGTAGACGAGTACGGCGATATTAAAGGACTGGTTACACTAGAAGATATTCTCGAGGAAATTGTTGGCGATTTCACTACCAATACCGCAGATGAAGCCGATGAAATTTTGGCTCGTGGCGATAGCAGCTACCTGATTGATGGTGTCGCAACAATTCGCGAGATAAACAAAGCAACTGGATGGAGCCTGTCAACCGACGGCCCAAAGACGCTCAATGGCTTAGCACTTGAACAACTTGAGAGTATTCCCGACGGGAATGTTAGCTTTGTGGTGAATGGTTATAGATTTGAAACCGAAGAAATTAATGGCACCATGATCAAGAAGATAGTGGTTACGCCGATGAAGAGAAAGCCTATAGAAAGTGACGAATAATCTATCAGGCCTTCTGAAATTTTCTGGGTTTCTTGGACTTTAGAGCCTAGTAAAACGGATTGACCTTGCGATTGCGCTCACCGCAAGCAATCACCACATCGCGACGCTGAT
>Ga0206130_10008289_pt1 | contig 11234 bp, 2 predicted proteins | sample Helgoland_Spring_9_FD_148637 | JGI IMG/M metagenome (GOLD analysis project Ga0206130, IMG submission 148637) | Pelagic subsurface seawater microbial communities from Kabeltonne, Helgoland, North Sea - Helgoland_Spring_Bloom_20160512_1 | ecosystem: Environmental > Aquatic > Marine > Epipelagic ...
AGAAGCGGCTCGAGGGAACGCCAAAATTGGCACCACCGGTCGTGGTATCGGACCAGCATATGAAGACAAAGTTGCTCGGCGTGGTCTGCGTGTGAGTGATTTTGCTAACATGGATCGCTTTGCTGTAAAGCTCAAAGAAGTGCTGGACTATCATAATTTTTCCTTGACTCAGTATTATGGTGTTGATGCTGTAGACTTCGATCAAACTCTGGCGTTGGTTAAAGAGTGGGCAGAGTTTTTGTTGCCGATGACAGCCGATGTTACCAAGTTATTGCATGATGCTCGAGAGGCTGGTGAGAATATTCTATTTGAGGGTGCACAAGGGTCCTTGTTGGATATTGATCACGGTACTTATCCCTTCGTAACCTCTTCTAATACGACGGCGGGTAGCACTGCTACGGGAACCGGTTTTGGCCCGTTATATCTTGATTATGTCTTGGGTATCACCAAAGCCTATACCACTAGAGTTGGTGCAGGACCTTTTCCCACGGAATTACACTGTGATATTGGGCGCTACCTTGGTGAAAAGGGCCATGAATTTGGTACGACTACTGGCCGTGAAAGGCGTTGTGGTTGGTTCGATGCTGTGGCGCTGCGCCAAGCTGTTAGAGTTAACAGTATCTCGGGAATATGTTTAACCAAACTCGATGTACTTGATGGGCTAGAAGAGATTAAAATTTGCGTTGGTTATCTAGATGCAGATGGATGCGATGCTGGCATGCCTATGCATGCGGATGACTTTGAATCCATTACACCGGTTTATGAAATGATGGCTGGCTGGACCGAGGTCACAGTTGGGGCTCAGTCTTTAGGGGACTTGCCCCAAGCGGCTAGAGACTATGTCTCCCGCATTGAGGTATTGGTTGGCGCTCCAGTTGATGTAGTATCAACTGGCCCTGACAGAGTCGAAACGATCATTTTACGTCATGCATTTGTTTAGATAGCTAGTGCCTAACAGGTGGTTGCAGCCATCTGTTAGGTTTCTTTTACACCTTTCCCATATTAAAAACTCGCACTGCGCCTTCCCCTAATTCTGAGGAAAACGTTGTTTGGTTTTAGCTATTATTACTAAGTCCTAATACTTCGCGCTCTACTCATAATTCGATTTTCCCCCTGCGCAATACTTTTAGTTATGGTAACTTACATCTGTCTGGTTAATTTAACTGAGTAGTCCGGTGTGTCTGTGTTATCTAAGGATGTGTCGCTTATAAAAACATAATAGAGGGTAAAGGAATGCGATTACATTTTTTAGTTGCTTGGGCTATGAGTATATTGACTTCATCACTAGTTTTAGCTGAAAACGTCGACTACTGGCAGTCTAAAAGTCAGATGGAAACTGCTTATGAGCAAAAAGACAATAGTTATCGACGATTATTAGCGAGTAGCTTCCAACTGGATATCCAGCAGTTTTCTACCCAGGCAGAAAAGGCCAGCGAGTCACAAGATTTTTCCGAGGTAATATACTTACCCGATTTGACGGGCGAAATGATACCGTTTCTGATTCGCAAACAATCAAACTTTTCATCGGTTCTCGCAGCTAAATTTCCAAAAATTAATGCCTATTCTGGTGTTGGATTAAAAAACAACGCACTTAAATTACGACTTAGTATTTCACCCAATGGTATAAGCGCGATCATTAGCGGAGACAAAGCCTCGGGTAAGATGCGAATAAACAGAGTAGCTATGGGACGTAATCGCTATTCTGTAAGTAACTCTCCAGAAGTGTCAGATACGCGAAACCCATTTTCATGTATGACACCTGAGCCTACTCGACAAGCCACTAAACCCAAGATTGATTTAATCAATTTACAACAGAGCTCTGCCGCGTTCTCAGATGCCAGTATTCTTTCTAAGTATCGTTTGGCGCTTTCAGTTACCAGCCAGTATTCAGACTACTTTGGCGGAACTTTAGAAGGTTCTCTGGCTGCGATTAATGAAACCTTAACTGAGCTCAACTTTATTTTTGAGACTGATTTGGGTGTCAAGTTAGAACTAGTTGATAACAATGACCTGATCGTTTATGTCGATGCTGAGGCAGATCCATATACCGATAACTTGGATGGTTTGAATAGCGAGCTACAAGCTAATTTAGACGAAGTTATTGGCGCTGAGAACTATGATATTGGTCATGTATTCAGCAGTATTAATGCCAGTATGAGTGGAAACGCTGGTGCCATAGGTGCCGTTTGTAACGACTCTAATAAAGGTAGCGCTTGGTCCGACTGGGCTCAACCTCAAGGGAGTATTTGGACAAATTTGGTCGCCCATGAAATGGGACACCAGTTGGGTGCTAACCATACGTTCTCAATGCGCACGGAAGGTACTGGTACCAATGTGGAGCCTGGCAGTGGTACAACCATTATGAGTTATGCGGGCATCACCGGCCCTGATGATGTGGCAGCAGATGCAGATAATTATTACCATCACGTCAGCATACAGCAAGGGCTAGCTTACCTGCAGAGTCAATCTTGCCATGTTGACACTGCGATTGAAAATACTGTGCCCACAGTCTCTGTAATACCAGATGTTACGATTCCCATAGGCACGCCGTTCGTCCTTTCTGGAGAGGCTAAGGACGACGATAGTGAGGATGTCCTGAGCTATACCTGGGAGCAGATTGATAGCGGAGTGGTGACTTATGACGTTTTTGGCCCGCAGAATACTCAAGGTGCTAACTTTCGTTCTCTACCACCCTCTAGCGTAGCAGTAAGGTATTTTCCCCAATTGGCTAGCGTAGTTGCTGGAGAGTTAACACAACAAGAACCGACTACTGCATCAACCTGGGAGACTCTGTCGAATGTTCCCAGAGAGCTAAATTTTGCACTGACGGTGCGCGATAATGCCACCGGGGGTGGTGGCGTTGCATCTGAGTTACTCAAGGTCACAGTGATAGATGCCGCTGGAGCATTTTCGGTGACATCACAAGCTGATGGGGAGCTTTACTTAGCAGGTTCAACACAGGCCGTTGAATGGGATGTCGCAAATACTGACCAAGCACCTATATCAGCATCGACCGTGACCATTAGCATGTCAACGGATGGCGGTTTTACATATCCTATCGTGCTGGCTCAAAATGTAGCCAATGATGGTAACGAGCAAATCGTAATCCCAAATACAGTGACAACAACAGCCCGCATCCACGTGCAGCCTGACAATAGAGTATTTTACGCAATTAATAGCCAAGACTTTTCGGTGACTGAAGACGACATCGTCTTAAGCTTTACTGATCTTGATTACACCGTATGCAATAATGAAAGTGTCACAGCAGCTATAACCTATGAAACTTCTACAGCGTTTACTGACACGGTATTATTCTCTTCTCTGAATGCACCAAGCTCACTCTCTGTTGGGTTTTCGCCAACCACTGCATCAGTGAATGGTACCCCGGTTGATGTTACTTTTTCTGCGGCTAATGATATTCAGGTAGGCGTCTATGCGGTTGATATGGTGGCAACATCAGATATTCGTAGTCAATCTATAACGTTTGATATTGCAGCATATAGTTCTTTGTTTTCTGCAACAAATTTACTTGCGCCCGTCAATCAAAGTACTACCGATAGACTAGAAGCGACATTGCAATGGCAGCTACAATCGAATGCTTCAAGCTACAGAGTTGAATTAGCCACAGATCAAGAGTTTACCAATATTGTGAGCTCATCAACTATTAATACAGGCTCTCTATCTGTTGATGGACTGCAAGGTAATACTGACTATTTTTGGCGCGTCGCGCCAATCAATGCTTGTGGTGTGGGCGACGTTTCGGCTGCTTATCGTTTTACGACGCCCGATGTAGTGGCTGCCCAAGATTTACCCATTGTAATACCGTCTAATGCGCCTAATTCTCTGTCATCCACGATCTCTGTCACCGATGGATTGGTGATCACTGATCTTAATGTGCATGTTGACATTACTCACTCTTATGTAGGTGAACTTACTCTTGTTCTCACTTCACCCTCTGGAGAAAGTATCACGCTATTACAAGACGTGTGTGTTAATCCCGATTACTCGTCGGGCTCTGATATTAGTGCTATTTTTGACGATGAAGCGTCAGATCTTGTCTGTGGTGCGTCTAGCCCGGTCGTGTCAGGAAGTGTAAAACCTCAAATGGGCTTGCTAGATGTTTTCAATAACCAGAGTACCGAAGGGGATTGGGTTTTGTCAGTAACTGATATTTACTCAGGGGATGGCGGTAGTCTAGATTACTTTGCATTGGAATTTAGCACCGATGGGGTTTATGTTGATCTTGCGCCCGTAGCTCTGCCTCAAAGCGTCTTAAGCACTCCGCAAGGGACTGTTGGTATTACTCTGCAAGCGTTGGATCCTGAGGGACGATCATTGGTCTACTCGATTGTAGATGCCCCAGCTAATGGCCAGCTTACGGCAGATCGACTACTAGGGAGCATCTCTATCCTCTCTAGTGCCACCCGTGCGGTGGCAGTCAATGCTAATTTTGCCTATGTTGTGGATGAAGATTTTGGATTGTTTGTTGTCGATATTAGTGACTCTTCACGTCCTAATATTATTGGGACAGTCTCACTAGATGGCAGTAGGTCAGATGTAGCACTGTCAGATGATGGCTCTACTGCATATGTCGCAGGCGGTAGGTCTGGTCTCCAGATAATCGATATTGTTGATTCAGGTAATCCAGTCTTGGTAGGTGTATTTGACACTCAAGGCAATGCCTCACACATCACCTTAGCTTCAAATTCTAGTCATGCTTATATTTCAGATGATGATGCGGGCCTGAAAATTATCGATGTGAGTGACGCCTTAAACCCTAGTCTGGTCGGTACATATGCTAGTGAAGGGCAATTATATGAGACAGCTCTATCCTCAGATGAAAGTAAACTCTTTCTCGCAACTAACGCAGGATTGAGAATACTTGATGTTAGTGACCCAGCCAATATTGATTTGTTAGGTTCTTTCAGTGCGTTGGGCGAAGCATTTAGCGTAGAAATTTCGCCTGATGATAATACTGCTTATATCGTCAATCGTAGTTCAGGGCTTAAAATTATTGATGTTAGCAATGCCTCTGCTCCAACGCTCGTAGGCTCCTTCGATGCATCATCAGCGAAAGGTGCTGAACTTTCAAATGACGGTGCTCTTGTTTATCTTTTCGATAATTCCATAGTTCAAATAATTGATCCAGCAGACCCTACAAATCCCATCTCGCAGGGATCCTTTAGAGTCGACGCTGCAACCGACTTAGCCTTTTCTATTAATGATAGCGTAGCTTTTGTTACGGCTGGTAATCGGTTACAGATAATAGATCTATCACCCAAAGTGTTTGTGGCCGGTGATCTAGTTCCAGCAAGCTTCGAATACACGCATACCTCAGCTGACCTTATAGCTGATGCCGCTAATGACGTCTTCAGTTTTAAGGTCAATGACGGTGCATTAGACAGTAATGTCGCTAACGTTGAAATTTGGATGGACTCGCTGAGTAATGACGGTACTTGGACTTATTTAGCGTCACTCACTGGAAGTCTTACTATCACAGGTTGCGTATCGTCCTGCCTCACTGATTTGGTGATTCCTGGAATGATCGATGACACTGCTGTTACCGCAGTAGCGAGCGCCGCTTTCGCGAATCAAGGAATAACATCGGTATCTGTGCCCGATAGTGTCACATCTATTGGTGATTACGCATTTGTCGAAAATGACATCAGTCTAGTGACTATCGGCAATAGCGTCTCTGAAATTGGTACTAATGCCTTCGCATATAATCAGCTGTTCGCACTAAGTTTTCTTGGGGATAGGCCATCTATTGCTACTGATAGTTTCTTTAGAAACAGTGGACTAGACCTTATTGGCTATTGTCCTGACACTGATGGTTGGCCGGGAGAGGATATTTTGCTCGGCTCAACAAGTCTAGCGCCAATTGAAAACTGCAATGCCGTGTCTAAGTATCTATCTGCAATGGCAACCCTGGCTGATGCGGCTGATTCTGGAGATGGTAGCGCAATCACTATCGAGGATATGAATGCGATAATTGGACTGGTTAATATTGATCCTGCAGCGCTGTCAGCTTATCAAATATTAATTGGGTTGCAGTTGAATAGTAGTTATGTCGATGACTTGAGGGACCTTCAATTACTGATTGATACTGTTAATACGGGTCTTTCAGTCTGCTCTGATGACACCTATTTTGTTAATGTCACTTCAGGTGAATACCCAGGAGAGATTTCTTGGGAACTTACTGATGGGTCTGGCGCCGTCTTATATGCGGGCACGGCCCCAATGATTGATATGATATGTTTGCCTGATGATGCTCGGTATACCTTAAATTTGTATGACACTTATGGCGATGGTTGGAATGGTGCCGAATTTTCTCTAATCGCGACCAGTGGTGAATCAGTAATTGTTCAAACGTTAGCAAACGGTAGTCAGGGAGATGCCGCAGTCAACCTTGGGGACTACCCCAATGAAGCCCCAACGGCGAGCGAACAGACAGTAACCTTGGTTGAAAAAATACCGACCAATATCACACTGGCAGGAACTGACCCAGAGAATGATGAGCTAATTTATTATTTAGTATCGGATCCTTCTCAGGGGTCTTTTACGGCATTTAATCCTAGTCAAGCTGGCTATGTGGATACCACGGGTTTTGCATTAGCATCAACTGTCTTCGAGAACACTGCGTTCGTTGCTGACTATGATGCAGGTTTACAGATTTTTGATATCAGTGATGACACAGCACCCACACTTATCAGCACATTTGACACGGAAGGATTGGTGTGGGGCGTAAAACTTTCCAGTGATGGAAATACTGCGTATTTAGCCGACGAAGAATTCGGTATGCAGATTGTAGATGTTTCCGATCGCACCAATCCGATGCTATTGGGAACCTTTGATACGCAGGGCTTCAGTTTAGATGTCACTTTATCAAGTGATGAGAAGACCCTTTTCATCGCTGATGTCTCTAGCTTAGAGATAGTTGATATCACTTATCCTCAATCTCCGGTGTTATTAGGATCATTAGCGACATCAGGTACAGCTTATGGCGTGACTCTCTCAGAGGATGGAAACACTGCCTATATTGCTACAGACACTGCCGGTATGGCTATTGTGGATGTCAGTAGTAAAACTAATCCATTGTTACTGAGTACTTATGACACTCCTGGAAATTCTCGGGCTATCGTGTTGTCTGATGATGGCAATGTGGCCTACATTACTGATAGCCAGTCAGGGCTGCAAATTGTTGATGTCAGTGTTCCTGCTAGTCCAGTAATACTTAGCAGTTATGATTCGGAGGGCAGTGCTTGGGGCGTGGATATCTCAGCCGATGGAAACTATGTTTATGTTGCAGATTTCCTTGGCATTGAAGTGATTGACGTTTCTAATAATCAATCGCCAAGGTCTATGGGTACATTTGCTACTATTGGCGCTGCTTACGGTGTCAGCCTCTCCGATGATGGGTTAAAAGCCTACACTGCGGTCTCGCAGGCAGGGCTGCAAATTATTAATGCGCCAATAACCAAATTAGCTGCAGGCGACCAGGTCCCAAAGGTGATTTCTTATATCAGTAGCGTTGACAGAGCCTCTAGCGATAACTTTAGTTTTATGGTCAACGATTTGCGTCTTGATAGTGAGCCTGCTGTAGTAGATATCATCATCCTCCCTGACAATGATGGTGATGGTATCCCAAACAGTGAAGACCCTGATGATGATAATGATGGCATGCCCGATGAGTTCGAAGAGGCCAATGGACTCGATCCTTTTGATGCCTCAGATGGTACAGAAGATTTGGATAACGACGGAGTGTCCAACGCGCAAGAGTATCTCAATGGTACAGATGCCACTGTTGATGATTATGGGCCAGTTATAGCTGTTCCTGAAAATGTGGTGGCAGTGGCTACTGGTCGATACACCTCTGTTGACATTGGTGAGGCAACATCGACGGATCGAGACCCGCTGAGCCCAGAGGTAGTGGCGGATATAGCAGGTCCCTTCTTGTCTGGTGCCTACCAAATCACGTGGTCCGCAGAGGATGCTTTGGGTAATCAATCTGAAGTTGTGCAGCTAGTGAGCATATTACCTTTGGCAGGTCTCGACCTTGATTTTTCAGCGGGAGAAGGCGGTAACCATGAAATTTCTGTGACACTCAGCGGTGATGCACCGTCTTATCCCGTGACAATACCCTTCATACTTGAAGGAACAGCGGCCCTTGATGATGACTACACAATGGACACTAGCGGAAGTCTTATTATCAATCAGGGACGCTCCGCGAGCATGAGCATAAGTGTCACTGAAGATAATACTACCGAGCCAGATGAAACTATTATTGTTAGGTTACCTGACGTATTTATTCAGTGTGTTGACTGCGATGTGGAAGGTTTATCAAATGCTGTTATTGGCAGTGCTAGTAGTCAAATTATCACTATTAGCGATATAAATTTGCCGCCAACATTATCTTTTGACGTTAGTCAAAGTGGGTTAGCGACACGGACCATTGCTGCTGATGGGGGCGATGTCAGTATCCAGGTAATTGTTTCCGATGGTAACTCTGGTGATACTCACAGCATTGACTGGGGCAATTCATTGGACGGGATAGCTAATGCCTCTACCGACTCTGCGGGGAATCTGACGTTCTCTGCCTCGGCCTTAACGCTTGGTGGACTGACCTTAAATGCAACTATCACTGATAGTGGTGATGGCGGGATTAGTGTGGCTAGTTCTGTGGTATTGAGTGTTGTCGATACACGTGCAACGCTCTCTAGTACTGAAGATAGTGACGGCGATACACTAACAGATACTCAGGAAGGTTGGGCTGATAGTGACAATGACGGAGTACCAGACTACTTAGATGCTATCTCTGAATCTAATTTGATGCCAATAGCCGCTAATAGTGACAACTGGGTGCAGACTGAAAACGGAACCTTATTAAGCTTAGGTGCCATGGCCATTGTTCAACCTGACTTTAGCCTGAGTCTCTCCGAGCAACAGTTATCAGCAGCTAATGATGACTATTTTGACTTCCCTGATGGCTTACTTGACTATCGATTGGTGGGTGGTCAGCCTGGTTATGTTTACTCGCTGGTTATCCCCACTAGTTTCCCTGTCGGCCCCAGAGATGAAATTAAGAAATACATCGATAGTACGCTTGGTTGGCAGTTGTTTACCGAAGATGCCAATAATAGCGTAGCCTCTGTAGCCGCGACTAGTGGCACTTGCCCAGAACCAGGCAGTGATCTTTATGTTCTAGGTCTTAATGAAGGAAGTAACTGTGTTCAATTGAAGATTGAAGATGGCGGACCTAACGACGCGGATGGGCAAGCCAACGGTATGCTGGTTGACCCTGTTGGTGTGGCATCGAAATATATTGGTACGCCTAGTGATAGTAGTACTGCGACATTGAATGATGATCAGATAACGTCCAACGGATCTGATAGTGTCACAGTTACGGTTACCGTTTTTGATGCCCAGGGTCTAAAGTTAGAGGACATGACCATCAGTGGGAGTGCATCACTGTCTGGTGTCAGTGTGAGTAGCTTCAGTCAGCAAGGGGAGGGCGTCTATACTGCCTCGGTAACAGCGAGCAATACCTCTGGCACCTCAACCTTAGATATAACGATTGGGAATGGTACAGAGTCTATTGTTGTGACCACTGAATCTATTACAGTGAGCAGTCCGCCTGCTCCGCCTGCATCTGCACCCCCATCAGGTGGAGGTGGTGGCTGTGTAGTGGCAGCTGATGGTTCATCAGATGCTTCGATGCCGCTGTTATTAATAATGGCAGGGTTATTGTTCATGCGACGTCGTTTCTCGCAGCGGTAATGCTGTCAACGGGATACTAATAGAAAGCCGCCTTTTGGCGGCTTTCTATTTTTCTGAAACTAGATGTGATTACTCCGTTAGTTGCTCCTAGATTTTTTTCAGGAGCATCGTCACTTAACTATCTAAACACCTATTCATAAAGTTATAGTTAATATTCCATAAGTGGTTAAAGTTTAAGATCAGGCTTGCTAAAAAACCCTACATTAGGTACGGTTATTACGCGTTACCTAACAATAATAAAAGGGTTCTTCCCTAAATAGGTAGTATTAGGCGAAAGAAACCCAATGTGTTTGGGGTGTTTTATGCCACTTGAACAATATAAGGTTTTTCTTTTTCACAGGCCATTCCATCATCTCTATGAGATGGTAGCTAACTTCCTTTTTCTTATCGCAATCACTAATCAATTGTCGCAAATACAGACTGCTCAACTGCTGGAGTGTGCCAATGACTAATGCCTATGCGACAGAAATATGGCCTCTTGCCATATATTTTTTAATGGTAATTCTTCTAGTAATCACCATGTTGGTACTTTCTTGGCTGCTTGGCCAGCGACGCAGAGATGCGGCCACTAATGATCCTTTTGAGTCGGGAATTGTATCGGTAGGGGGGTCACAAATACGCATCTCTGTTGAATTCTATTTGGTCGCTATTTTCTTCGTGATTTTTGATCTAGAAACAGTATTCATTTTTGCTTGGGCCATTGCGTTCTTTGAGCTCGGCTGGCAGGGATATTTATCGATGGTGGTGTTTATCGCCATCCTTGGTTTGGCCCTTATTTATGAGTGGAGGTCCGGCGCATTGGACTGGGGCAACAAAACGCGTACTGGTTTGAATGACACGACGAAATCTGCGGAGATGAAATAATGGATTGGAGTTTAACACGACCCGAACAGGGTAATATGATTGGCCAGAGTGATGATTTTATTGAAGAGCAGGTTAAGCGTAATGTTGCATTTGCCAAGCTTGAAGATCTAATTGCTTGGGGGCGCGCGCATTCATTGTGGCCTTTTAATTTTGGTCTTTCTTGTTGTTATGTAGAGATGGCAACGTCTTTTACCAGTCGACATGACATAGCACGCTTTGGTTCGGAGGTTATTCGAGCTACGCCTCGTCAAGCAGACCTGATGGTTATCTCAGGAACCTGCTTTTTAAAAATGGCTCCCGTCATTCAGCGCCTATATGAGCAGTTGTTAGAGCCTCGTTGGATTATTTCTATGGGGTCATGCGCTAATTCCGGCGGTATGTATGATATTTATTCGGTAGTGCAGGGTGTCGATAAATTTATTCCAGTCGACGTTTATGTGCCAGGTTGCCCGCCGCGACCCGAAGCCCTGATGCAGGGATTAATTATGCTGCAGGAGTCCATTGGTAAGGAGCGACGACCCATAACATGGGCCGCGGGCGACCAAACAATTATTAAGCCAACCAAAATTAGCAAGCGTGATGAGCTTACTGCA
>Ga0206130_10008290_pt1 | contig 11230 bp, 9 predicted proteins | sample Helgoland_Spring_9_FD_148637 | JGI IMG/M metagenome (GOLD analysis project Ga0206130, IMG submission 148637) | Pelagic subsurface seawater microbial communities from Kabeltonne, Helgoland, North Sea - Helgoland_Spring_Bloom_20160512_1 | ecosystem: Environmental > Aquatic > Marine > Epipelagic ...
TGTAATCCCCTACCTAGGCCCACTAATTGGTGCGGCCTTTGGTGTATTGATTACTATTTCCTCGAACCTTGATTTGTCTTTTTATTCAGAAATGTTGCCACTAATAGGCAAGGTTGTCTTTGTATTTGGTTGTATGCAGATGCTGGATAATTTCCTCCTTCAGCCTTTTATCTTTTCCAACAGTGTCAAAGCACATCCATTAGAAATATTTCTGATCATATTGGTTGGTGCTCAACTTGCTGGAATACCGGGTATGATACTTGCTATACCAACTTATACAGTAGTACGTGTTATAGCAAAGATATTTCTATCCAAGTATAGACTTGTGAAGAAGATCACCGAAAAAATGGATTTGGATGATGATTAATCTTTGGGCATAAGTTCAAGAAATCGCTTCCATGCTTTTAATGCAAGCTCTTCTGTAAGTTGCTCAATATAATAGGATCCCGCTGCTGGGTCTGAGGTGGCATGCATTTTAGTTTCCAACTTGATCACCTGTTGTATATTGGTTGCCATGCGACTATTAAATGAAGTATCCTTCTTTTCAGACCTATGATCTGAAGAAGGAATAGTCATACGCCCTACAGCACCAATCACTGCTGCCATTGCAGATATTGTGCCCCTTATTTTATTACTCTCCGTTTCATTGGATTTATAAGAATCTGCTGATATGTAACAATCAAAACATGGGATCTCCTTATGTCCTGGATTTAAAGCCTCTGAGATATTTGCCAAAAGGACTTTAAGTGCTCGGATCTTTGCTATCTCCAAGAGGTAAGAATTTCCTATAGAGAACCCTATCTGAAATTTCTTAGAAATTTGCAGAGCATTATAGCCTATATCAAACATCCCCTGATAGCAAGAAGCTACATAATATGTCAATTGAGCCAACTCCTCTATCACCTGAGAATCTCCTTTATAGAATCTTGTACCATCCACATAAAAACATCTATATCGTGGAAAAATCGAGCTATATAACTCTTCAAATTCAGCCATCTCCTCAAAGTCAACTGTTGAATAGTTCACCCAATCCATATCCATATGAAAACCACCAAAAAACTTATCCGACTGGATATTCATTTTATTCGCGGTAAGGGCATAGTTCTTCAATAAACTTGTCCAATCTTCAAAACTTTTGAGACCAGCAAAATATACAGCTATATAGGAGATATTTACTGATTTGAATAATCGTTCGATTTCTTCAACGCTTAGCACGCTATCAATAATAATCTTTGGTGATTCTATACCATTGTCAAGAGCACGAAGTATAGCTGAATTCTGGGCATCAACATTAGATTCATCAACATAGAACTCTTGACCTATACGCCAATTGTTATTGCTCTTTGAACCAATAGGCAAATGATTCGAATCACGATCTGTTGCATGTGAAAAAGGGCTGATATTCAAGTCTTCAGATATATCCCAGCTCAAGGACTCAAGAGACTTACCCTTAAGATCTTTAAGCACCTTTTCTAACCACTCAGTTTTTGTGATGTCTTCGAATTCATTCATAGTCCAAGAAAGTTAATCCATAAAAAAAGCCCTGTGATTAAAACCACAGGGCTAATATATCAATATTAATTAATATCTGTAATATTCAGGCTTAAATGGCCCTTCTTTTTGAACACCTATGTAATCTGCTTGATCTTTTGAAAGCTCTTCAAGCTCAACACCAATTTTTGCAAGGTGAAGCTTTGCTACTTTCTCATCTAGATGCTTAGGAAGCATATAAACTTTATTCTCATAAGCAGATCCATTCTTCCAAAGTTCTAGCTGAGCTAAAGTTTGGTTAGAGAATGAATTTGACATTACAAATGATGGGTGTCCTGTAGCACAACCTAGATTTACTAATCTACCTTCTGCAAGAACGATGATATCTTTACCATCAACATTATACATATCCACTTGAGGCTTGATCTCTACTTTATCAGCACCAAATGCTCCATTCAACCATGCCATATCGATTTCATTATCAAAGTGACCGATATTACATACGATGGTTTTATCTTTCATGTTACGGAAATGCTTTTCAATAAGAATGTCCTTATTACCTGTTGCTGTAACAACAATGTTGGCATCCTTAATAGCGTTCTCCATTTTTGCAACTTGGAATCCGTCCATTGCAGCCTGAAGCGCACAAATTGGATCGATTTCTGTTACGATAACGCGGCAACCTGCACCCTGCAATGAAGCAGCAGAACCTTTACCAACATCACCATATCCAGCAACTACTGCTACCTTCCCGGCCATCATTACATCTGTAGCACGACGAATCGCATCTACACATGACTCTTTACAGCCATATTTATTATCAAACTTAGATTTTGTAACTGAATCATTTACATTGATTGCAGGCATTGGAAGTGTTCCGTTCTTCATACGCTCATAAAGACGGTGAACACCTGTAGTTGTCTCTTCAGACAATCCTTTAATATCTGCTACTAATTCAGGATATCTATCTAGAACCATATTCGTCAAATCACCTCCATCATCAAGGATCATGTTCAAGGGCTTACCACCTTCAAAAGCAAACAGTGTCTGCTCGATAGCCCAGTCGAACTCTTCCTCATTCATACCCTTCCAAGCGAATACAGGCACATTTGCAGCAGCTATTGCAGCAGCAGCATGATCCTGAGTTGAGAAAATATTACAAGAAGACCAAGTAACTTCAGCACCTAGGTCAACAAGAGTTTCTATAAGCACAGCTGTTTGAATAGTCATGTGAAGACAACCAGCGATACGAGCTCCTGCAAGTGGCTTAGAATCACCATACTCTTCACGGATGCTCATAAGACCCGGCATTTCTGCCTCTGCTAATTGAATCTCTTTTCTACCCCAGTCGGAAAGGGAAATATCCTTTACCTTATAATTTACTTTGGATTCTGTTTTTTGCATTTTCTATGCTTTATTTAATTAATGTCGCAAAATTAATAACATTCTACGTGAAAAACTACTATTTGTTACAAGGATGTCATTCAAAGTATTTTCTTGACACTTCTATTAGATTTTTAAGGACTTAGCAAGACTTTCCAAGTCTTCATGCATATAAAAATCCATTCGTTTAGGGTCCCCAAGAAATCCTGCACCTGACATGGCATCCATTAATTGTTTCAAACCATCATACAAACCATCTACGTTCAAAATACCTAATGGCTTGTCGTGAATACGAATACGCTGCCAACATAAAAACTCAAAACACTCATCCATTGTTCCCACACCTCCTGGTAATACAACTGCAAGATCACACTTCTCATACATTAAAGCCTTACGCTTATGCATATCATCCACCACAATCAACTCTTGAAGCTGGGTGTGACCTACTTCTCTGTCTTCCAGCAAAGCAGGAATAATTCCTGTAACATGAGCTCCATGTTCCATAGCTGAATCTGCTACAACACCCATCAATCCGACAGCTCCTCCCCCAGTTATAAGAGCATGTCCATTGTTACCGATCAACTTACCTAGATCTCGACCAGCTTTTTCAAATGCAGGGTTTTGACCTTTGGCCGACCCACAAAACACCAAAATCGAAGCCATAAACAGATATTTATTTGTTATTGATAGTGTAAAAAGACATTTCTAGCGAATTTTCGCAAAAAAAAATGACATACTATTTCATTAATAAAAATAACTCCATATATTGATAGCGAAAATTCGCTAGAAATAAAATCCTTATAGATATGCAAGATACAGTTTCAAAAACCAATGTCCTACCAGGAGGTGCTTTTTTAATCAAAGACACACCTGCGAATCAAACCTTTATACCAGAGGATTTTAATGAAGAACAACGCATGGTAAAAGCCATGGTCCAAGACTTCATAAAGAATGAAATAGATCCCCTTCGTCCACAAATTGAAAAGCAGGAAGGTAATTACTCTGTGCAACTTCTTGAAAAAGCTGCTGAACTGGGAATCCTAGGATCACATATGCCAGAAATCTATGGTGGTATGGAAATGGATACAAATACAAATACACTTATTTGTGAAACATTCGGACCCGGTGGATCTTGGATTGTTGCATACGCAGCACATACAGGTATAGGGATGTTGCCTATACTTTATTTTGGTACTGAAGCTCAAAAGAGCAAGTATCTTCCTGGACTTATTTCGGGACAACTCAAGGCATCTTACTGCCTTACAGAACCTTCTTCTGGCTCTGACGCACTTGCGGCCAAAACCAAAGCAGAGTTGAATGCAGAAGGAACGCATTACATCCTAAATGGACAAAAAATGTGGATTACTAATGCAGGGTTTGCAGATATCTTTATCGTATTTGCTCAAATTGATGGGGATAAATTCACTGGATTTATAGTTGAGAGAGAATTAGAAGGTTTTACACTTGGAGCAGAAGAAGAAAAACTTGGTATCAAAGGATCTTCGACACGTCAGATATTTCTTGAAAACGTAAAAGTGCCAACAGAAAATGTATTGGGTGAAGTTGGGAAAGGACACCTAATCGCATTTAATGCCCTTAATGACGGAAGATTTAAATTGGGTGCTATGTGTATCGGAGGTGCTAAAGGATCTTTTAATTCTGGAATAAAATATGCTAACGAACGTCACCAGTTCAAGGTGCCTATATCAAGCTTTGGAGCGATCAAACGTAAATTGGCTCAGCAGGCTGTTCACATATTTGCTGCAGAATCTGCTCAATATCGTACCTCTCAACTGATGCAATCGAAAAAGACTGAGCTTAGAGCTGCAGGAGAAGATTTCGCATCAGCAAAACTAAAGGCTGCTGACGAATATGCTATTGAGTGCGCTATCCTGAAAGTTGTAGGATCAGAAGCATTAGACTTTGTGGTAGATGAAACACTTCAGATCCATGGAGGTATGGGTTACTCGGAGGAAGGAACTGCTGCAAGAGCATACAGAGATGCAAGAATAAACAGAATTTTTGAAGGAACAAATGAAATAAACAGACTACTTAGTGTAGACATGCTGCTCAAGCGTGCTATGAAAGGTCGTCTTGATATTGTAAGTCCAGCCTGGGAAGTTCAAAAAGAATTATCCTCTATGCCTAGCATGGATCTTCCAACGGGGACATACGGTAAAGAATATAAAGCATTAAAAGATTTCAAGAAATTAGTATTGATGGTTGCAGGTGCTGCGGCTAAAATGCAAATGGATGGTGAATTGGATCTAAAAAATGAGCAAGAGATTATTACCAATGTAGCAGACATGCTAATTGATGTATTTTTAGTTGAATCCACTTTACTAAGAGTAGACAAGCTTTCAGGCATGGAAACTAAAGTACCACAGGAAGTTTCGGATGCAATGCTAAAAATCCTTATCCATGATAAGACCAGTAGCATGCAGAAAAATGCTGCAGATGCTCTTGGGTCATTTGCCGGTGGTGATTTGCTAAAAACGATGCTAATGGGTCTTAAGCGATATACTAAGTATCCAGTTCAAAATGTAAAAGAATTAGGTCGAACCATTGCAGACTATGCAATTGAACAAGACGGTTCGTTCTTATAAAACTTTGTGAGTTAAAATGTACTAAAGGCACTATCGGAAGTTAGTGCCTTTTTTTATTTAACTAATCTTGCTCCAACCTTTTGAACGAGGCCCATGATTATCCAACCACCATTTCAGTCTCTTATTAGCTTCAGAAGTAAGGTTTGGATCCTTGTCCATTATTAATTTTGCTAACTGCCTAGCTGTTTGAAGGATAATCCCATCTTTAGCAAGGTCAGCGATTCTTAAATCTAGTACACCAGATTGCCTTGTTCCGGCGATAGCCCCAGGTCCTCTTAACTTTAAATCAGCCTCCGCAATTTCAAAACCATTAGTTGTCCGAACCATGGTAGCAATTCGTTCTTTACTTTCCGAAGACAACTTGAAACTACTCATCAAAATACAATAAGATTGATCAGCTCCACGACCTACCCGACCTCTCAGCTGATGTAACTGAGATAAGCCAAAGCGCTCGGTATTTTCAATAATCATGATAGAGGCGTTTGGCACATTCACGCCAACTTCGATTACAGTAGTGGCTACCATAATCTGGGTCTCTCCTCTTTTAAACCGCTGCATCTCAAAATCCTTATCAGCAGCCTTCATACGACCATGAACCACAGATATTTCGTAGTCGGGTCTTGGAAAAGAGCGCTGCACAGATTCAAGACCTTCCTCTAAATTAAGCAGATCAAGCTTCTCAGACTCCTCAATCAAAGGATACACGATATATGCTTGACGACCTTTTTCAAGCTCTTTCCTCAAGAAGCCGAAGACAGAGGCCCTATGATTTTCTGTTTTGTGACTGGTCTGTACCGGCTTCCTCCCCACAGGTAATTCATCAATTACGGAAACATCAAGATCTCCATAAAGAGTCATTGCTAATGTCCGTGGAATAGGTGTTGCAGTCATTACCAGGATGTGCGGTGGAAAAGGTGTTGACTTTTTCCACAACTTTGCACGTTGGGCAACACCAAAACGATGCTGCTCATCTGTAATCGCCAAACCTAGATTATGGAAGACTACATGGTCTTCAAAAAGAGCATGCGTACCAACTAATATGTTTAAAGCGCCAGACTCGAGATCTTCCAAGATCTGCTTCCTCTTTTTTCCTTTTACCGATCCCGTCAATAGTCCAACACGGATATCCATACCTTCTAAATAAGAACTAAGCGAATCGAGATGCTGCTGGGCAAGAATTTCTGTCGGTGCAACCATACAAGCCTGATAGCCATTATCTATAGCAATAAGCATACACATAAGACCAACCATTGTCTTTCCAGAACCCACATCACCCTGAAGTAGCCGATTCATTTGGACCCCTCTTCTCAGATCCATACGAATCTCCTTGACCACCCGCTTTTGGGCACCGGTCAGTTCGAAAGGTATCTTGGTTTCAAAAAAGGTATGAAATACATCCCCTACCTTTTCGAACACATAGCCTTTATTTTTTAGCTGTCGGCCATATTTATTTTGTAAAAGCCCTAATTGCAGAAAAAACAATTCCTCAAATTTCAAGCGATTAGTTGCATCCTTAAGCGCTTTCTCACTTTTTGGGAAATGGATAGACTGAATTGCATCTGCTCTAGGTATCAAACTGAGCTTCTTTAACATGTACTCCGGAAGGCTCTCCGGAAAATCAGAGGCACTTGCCTTTTCAAATATAGCAGCGACCAACTTTCGCCTGCCCTTACTATCCAAGCCAGAAGAATTCAATTTATCCGTACTAGGGTATACGGGGGCAAAATGTTTTTGCTCGTTGCTATTTGACTGCCTTAATTCTTCAATCTCAGGATGTGGTATTGACAGTTTACTTCCATATGCGTTTACTCGTCCATATACCACATAAGATTTACCGACGACTAGCTTATCCTGCATATATGAAGCTCCTTGAAACCAAACTAATTCAATAGAACCAGTCTCATCTCTCAGCTTCACAACTAGCCGTTTCCTCCGGCTCTCACCTTCCATGGTCATCCTTCTTACCACGCCTTTAATCTGCACTTCGCCAATATCTGAATGCAGACGACCACAACTTTCAAATTTAGTCTTATCTATATAACGAAAAGGAAATAGGGACAGGAGGCCTCCAAAATTGAAAACTTCAATTTCTTTTTTTAGGATTTGAGCCCGCTTGGGTCCCACTCCTTTAAGGAATTCTATTGGTGTATCTAATAAATTATTTCGCATTCGGCATTACTGTATATGTGTAGAACCAAAAAAGACTCTGCTGTGTTTTATTCAAAGGATAAAGCAAAAGTAAGTTTTGACCTTAAAAACTAATAAAAACAATAGTATTCTACCAATATTTTATTGGTATATTTGCACAAACTTGAAGAGATGGAGAATAAGAGACAAAAGCAAGTAGCAGAGTTAATCAAAAGAAATTTCGGGATAGTCCTACAACAAGAAGGATCATATATATATGGTAATGAAGCATTTGTTACAACTACTTCAGTAAAACTAACCCCTGACTTCGGAATTGCTAAGATCTACTTAAGCGTCTATAATATCGACGATAAACAAAATGTGATCCTAAGCATGGAAGCAGAAAAGAATGTATTAAAAAATGCATTAGCTCAGCGCATAAGAAAGCATGTGAGAAAAATTCCTGATGTGATTTTTTTCCTCGATGATACACTGGATGAGATGTTAAAACTCAATCAGCTTTTCGACAATATCAATACGGATGATAAAGATAAGCCTTCCTAGATTCGTTCAATTTCGATCTTTTTAGCTAAGTCAAAAGAAATTCTTCTCTGACCAATTTCGGTATTTAATAGAAGAATTTCTTTTTTACCCAACTGCACTATTTCCCAAATGGAATTCGGCATCAATCCGAGATCCCAAAGCTGAGCAACTGTTGATTTAATATCTTGATCAGCTGCAAGTCTGAACTTTTCACCAGCTTTCATTAGAGAAAGATTCATAAAACCTTTTGGTATAGGCGAACCGTGTGGATCCATTTCAGGATGATTCAAACGTTCAGCAACCTCATTAAGAAACTCATCACTCATATGATGCTCGATGCGCTCAGCTTCTTCATGTATTTGATCTGAATCCATACCCATCTTATTTACCATATATGTTTCCCAAAGCCTATGGGCCCGAATTAATTTCTCAGCCTTCTTTTTACCCTTTGCACTTAATTCGAGAGTAGCCTTATGAATAAGTTGCTTCTTTTCAAGATTATTGAGCGTTCTAAGCAACTGACGCTTCTTCAGATCTAAACGTTCTAAGATAGCAGATTCATTCACAGGTATACCTTTCGCACGATACAATTGAATGCACTTAAGCACATCTTCCTGCCTAATCTTATCCCTTTCTCTTCTATTTTGAATAAAACGTATAACTAAGCCTGAATTGGGCGAAAATATAACTGCTAGGATATAAAGGACTGTTGCAAGTACAGCCATAGATGGCCCTGGTGGAAAATTGAGCTCATAAGAAACAAAAAAACCGCCTACAGCAATCAACACACCAAGGATAGCAGAGCAGATAATTACATTTTGGAGCCTTTTAAACAAAAGGAGTGCTGTAGATGCAGGAGTTATCAACATAGCAACAACAAGAATCACACCCACTGATCGCAATGCAGATACCACTGCAAAGGAAAGCATCAGCATTAGAAAATAATGCACTTGTTCCACCTTAACACCCATAGTTCTTGCAACAACAGTCTGAAAAGTGGTAAGAAACAATGGCCTGTAAAAGACGATAACCCCAGTAATAACAATCAATGTCACAGAGAAAGAAATATACAAATCATCATTAGACACACCGAGTACATTACCAAACAAATAATCTTTGAGGTCTATATGGATATTCTGATTATTACTTAGATAAGAAATACCTATTACGCCCAAAGAAAACATACAGGTAAAAACAATCCCAATAGCAGCATCATTCTTCGTAGATAATTTAGTTTGTATCCAGGTGATCAAAAAAGAAGACAACCACCCTGCAAGAACAGCACCAAGGAAAAAACCCCATGAATTGTCCGTGCCAAAAACAAAGAATGCAAATACTATTCCTGGCAATATTGCATGGGACAATGCATCTCCAACCATAGACATATTTCGAAGTACTATAAAGCAGCCCAAAATACCACAGCTCACGCCTACTGCCATTGAAGCCAGAAGCGCTCTTATCGCCCAGTCATATTGAAGAATTTCTAACATCGTTTGATACTTTGAAACAAAGTTAGGAAAACAAAATTATTTTTTTTGGCTAATCTAAAAATTAATCCTGATTTTGCAACATCTCCGCCAGTATTCCCTCTTTCATGGCGTAGGAGGAAACCTTCATAGTTTCTATTCCTGAACGATCTAGGACGAATTTTAGCAATTGAACAGCTACTACAATATACTCCGCACGCTGTTTTGGTAATTTAGGAATATCAAGCCTCTGCTCAATGTTCATAGGGAGAACCATTTTACGCCAATGCTCAAACCGCTCAAGGTCGAGCAGAAAATGATGATCAGAAATCTTGTCCTCACCCAACATATCAACAAGTACATCAAAGGTACCAGATGCACCGATAAGTTGTTTAACTGAATATTTTTTTAGAATTTCAAGAAGGGCTTGCGTATGCTCCTCCAAAAAGTCCTCCAAATCAATCAAGCCGTCCGCATTGATAGGATCTGCTTTATGAAACTTATTGAACAACACTGCAACTCCAATTTTGAAACTTTTGGACCAGAAAACTTCTTCCCTATTACATAAAACAAATTCAACGCTACCTCCCCCTATATCCATAATCAAACTAGGATTCATATCAAATGGAACAACTTCACTTACACCTCTATGTATAAGCAAGGCTTCGCGACCACCGGCAATAATCTCCACATCAATCCCTGTTTGCTTTTTTACATCAATTATAAAATCCTTAGCATTTCTTGCATTCCTAAGAGCTGCTGTCCCAAAAGCCTTTAGGGCATCCACTTGGTATTCATCCATAATCGATGCAAACTGATTCAGACAATCGAGGCCCCGAGTGTATGGAGCTTCACCAATATTTGAAATTCCTTCAGAGGCAAGGCTCACATATATTCTCTTTTTGAACAAAATACTTGTCGGAGCACCTTTTTGCATTTCTACAATTAAAAGGTGAAATGTATTTGTCCCTAAATCTATGACAGCGAACCTATTCATGATTGCTATTTATTTTGCATTATACGTTGACGTTGAGCATTTGCTTGTGAAATATAATTATTCATATACTTTACAGCATCTGGCGTCATAAATGATGAATATTTCTTTTTTCCATCCTCATAAAAGATGAAATAAACACAACCCTGAGAGAAGTAAAAATCTGCTTCCAATATGGTTTCTATTCCTACGTCGAAGAAAATTCTTCCCATTGCTTTACATCCTGCTGCTTCTGGAGCTACAGATGTAGAAATATGAGAAAGTGTTCGCTGTATCGAACCCTTATCATCTAAACTCATTGAAAAAGGAAGTTCGAAGAACACATAATCTATATGCGAACAATTTTCATATAAATACTCTAATTTTTCTAGCGGAGGAAGTGGCAATGCAGCTTGCTCTGCAGCCTGCACAGGAACATCACTCTGCCCTTCAGTCTCATTAGATTGCTTTTCCTCATTACAAGAAAAAAGTAAGGCTACAATAACTACGATTGGTGCTATTCGCTTTAACATAAATTTATATTTCATACATGATTTGAATAGAAAAGTAATACCCTACTAATGCTCTTGACCAAGGGTATCCGACTTCTGGAAGATAAAAAGGAAACAGTGACCTAGTGA
>Ga0206130_10008295_pt1 | contig 11217 bp, 4 predicted proteins | sample Helgoland_Spring_9_FD_148637 | JGI IMG/M metagenome (GOLD analysis project Ga0206130, IMG submission 148637) | Pelagic subsurface seawater microbial communities from Kabeltonne, Helgoland, North Sea - Helgoland_Spring_Bloom_20160512_1 | ecosystem: Environmental > Aquatic > Marine > Epipelagic ...
GTCTTCGAGATAAGGGAAAGTAAATGTAAAGTCCGTTTGCCCTTGGGTTCCTGCGTGGTCTATGTATGTGACAGCCATGATGATATATTATTAATTATTGAGAGAGAAGAGCAAGTACATCTTCACGTTGCATACCACCTTTTAAACCTGCTCTTGCTGCTGTAAGTCCTTTATACTGTTCAGCTAGTTCAGGAAACTCGGTAAGCATTTGTTTTTTAGCTTCTTTTCTAAATCGACTTAGTATGCTATTTATTTTTTGAACACGAGGACTAGGTAGACCTGGTTCAGAAACGGGAGTTAAACTTTGATAGTTTTTACTTTTCACTAAACGCTTTAAAGCAGAACGCATCGTTTCTCCTCCTACCTTCACGCTCTTAAGCAATTCTAACTGCCTATCGTAAGCTGTTTGCCCTTTTTCGTTTTCATGCTCAAGCATATTTATTTGTCCACCTAAGTTCGGTTGTGGTTGTCTGAAGGCGTGATTTAAACTAGCCATTTCCTCTAGTACTGCATCTTCCTTATAAGGAGACATAGCTATTGGATTTATAAACCCAGTCCCCATCCACTGCTCCGCTGTGTATTCCTCGCCTAATAAGTTTCTCTTTTTATCTAACCCGCTCCTAGCTCCTAACTTTTTAGCGAAAGCATCCCCTATAGTTCTCACTTCAGTTAATGCTTGTGTGTCGTAATCCGCCATTTGGGATATAATATTAGGAACAAAAGAAGATAAAAAGTTCTGACCGAATTTAGCCATGTATCTATCCGGGTCACTAAGTGCATCTGTGAAATTCTGAATACCAGCTAAGTAAGATTTATTAGTAGCGTTTCTTGTTATACTTAAAGTTAAAGCTGTAAAAGTCTTCTCTAAACCAGTCTCATTAAACTCTCTAGGTTCATTCAAACCTACTTCTACTAAGTCAGCACCTAATCCCAATAACGTAGATAAAGGATCAAGTCTTTGGTAACTGTAGTAACTGTCTCCTATTTTTATACTGTAAGGCATCCAGCCAGTAGCCATCAAAGCTTTCTTTTTCTTTTCATCTGATGGACCGCCTCCTGTAATGTATTCCCTGTTATTAAATATAGTATCCACGAAAATGCCGGATACAAATAAGGATGTCATCATTTTACCTGTAGCTTGAGACCTTCTTATCGGATCGCCGCTTGTTAAATCAGCAAGTAATCTTTGTCGCTCTTCTTTTAAAACATATATTCCTGGTGTCCTTTCAAAAGCATACTTTAAAAGATTAGTGGGAGTACGTACGAAAGGTAGTACTAATCTTAACATAGGTAGCTTATTAGTAGCATCTTGCAGTACCTTACCTAGTGTTTTATCTTGTAGCTCTCTAGTAAATGTTAAGTATTGTGCTTCGTCCTGAGCGTACTGCATTAAAGCTGATTTATTCTTATTAAAGTTTTCCTTTATATATTTTAAAACAAACTTATCTTTATCAACCCCTGTAAGGTTACGTTTTACGGCTAACTCAACAGCTTCTCTAGCGAGTCCCTCTTCGGAAGCCATGCGACCGCCTTCAGTTACGATGCCTTCTAAAGTATTATGTATGTGCTCAGAAAGCTTCTTAGGGTCTTTAATTCCTTGTTGTATACCAGACATAGCAGCTTTTAATCTAGCAGCCCTACGGTAAGCTAGTTGTTTAAAAAACTCATCTGATGTTAATAACAGTCTACCGGGTATCCTTATGAAGTTACCAAAAGCATCTAACGATTTCTTACTGGTTAATCCTCTCTCAGTTACCATACCCCCCATACGACTTGAAGCGATTCTTTCACCAGTAATAGCACCTTGTGGTCTATCGCTAAAAGCTCTAGCTTGCGGGTCTAGTAAATTATCGTTTTGTTTAAAAGCTTTCTTTGCAAAATGAGCTGCTTCAGAAATCATCCGACCGTCGGCCCAAGAAGCCATAACTGCCTTTACCACACTTAAATTACCAGAGGCGATTCCACCTACGACAGCTTCTAAAGTAGACATGGCTTGCGTAAGTGTGTTGCCCATGATATTAACCATCTGAGTTTTAGGGCCACTAAGTATAGCGTTCATCCAATACTCAGTAGGCATATCTAAGAAATGCTTACCTTGTGATTGTTTCGCTATTTTAAACATAGAAGCAATCATGGAGTCAGGATTATCTTTGTCTATTGTTTCTTTGATTAACTTAACAAGCTTATCAGGGTGCATACCGCCAGAAGCATTTATGAATTGATTCCTTAATCCTTCTATTTGTATATCAGATTCACTTAGACCTATCTTTCTATTACTAAAGTTTTCACGTCTAGCCTGTAATGTTATACCAGTTTCCCTACCGATCTGTCTGTATATATCAGCTACATTTAACAGCTGTTGGAAGTTGTTTTTAAGTTTAGCTATAGCAGAAGAACCTCCACCAGCTTTACCGTACTCTTCTACAGCGTCTGTTAGATTTTCAATAACACCTTTAGCTTGATCTCTTAAACTCTGTTGTACTACACGGGCTTCAGCTATTTTAGTAGCAGCATCCTTACCTTGCTGTAGCATTACTTGCTGTTCTATATCTACATCTACTTCTGTAATAGCACCTTCTACAGTTACTTTATCAGGGTTATCTTTGTAATACTTTTCTAATAACTCTTTAAGAACAACGACATCCTCGCCTGTCTCTAAAGCAAACTGTGGAAGTCTAGGTTTACCTCCTTTAATTAGCTCCTCTGCATACCCACGGAACTTATCAGGAACAGAATCAAGGAACTCATTAGGTTTCTTAGGATCAAACTTCGGTACACCTCTAGCAGCTTCTTCAGGCAACATAGAAACACCCTTACCTTTTCTACTTGGCAGTTTCATCTGTGCAATCTCACCCACACGACTAACGATGTTATCAGCTAAGTCTGTGCTTACTCCTTTACCAAAGAAACTTTTAACTGTGTTAACAACCTTTTCCCACATAGTCATCTTCGGAGTATACTGAATACCCTTTAATGCTTTCTGTAGTTGTGGGTCAGAGAATGCCATCGACATAAACTCCATAGGGTTCTTGACCCAGTACAGATCAGATTCACCTTTTGTGTTAACTAGCTTACCTTTAGATGCAATCTCATCACGCATACCGTCCGCTTTCTTAAACATACGGAACATTTCTGCGATTGGTTTAGGTAAGTCTTTTTGTTTTAATACGTTGTCAACAAAAGCAGCTCTACCAGCTACATCCTCTATCGCAATACCATCAAACACATTTCTATCGTAATGCTTACTTACGTTGTCAACTGTTACAGCGTGTGTAGATTCGTGTAGTAAATTGTATACTGGGTTGTTTTTTACTGAAGAAGTCTGTGCATCTAATACTATACGTCGTCCTGCTGAGTCGTAAAACGATCCTCTTATTTTTGAAGCAACTTCAGGTATATTACTAGCAAAAGACCTTTCTTCGATTTTAGCGTCTATACCAGTTTCTTTTCCTAACGCTAACAACCTCTTAACAACAGGACTATATTCACCTAAGTTTCCATTTGTTCTATCAGATAGGTCTTGAATAGCTTCACGAGCAGTCATCGGTTTCCCGGTCTGCATACGATTTGAAACTTCTTCAACTAATGTCTTATCGTAAAAGTCTTTCTTTAAACCTGAACTTATTTTTCCGTAGGTCGCATCTAAATCTGCTGCCATTTTAGGAGCGAATGCAACATCAGCTGCTATGACTCGTTCTGGGTCATTAACATCAACCATAACAGTACGCTTACTGCCACTAGGTAATTCGTAAGTTTTAACTATACCAGTACTAGTAGTTTGTTCACTGATTAACTTACCACCAGCTTCAAGCGTCTCTAACTCTTCTCTTGATAACCTAGGAGCAACTTCCGCTACGTCTTCTAAATCTATCTCATCCCAGTTAACGGTACTAAGATCAACCTCTGGAATATCACCTACTTCTATACCACCTTCTCGTAAGGCAGCTTCGTCTTCTTCCATCTGTCTTCTAGCAGCTATCTGTGCTTCATCCTCAACAAACACTCGACCGCCTTGAAAGACTTCATCCGCAGCCGCTGCTGCTTCTTCTGGAGTTCCTCCGTTGTTTCGTACATCTCGTACTTTCTTAACACCTTTAAGCCCACTGATAAACACACCAGCTACAGCTTCAAGACCTAAACCTTCCAAGACATTCTTTAACCGTCCTTCAATCTCTCCTTCTTCTGCGTCGTGTGCAAGGAACTCAGTAACAGGATTCTGTAGTTCTGGGTATTGTTGTATAAGATTAGACAGTCTAGCTTCTTGTCCATTAAAGAAAGTAAAGTCAGTGATAGCACCTGCGGTGACTCCCTTAGCAACAGTACCTGCTTTAGCTAATGCACCTATCCTACCAGCTGCACCAAACAATGGAATAAATCCTGTAGCAAATTGTGTTATACCTTCTACAGCACCACCAGCCATAGTCTTAGAAGTACCAAGGAAACGTGTATCGTAGTCTGGTAGTACATCAAAAGCTAAGTAATCCGCTAAGTTATAAGCACCTTGTACTGCACCTTCTACGCCACGAAACGGGGCAGCAAGTACATCACCCGCATAATCAAAAAAATCATTATCTTGTTCTTCTTCGGTGTCCTTGTTTATTTCTTCTATAGCCATAACTAATCAATTATTATAAAATCAGGTAGTGGATCAAACTGTTGACTTGATTGTTCTCTTACTAACTCTTCTAGTTCAAAACTAACATCTAACGGTTTATACATATCTGGGAAAGGGATATAGTCTACAATAAACTTTTTGCGTCTTTTTTCTTGTAATCTTATAAACTCATAAACATCAAGGGTAATACCAGCCGCCTCCTTAGCTCTTCTTATTAAACTCAAACCTTCGTCAGTGTTCTTATTAGCGAGCTGTTCCTCAGTAAGAATAACAACAGTACCAGCATTTACATTTCCTATTAACTCTTTAGGTTTAAAAGGCACACCAGCGTATGTGTAAGCAATACCTTGATCGTCTACTCTCTCCAATACATCCACAGTAAAAACACCGTCCATTCTAGATGCAAACTGTAAATGTCTTCCTATGGATTCCTCTATACTAGTAGAACCAATACCCAAATATCTATCTTTATCTAAAGCTAGTTTAGCTGTTTCATTTGCTAGTTTAGGTGTGTATTCGTCTATATATTCTTTAGCTTTGTTTGACTTCTCGTCATTCGGGTCTTGAGTTATAAAACTCTGCCATTGCGGTAATAATTTAAGTAACTCATCGGGGTCATCATCTGGACTTGGTAGCTCTGGTTCGTCGGCCTTTTTACCTCCTATAGGTACTCCTTTTCTTTGTTCTATTTCTTCCTGCTCTATATCATCGTAAGCGGTTTTTATTGCTGCTATTATTTTAGGCGTATCTTCTCGTAGTAACTCCCTAGCGTATTCAGTGGCTGCTTTACTTGCTTCATCTGTTGGTAACCCCATAAACTCAGAATCCATACGCTGGTCTATTAGTGCTTTTATCTTATCCCCGGTTTCACTTAAAATCCTTTGAATCTCTGGTCTGTTTTTATAAATATCAGGTATAGCTGTATTCACTAATATATTACTCAAAGCCTGACCCACACCTCTAGCTGAAGCCTCTGGTGCTTTATCTAAAATCAATTTCTTAGTGTAAGTCTCAGGGTCTCTAAATGTTCCTTGAGTTGATGTTGTTATGTTATCTAGTAGTGTGCCTTTTTGTTCAGGTGAAAGATTAGGGTTTTCAATTACTTTTCTTTTAAAGTATTCATCAAGTTTAAGCTTATCAGTAAAAGTTTCACCGTCGTATTGTAGTGTGCCGTCTAACTTTAGTTTAGTAAGTTGTACTTTGTAGTCTCCGTCTGTATTATCTACGAACTCTTGACTCTCTTCCTCCCTCCTCTGCTCTGATGCTTCTCCTGCTTTATCTATTAAAAACTCTAAATCTTCAAATTCCATGCTAGACATAGATGCAGTGCCGAATTTTAAATTGGACTTAGCCCACAACAACAACCCATCAGCTTGGTCCTCCATATCATTGGTAGCCATTTTCTTTAATAAACTTGTAAGTAAACCTCGCTGCTCTTTTGGTGAATAAGCTCCCGTCTCCTCCCATTGCCTAGTGATATAATCTCCTAAACTAATAGTTGATCCGTCATCAAGTGTTTCTACTGGAAAGTTGAAATTACCCGCTAGCAGTTGTTCCTGTATCCCTAAGTTCTCAGTAAGTGATTCTATCTTATCATACATACTAGCACCTGTAGCAAACAGTGTTTCTTCCTTAGCTACTTTAGCTTGCTGGAGTTCATGGTTAACTACGAGTTCTTTAATACTAGCGTTAGTAGATTCATTTAAACCTTCTTGGGCGAAAACGGACTGAAGTGCAGGAGTGTTTTCTATAAATTGTTGTCTAACTAAATTTACTCTTTGCTCTGAGTCTTCGGGGTCATCCTTCTCTGGGTTAAGTAACCTTTGTTGTATTTCACTTACTAAATCCCTACTTGCTAACTTACCGACCGCCCTAAGCTTCCTCTTCTGATTCAACGGAGAAGTCAACCACCCAATAGCTCCTCGACGTACTTGCTTGTCTAGCTCTCCTTCCGTCTTCTTGAGCATAGCCTGTACTTCTTCAGGACTTTTACGACTTAGCTCATCTTCAAATATTTCCGCTTCTTGTTTAGCAGCTAATCCGTACTGTTGTAATACATCTTGACCTGCTTTTAAAGTGTCAGCTAAATCTAATAACTTACTACGAGGTGCTTGTACAGGAGCCGCCCTGACTTGAGCAACAGCGTACTGTCCGGCTCGTTGAATGGTTGGCTGAATGCCTGGAACAACGTCCCCTAAGCCTTGTACTTGTACTCGTTCCTTAGCCATAATTATCTACGTGTTATACCCGGTATATAATAACCACCTGTATATGTTTGACCTGTTGATCCTAACTTAGTTGTAGATGAAGTATAACCTTCCAGGGCTCTAGTATTAGAACCGCCTCCACCGCTTAACGACCTACCTGCCATATACCCTTGCAATCCGCCACTAGCTACGCTCAATGCATCAGAGATGCCTAAACCTCTAGGACGTATTGGTTCTGCTATGGGTTGTTTAATACCGATCAATCGTTGTTGAGAAGCTAGTCCTATCTGTTCAAGACCAAGTCCTGTACCTACTCCACTAAGTGCTTGTTGGCGAAGTAATGCACTACGATACCCAGCTTCTTGTCTCATGTAGTCTCCCATCAAAGCGTCAACCGAAGCTCCCGCAACGCCCGACTCACCTGCTGATACTCTAGCTCTAGCAAGTGCTGATTGTGATTTACGACTTACTTGTTCAAGCTCACGTCCTACAGCTTCTTGCTCTTGTGCTTGACGCATACGAAGTGATGTTGCTTCTTGTAAAGCCCTTTGTCTTTCCGCCGCCGCTGCTTGTGCTTGCATACGACGTTGCATCTCATTTTGTTGAAGCTGTGCTTGATACTGTGCCTTAGCTTGTTGCCTACCGCCTATAGCCGAAGCTCCAGACGACGCTGCTCCTAATGCTAAACCTATTGATACTGGATCACACATATACTTACTTCCTTTCTAATATAAATGACATATAGCCGTCCAAGTGACAATCGTTAAACTCAGCACCTAACCACTTCAACCACCTATAGCTCAACGTGTTACTCTTCATAACAAAGTTAGTGAGGTAATCAAAGCCGTCTAACAATCCTTCCATACGTTCCTTAGAGTGTTTCAAGAAGAACTTCTTAATCGTCGGTAATCTTCTAGTACCTAATAACCAAGCACTTCCGATATTAGTACCTTCAATAGGAGCTACGCCAAAGGAACAATACAAGTTATTCATCTCATCCTTTACACTGTAGCACTTAGTAGAACAGCTATACGATGTATATACAGCATCTCTAGGGTGGTGCATAAGTCCAAGTATCTCTAACATATCGTCCTCCCGTAAATCTTCATACAGATCAACAGCATCAATATCAAGTTGTGCTTCATCTATTCTAAGCTCCATATCTTCTACTTCTCGGTATGAACATCGATTCAAACTCTGCACCTAATAACTTAACTGGCAATGCACTATCGCTTTTAACTTCGATAGTAGCTTCATTAGGTTGTGCTTGTACTGGGAATCTAAAGTGTCCGTTCTGTGGTGTGAATTGATTAAGTGTTAAGTTAGCTCCTACAATGTCAGGATTAAAAGCGTAGCTATATGTATCCCTGTACTTCGGAGTTACTTCAACAGTAAAGTGTCCAGTGTCTGCATAGTCTATACTACCGTTACGTATCGTTTGATAAGCATAGTCAGACGCACTACGACCACCTCGTTCTGTTGGTTGCTTTAACGTTTGATTGGAGAACCTGTACAACATATTGTATGGCTTACCGATAAAGAAATACTTATCGTTGTTGTAGAACTTACTCGGAACCCAAGGATTAGCTGTAGTAAAGTCCGTACTTGTGTCCCAGTAGACCGCCCAATCAGAACCTACGCCAGGCTCAGTAGAGCTAGACGATGTATGATTTACTTTACACTTGTACACTACGCTATTGTGAGCCGCATAACTAGCTATAGCCCCACTGACATCTACTGTACCAGAATCTACAACTGTAATAGTTCGTTCGTTACCTTGTTTGGTATACACCTCAACGCCTGTTGTATCGTAAGGAATACCACTTACACGAGTAACTTTAGTAGCTGGGTTGTATAACGAAACTACTATATCATCAGCAGCTCCATCTACCTTACTATCAAGATACAAAGTATAATCTAAGTCGGTGTCTGTTATACCGTCTTCAAGTGTAAGTTTCTCTAGATGTAAACCGTCAGTGTCTGCTGTTATTAAATGCAACTCACTGTCAATAAAGTCAAACCCTCTAACGTCACGTTCAAAGGTAAACTTCATCCAAGCACTTTGTACTTTCTCTTTATTACTCCAGAAGTATTTATATATGAATAAAGTCTTAGGGTCTTTAGATGTACCTATAACAATAGTGTTCTCAGACTGTGAACCTACGATTCGATTTACATCAGATGTAATATACTTAGGTACTTGTTGGGTTATCTCTTCAGCGTTAAACGTCTCAGTATTGTTATCAACAAAGTATTCATATACTCCTTCAAAGTCTTTTCGTTTAAAGGGGAAGTATATATAGTTACCTAGTGCTACTGGTTGTATACCGTCTGATAGATCGTACTCAGTAACAGGAGATATAGCTACAGTCCTAGGTGATAACACATCTGCTCCACGAAGTACAAACTGTGAGCCTTGACTGAATAACATCAACTTCTCTTGGAACGGTACAGCGTGTTCTAGTATAGCTACCTTTGTGTGACTAAGTCCTACATCGATAACAGCACTGTCTAGTAACTGCTGTGTAGTAGTACGGAAGAAGTTAAAGTATTCATCTGCTTCAGAGAAGATAACATTACTATCTGTAAGTATACCTAATCGGTTCTTAAAGAAGAAGAGGTCTCGTATGCGTTTACCAACGAACGATGGGAATGGATTGGTGTTGTCGTCGCCTGCCCCCCTATCATTCCACCCTATCTTAGACTCTATTTGAGTAGGACCGTAGTAAAATGTATCCTCCCTCCAAGGTAAAAAACCTTGCGATATACTAGGTACCTCCGTCCAATAGTCCATCCAATCAGCTCCTGTACCGGGCTCATTAGTTGCAACTGCTCTGTGGTCTACATCCAATCGATAGTAGTTACTACCATTTTTTACAACCAATAATTGGTTTGGAGATTGTAAGCGGAAGTCTGTAATGGTGGTATCATTGAAATACGGTACAAGAGTTACAGGCATAGTATCATCTTCTAATGCTGTGTCTATACCTTCCATCAAAGCACCTGGTGACTCATCTTGATAATAACCGACAGTCTCTACCCAACTACCTTCTCCGAAGTCTTCCTTCTCCTTAGTGTTAAATCTTACATAGTAGTCGTCTTGGTCGATGTCTGCATCTCCTTTGATCTTAATTAAGAAGTTATTGTAACATTTAGATGGTAAATCTGTGATACTATTTACTTCTCTGTATACAGCACCTAATGCTTGATCTCCTAAACCATCTTCTACTCGTATTTTAAAAGGACCGTCACTGCTTGTTACTTTTATTACTGATCCACTTTGTACAACTGTAAAAGCAGAACGAGATGATACTGTCTGTGTTATGACTTGACCGCTGCCATAATAATTAGCATTAAACAATGGGTTATCAGGAGTCCACCAAGCCTCTTCTTTTTTAGAACCGATGCGTTGTAATACTTTAAATGTTTGTACAAAAGTACCAGCGGGATTAAAAGCAGAACCTGCTCTTATGATTTTATAATCAGTTATTACACCTTTTGTAACAATCAGCTCAACTAGGGCACTTCCTGATCCGGCTTGAATTATCTCTAAATGCAGTTTGTATTCTTGTTCGTAATTTTTATTTAAATATTCAAACGGATCAGATTGTAGACCGCTGCTTCTACCATATAACCATCCGCTCCCACCATTTGAAATATTAATACTATCTAAACCATTACCTGCTCCTAAATGAGTAGCTATACAAACCTTTAAATCCTCCGCTATAACTGTTGTATCTGCGTGTAATCCAGAACTACTCGTACCACTCTCGTATGTATAGTTAGCACTAGGAGTCTTGTTACTGTGTAACCCGCCCGTGTGTGGTACTACTTTATCGTCTATTATTACACTGTAGTTCTTTTCGTAGTCCCCTAACTTAACAACAACAAGAGCTTCATCAGGTGGTACTTGGGATTTCTGCTCATCATCTGTAGCTTTTTCTATAATTCTATTCTTATTAACAAGGAACGTATAGTCAGCTACTGTCAGTGCTCGTAGGTCGGCTAACGGATTAGCTACACCACCTAACGATGCTTGTCCTCCTAGACTTAGATAACTGTCAGCTATAGAAGTTACAGCTACTGATACCTTTGTACCGTCTGCTACATTGATAACATTTACACCACCTAACGATACAGCTACACAGTATTGATTCTGTTCAGATCGTTTAACGAAGTGTGTGAATAACTTATCAGCATTCGTGCTATCTGTATTTATCTTCTTTGTATATTCAGTAGGAGGTCGTTTAACCAAGCCTTCAACTACCGTAGCCCAAGCGTTAATCTGTTCGTCGCACTGACCGGGAAACCGTAAGTTGTCAGGCTGTTGTGATACGCCCTGTGCGAGATTCGGTACACTGTTTACTAACAGAGGCATATATCTACTATCTATCT
>Ga0206130_10008297_pt1 | contig 11213 bp, 11 predicted proteins | sample Helgoland_Spring_9_FD_148637 | JGI IMG/M metagenome (GOLD analysis project Ga0206130, IMG submission 148637) | Pelagic subsurface seawater microbial communities from Kabeltonne, Helgoland, North Sea - Helgoland_Spring_Bloom_20160512_1 | ecosystem: Environmental > Aquatic > Marine > Epipelagic ...
ACGACTTGCAAGACAAATCGCGCCTTCTACAGGCTAAGATCAATGCACAAGAGGCGCGTTTGGAATCTTTGAGTGCCGAGAGTAGCGGATACCAGAACGCTTTGTTAGCGGCTACACAGGCTATCGCAGAACTGCGGGCGGAGCTGGCAAAAACCCGCGAGGCCGCTGCCCAGGCGAAAGCTGCGCTGGAGCAGGATGCAGACGGGCTGAAAAGACGCCTCGCGGCGGCACTGGCACAAAAACTTGCGGATGACGCTGAACAAGAGGATGTTCGCGCCAAGCTTGCCGCAGCACTCGCGGCGAAACTTGCGGCTGAACGGACGAACGCAGATCAGATGACCGAGGCTGAAACCCGTGACGCGCTTTTGTCAAATGCGAGGGCAACCCTTTCCAAGGAAAAAAAGATTTCAGTCAAGGCACAAAAAGAAGTTGCATTATTGAACCAGCAGGTGGCGGCGCTGCGTACCCAGTTGCAAAACCTGCAGGGCATATTGGATGATGCGATGGCCAAGGATATAGCTGAAGAGGTTGAATTACAAAACCTCGGCAGTCAGTTGAATTCTGCTCTTGCGCGTGTCGCGGCCGAAGAACGCAAGCGCCGCAGACTTGAAGAGGCGGAACGCAAACGCCTTGAACGCGAGGCTACGGCGACACCCAGCTACCCATCCGGGTTTCAGATGACCTCTGACACAAAGACGGCAATACTGCGGGATTTAAAACCGTGTTGGACAGTCGACCTAGGCAGTCTGTCTGCAGATATTGTCGTGACTTTACGTTGGAAAATGTCACCGGATGGCAAACTTGTTGCGGGCAGTCTTCGGGTGATTGATAGTGAAGGCGGCGACGGTAGCGCCCTGAGAAGCGCGGTTCAAATTGCAAAGAGCACCGTATTTAGGTGCGGCAACAAGATGGGGGCGAATTTACCGCCTGAAAAATATGATGAATGGCAAGAGATCGAAGTTCGTTTCGATCCGTCAGAAATGAGGACACAGTGATGCAAAATGGATGGTTTTGATCCTGGTTGTTTTCGGTTTGGTGTCGCCGCTTAAGACCCATGCCCCAATGCTCAATCAGCGAATCTAATTCACTTTGCATCTGACCATTAATGTTGAAATAAACCAAAATCTTTCTGCAATCAAAACAATGACAAAGGCGAATTTACCCCCATGAAACGAAAAGTAGGCCGACCGCGCGGTTCTGGACCCGCCCAGCTCATTCGCGCAGTACTCGTCAACGAGTTTTATCTTGCATTGAAAGAACTGGAGTTGCGCGGCACACCGTTGTCAGAGTTGCTTGCAGACCAGCTGGATGCAGACCCAATTGGCACCCTGACAAAGCTGAAGGCGTATTTGCCATTGAAATGAGAGTTGGTCCGGAGGTTTTGTCGGTTAAGTCAGTTTTGTCGCCGGTAGATAAGGAAAAATACGCGAGGGGCGACATAGCACCGATGTTGCGCGCGCGCGAAGCCTGTTGTTCCATTAAGTTCCAAAGCCGTGAGTGGGGACAATTGTGGGGACGCAAAATAAATTACATTAATTTAACATTTAACATCAAGCGTTTATACGTAAAATATGGCGGATTGACGGGGAATGGCTCGAAACAACACAAGTTCTAACAGCTCATAATCGGGTAACGCGGCAGCACCACCCTGCAAAAAACGTTGCCGCAAACGCTTGCGATGATCCCGGATGTAAGACGGCTGGCGCGCCGGTGCTGGCGTTTTGGGCACCGCTGCACCCACATCGGCGAACAGCGGCAGTGTCTGTTCGTCAGCCATCTCGGAATCGGGTATCATAGCCTGTACGATCCCCGAATACCTTAAAGCAAAGGTTAATTTTGTTTAACCCTTCATCCCGTCCCAAAAAGATTTAACCGACGAGAAAAAGCTTTTGCCTTCGGGGTTATTGTCCTCCGACAAATCCTCAAACTCTTTTAAAATTTCCTTTTGGCGGGCGGTCAGATTAACGGGTGTCTCGACAGCCATCTCAATGAACATATCGCCTGTCTGCCCACCGCGCAGCGCGGGCATGCCCTTGCCACGCAACCGCATTTGCCGGCCAGACTGGCTGCCTGCCGGAATTTTCACCCGACTGCGACCGCCGTCAATCGTTGGTACTTCGATATCGCCACCAAGCGCCGCGCGCGACATTGCAACGGGAACCCGACAGTGTAGATTGGTACCATCACGGTCGAACAAGCGATGCTCGGTCACCTCGATAAAGATATACAGATCACCCTTCGCGCCTCCGCGCATGCCGGCCTCACCCTCGCCAGACAGCCGAATGCGGGTCCCTGTTTCAACACCCGGCGGAATATTGACCGATAACGCCCGGTCTTTTTCAACCCGCCCCTGACCGCTGCATACGTTACAGGGGTTTTTGACAATTTGACCCATGCCAGAGCACGTCGGGCAGGTGCGTTCAACCGTGAAAAACCCTTGCTGCGCCCGCACCTTACCCATTCCAGAGCAGGTCGGACAGGTGCTGGGCTCTGAGCCCCCTTCGGCGCCAGTTCCATCGCAGCTGCCACAGGCCGCAGAGGTCGGCAGATTCAAAGTTTTATGTAACCCTGAATGCGCTTCGGCCAGCGTCACTTTAAGGTTATATCGCAGGTCCGAGCCGCGCGCGTTGCGCTGCCTGCCACCACCACGACCACCCCCACCCATGAAGTCGCCGAACAAGTCGTCAAACACATCGCCAAAGGCATTGGCAAAATCACCTTGATTTCCACCACCAAAGCCACCGCCTGGTCGCCCACCACCACCTTCGAAAGCGGCGTGACCAAATCTGTCGTAGGCTGCCTTTTTCTCGGCATCCTTGAGCACTTCATAGGCTTCATTGGCCTCTTTGAACTGCCCTTCAGCATTTGGGTTGCCAGAGTTTCGGTCGGGGTGCAGTTCTTTCGCTTTGCTTCGATATGCTTTTTTGATCTCGTCTGCAGAGGACCCCTTGGCCACACCCAGCACTTCATAAAAGTCACGTTTTGCCATTTTACTCCCCTTTACCAGAACGTCGTACACCAGCCCACAAAGCGGGCTGGTGTCACAAGCTCTGTCTGATCCTTAAGAGCGTTTATTGGTATCAATATCTTCGAAGTCGGCATCCAAGATATCATCTTCACCTGGCGTCCGCTCATCGGCAGCAACTGGATCGTCATCACCACCCTCTTGGCTCGATTTATAAATCGCCTCTCCGAGCTTCATCGCCGCTTCGGTGACATTCTGTATGCCCGATTTAATTTTATCAGCATTATCAGTCTCCAAATCGTCTTTCAGCGCAGCAATCGCCAATTCAATCGCCTCAATCGTGGTAGGATCGACCTTATCCGCATGTTCTTCCATCGACTTCTCGGTCGAATGTATCATGCTTTCAGCCTGATTTCGCGACTCGATCAATTCGCGGCGCTCCTTATCGGATTCAGCATTTTCTTCGGCTTCTTTGACCATCAGTTCGATATCATCATCCGACAATCCACCCGAGGCCTGAATGGTAATCTTCTGCTCTTTTCCGGTGCCCTTATCCATCGCACCAACCGCCACAATACCGTTGGCATCAATGTCAAATGTGACCTCGATTTGCGGCAGTCCACGCGGAGCTGGGGGGATATTCTCAAGATTAAACTGACCCAGAATTTTATTGTCAGTGGCCATCTCGCGTTCGCCTTGGAACACCCGGATAGTAACCGCGTTTTGATTATCTTCAGCGGTGGAAAACACCTGAGATTTTTTCGTTGGGATAGTTGTGTTGCGATCAATCAGACGGGTAAAGACACCCCCCAGCGTTTCGATCCCGAGCGACAGTGGAGTGACATCGAGAAGAACAACGTCTTTGACATCACCTTGCAGAACACCGGCTTGGATCGCCGCACCCATAGCAACAACTTCATCGGGGTTCACACCCTTGTGGGGTTCCTTGCCAAAAAACTTGGTCACTTCCTCGATCACCCGAGGCATCCGTGTCATCCCACCAACCAGAACAATCTCGTCGATATCCGAAGTGCTAAGGCCGGCATCCTTGAGCGCTGCCTGACAGGGCTTTAACGAACCCTTGATCAAATCTCCGACCAGCGTTTCCAGCTTGGCGCGGGTCAGTTTCATCACCATATGCAGCGGTTGACCGGATTTTCCATCCATCGAGATGAACGGCTGATTGATTTCGGTCTGGCTGGTGCTCGACAGTTCTATCTTGGCTTTCTCGGCCGCCTCTTTTAGCCGTTGCAACGCCATTTTATCCTGCGTCAGATCTACGCCGTTTTCTTTCTTAAACTCTTCCGCAAGGTAGTTGACGATGCGCATGTCAAAATCTTCACCACCCAGAAACGTATCGCCGTTGGTTGATTTGACCTCGAACAACCCGTCATCAATCTCAAGAATTGTTACGTCAAACGTGCCGCCACCCAAATCGAACACAGCAATGGTTTTGGTTTCTTTTTTGTCCAGCCCATATGCCAGCGCCGCCGCGGTCGGCTCATTGATGATACGCAGCACTTCGAGACCGGCAATTTTACCCGCATCCTTAGTGGCCTGACGCTGTGCGTCATTGAAATAAGCGGGTACAGTGATCACCGCCTGAGTGACATCCTCGCCAAGGTAACCCTCAGCAGTCTCTTTCATTTTCTGCAAGGTAAACGCAGAAATTTGGCTGGCGCTGTATTTCTCATCCTTGGCTTGCACCCACGCATCGCCATTGCCGCCGTCAACGACTTCAAACGGCAGGTTTTTTTTGTCTTTGGCAAGATGAGTGTCATCAAACCGGCGCCCCACCAAGCGCTTGACACCAAAAATTGTATTCTCAGGGTTGGTCACAGCCTGACGCTTTGCCGATTGGCCAACCAATCTCTCATCATCGGTGAAAGCGACGATCGAAGGCGTCGTGCGTGCGCCTTCCGCATTCTCAATCACCCGCGGTTGCGCTCCATCCATAATTGCGACGCAGCTATTCGTGGTTCCAAGGTCAATACCGATCACTTTGGCCATCTTAGGTTCCTCATATTTTCCGGCTATTCTATACGGATAGAGGTGTTTCACCCTATCCTGCCTCATAGTTTTGCGGTCGTTTTTTGATCATGCCGACCGCGCTCTGAGCGTATATAGGGAGGGAGTCATGCCCCTGCAAGCGTTCGAAGGCCTCGGATCAGGCAATTTTTGCGAATTTTCTGCCAAAGACCCTTTTATCGTCTCGCTTGAGGGTGACCGTTGATACACTCAGCCCCGTGCGCTCCAACTGGCAGAAGCGTATTTGCGGGTCACAAATTCAATCATCAATCCGATTAATAAAAACGCCAGCGTCATATAGATTGGATAGAAAAAGCTGGAGTTATGAGGGGTGTAATTAACAAAAGCAAATCCCCGCGTCTGATCAATAATGTGAAACAGCGGGTTCCAGTCAAACATCGAAAGCATGAAAGGTGGCAGACTGTTGGCCACAAACATCTTACCAGAAGCCACCATATTGGCCCGTTGATACACCAAAGACAGCAACCCGATTGGCCCTGGGGCCCAGGGTTTTGCCGCCATAAAGACCAGACCGACAGCAATCCCACTCATCCAAGCCAAAATAACCATTCCGACACAAGTAACCGGTTCTTTTATCTCAAAAGGCGAAATGGCAACGTAATAACCGAATAACAAAACCGATCCCGCCATCAATTGCGTATAGAGTTCGCTAAGTGCCGAGGCCGTGATTGCAATCGCTGTGTTCATCGGCGCATGTTGCATCATCGCCGATGTCGATTTCTCTGATGCCGATATCGCCTTCACGGTCTGAATATGCGCCATAAAAAGAAATACGCCTGACATGGTATAAATGAAAAAATCCCCGCGGATGCTGGCCGCTCGTATGGGAAGAATCGCAAACATAATGTAAAATGCGAGTGTAAACAGCGCGGTTTGTCCAATTGTCACCAGAATACTCAGCAGCGCATTACCGTGTTTTTGCCGCACTTTGCGGACACTCGCGTGATAGATGCGCTCGGACAGATAAATTACTGCGCCAAGGCGGGATTCTGGTGAAGATGTTTGAAACACGAGCATCTGCTCCTTTAAATATCATCAAAACAAAGTGTCAGCCTAGCCCTTTTACACCCGGCAGGTTAAGACTGAATAAGCAGTTAAACACCCGTATTCGAGACATATTCGAGGGGGCTAAAAGTAACTCGGGGAGACGACTGATGAATTATGAAAATCTAATGACTGTAATGCGGCGATTGGCGCTTGAGGCCGGCGATGTGATTATGGATATATATGAAACTAACGATTTTTCAGTAAACGTCAAATCAGACAACAGCCCCGTCACCGCCGCAGACGAAGCGGCTGACCAGTTAATATCAGCCGGATTGCGCGCTGCCTTCCCCAATGTCGCCTTGGTAACAGAAGAACAAAGCGCTTCACACGGCGCCCGCGCCGACGTTTTTTTGATTGTTGACCCGCTGGATGGCACAAAAGAATTCATCCACCGTCGAGGCGATTTCACCGTTAATATCGCGTATATTGAGCACGGGGTGCCAACGCGCGGCATTGTCTATGCACCGGCAAAAGGCCGATTGTTTTACACCCTTGCCAACGGCCAGTCTGTCGAAGAGATCGGAGAGTTTGACAAAAATCAGGCGGCGCCAACCCAGCCAATCCGCGTCAATCAAGCTGATAATACCGCTCTGATGGTCGTTGCCTCAAAATCACACCGCGACCGTCAGACCGATGCTTACATTGAGAAATACGCCGTCAAGGATATGAAAAGCGCCGGGTCATCGCTGAAATTCTGCCTAATCGCGACCGGTGAGGCCGATCTGTATCCGCGATTGGGCCGAACAATGGAGTGGGATACCGCCGCTGGCCATGCGGTGCTATCGGGCGCTGGCGGAAAAGTGGTACGATTTGACGACCTAAAGCCTCTTCGCTATGGTAAAAGCGGGTACGAAAATCCCTTTTTTATCGCCTATGGCGATGATGTAGAATTGAAAGAACCCTGATGTCAGTCCTTCTGGTCATTCCCGCTCGCTATGCATCAACCCGCTATCCCGGCAAGCCGCTGGTGACGCTTACCGGTGCCACAGGAGAGCGCAAAACACTGATCGAGCGCGCTTGGATGGCTGCGCAATCTGTCGCGGGAGTAGACCGCATCGTGGTGGCCACAGATGACCGGCGCATCGAACAGGCCGCGCAGGGCTTTGGCGCCGAAGTGGTCATGACGTCAACCGACTGCTTAAATGGAACAGAACGCTGCGCTGAAACCGTAGAACAGCTGCCCGTGGACTATGATATCGTCGTCAACCTTCAGGGGGATGCGCCATTGACGCCGGCGTGGTTCATCGAGGATTTGATCAACGGGCTCCGTGCGGACCCTGCAGCCGACATCGCAACCCCAGTACTGCGCTGCGACGGTGAGACGTTGAACGCTCTGGTACAAGACCGCAAGGCCGGTCGCGTCGGAGGCACAACAGCCGTGTTTCAAGCGCAGGGTCACGCACTGTATTTCTCGAAAGAAGTCCTTCCTTTTACCACTGAAACCTACAGCAAAGAGGCCAAAACGCCGGTTTTCCATCACGTCGGGGTCTATGCCTATCGCCCGCCAACACTACAGGCTTATCCGGGTTGGCAGATTGGGCCGTTAGAGACCCTCGAAGGACTGGAACAGTTGCGATTTCTCGAACAGGGGCGGCGGGTTCTCTGCGTTGAAGTCGAGGCGCGGTCTCGACTGTTTTGGGAATTGAACAACCCACAGGATGTGGCCCGTATCGAGGCGATGATGCTACATATGGAAATGCCCTAAAAAATATAACAAAGCATTGTTATTGAATTATTTTTTCATATTTCTTACCACATTCCTCAAGAGTCTTTGGCTTAAATGACTTGTATTTACATATTAATGAAGATAATTTATGACTTGTTCTTTATTATCAATTTGAAAATTACTGAACAACGTAATTTATTAAATAATATACAGTAATGTGATCATAGCAAAAAAATTTGCATTCTATTTTAACGGAACATTTAAATGCGCAGTAAGCTCACCAAAGCTATTTTTCCTGTTGCGGGCCTGGGAACCCGCTTCTTACCCGCAACAAAGTCAATTCCTAAAGAAATTATGACGCTGGTTGACCGACCATTAATCCAATACGCCATCGACGAAGCCCGTGCCGCAGGGATCACTGAATTTATCTTTGTAACGTCGCGCGGCAAAGGCGCTTTAGAAGATTACTTTGACCATGCACCGGTGCTGGAACGCGAATTGCGTAAACGCGACAAGCAAGAGTTGTTAGATGTCTTGAATCATACCAATATGGACAGTGGCGAGATTGCCTATGTCCGGCAACATCAGCCTCTTGGACTGGGCCATGCGGTATGGTGCGCGCGCCGGTTGATCGCAGACGAACCCTTTGCCGTGATTTTACCAGATGACGTAATTGCCGCCGAGAAACCGTGCCTAAAACAAATGGTGGACGCCTTTGAGGACACGGGTGGCAATATCATTGCCGCAATGGAGGTACCTCACGACCAGACCTCCCGGTATGGCATTCTGGATGTCGTCCCGGGCAACGGTCCCATGAAAGCCGTAAGGGCCATGGTCGAAAAACCCGCAATCGGCACAGCGCCATCCAATTTAGCCGTTATCGGCCGCTATATTCTCACCCCAAACATTCTCCGAAATCTTAGCCGCACCCGCATAGGCAGTGGCAATGAAGTACAGCTTACCGATGCTGTCTCGGATGAGATTGCTGTCTCGGATAATGTCTATAGCTTTCGTTTTGACGGCCAGCGCTTTGACTGTGGCACAAAAAATGGATTTCTGCAGGCAACCGTGGCCTTTGCACTGGAACGGGCCGACCTTAGGGACGAACTTTACAGCTATCTACACAAAGTCATCACCACCAGAACAGCCGCCGAATAGGACGCGATGCCTCTTGCCACAAGACTTAATCCTCAATCCAAGCAACATGTTATCAAAGTCTCAAGAACGGCTCACCAATTGGACGGTTGCCTATAAACTGCGGTCCAAACGGCGGCGGCTGCTTTGGCGAGCCTTTCGCAAACACAAGCAATTGACAGAGATAAAAAATCGCACCACCCGCCTTGCCCCAAGCGATATCTTACTGTTTGCAACAGTGCGCAACGAACGTTTAAGACTGCCGTATTTTCTCACCCATTACCGGCGTCTCGGCGTGCAGCATTTTTTCTTTATCAGCAACAACAGCACCGATGAGACCAATAATTTCCTAGCAAAGCAAGAAGACGTGTCGCTTTGGACAACAACGCACAGCTATAAATTATCACGGTTTGGAATGGATTGGGTGACTTGGTTACAAATTAAATACGCGCATGGGCATTGGTGCCTGACCCTGGATGCTGATGAAATATTCATCTATCCGTTCTACGAGACCCGCCCCCTCAAAGCCTTGACTGATTGGCTAGATACCCATGATGTTGCCTCTTTCGGGGCCTTGATGCTGGACCTCTATCCCAAGGGGCGGCTTCAGACCGAGATGTACACGGCCGGTCAGGACCCCTTTGAAATACTCAACTGGTTTGACAGCGGTAACTATTTCATTAAGCGGCAACTCAAATTGCAAAACCTTTGGGTACAAGGCGGCGTGCGGGCGCGCTGTTTTTTCGCCAATAGCCCTCCCCGTTCGCCAACCCTAAGCAAGGTCCCGCTGGTCAAGTGGAATCGTCGCTTCAGTTATCTGAGTTCCACCCATTCGCTGCTGCCGCGAAGGTTAAACCACGTCTATGGGGAAACTGGCGGCGAGAAACCGTCCGGGGTGTTGCTGCATACAAAATTCTTGCACATGGCTGTAGAGAATGCCGCCGAAGAGAAACTCCGGCGCGAACATTTCGAAAACATTGATCTCTATCAGACGTATTACGACCATCTGACCAAAAACCCCTCTCTGTGGTGTCAGACATCGTCCAAATACACAGGCTGGCGCCAGTTAGACACACTTGGATTAATGTCAAAGGGGGTATGGATATAACACATTTAAGACCTTCAAAACGCATTAGCATAGAGCAAAAATCCAGCCTTCGCAAAGAACCGCATATCCTTAGTACCCTTAGACACCACAGATAAAGAGGCACCCTAGGGCCAGTATTCAAGCATTATTTACCATAGATAATTTTCAGAAAGTAACACTTTGGGAGCATGGCAATCATATCGTTTGCGGGTAAGCCGCAAAACTTGGCAAGCACGTGCCACCGTCAAACGGCGTGAGCTTTCAGAAATCTCTAACCGGACCAACGTGATTAAACCCACTGATATTTTGCTTTTTTCAACCATTCGAAACGAAGAAATCCGGTTGCCGTTCTTTCTTAAATACTATCGAAATTTAGGCGTAAATCACTTTATCTTGGTCGACAATCACAGCAGTGACGGCTCCCTTGCGCTGCTCAAGGGGCAACCCGATATTTCAATTTGGCAGACCGGGCACAGCTATAAGACATCACATTTTGGCGTCGACTGGCTGAATTGCCTGCAATCGCGCTATGGACACGGACATTGGACACTTGTCGTCGATCCAGATGAGTTTTTTATCTATCCGTTTTGTGACAACCGGCCGTTGCGGGCATTAACCGATTGGCTGGATGCAAATGAAACACGCTCATTTGGCGCTATGCTGCTTGATATGTACCCCAAAGGGCCCATTCTCGATCAAACCTACCGTTCCGGCCAGGATCCACTGGAAATCGCCAGTTGGTTTGATCCGGGAAATTATACCTTTGAGCCAAACGATAGGTTTCGTAACCTATGGATACAAGGTGGCCCGCGCGCCAGAGTGTTTTTTGCCAAGACCCCACGACGCGCACCGGCGCTCAACAAGATACCGTTGGTCAAATGGAAGCGGGGTTATACCTATATATCGTCGACGCATATGTTACTGCCACGCGGTCTGAACGTGGTCTATGACACCAATGGCGGCGAACGCCTATCCGGCCTTTTGCTACATACAAAGTTTCTCAATACATTTCACATCAAGGTCCAGGAAGAGGCCACACGGCAAACCCATTATGCAAAGAGTTTAGAATATAAAACCTATGCCCAAGCACTTCGCCATAATCCCGATCTATGGTGCGAATGGTCAGAAGAATTTACCGGTTGGCAACAGCTAGAGACCTTGGGCCTGATGTCAAAAGGGCGCTGGCTATGAGATCGGCGACGGTTGGTGTTGTCGTGTTGGTCCACCAAGACTTGAGCCGCAGCGCACAGGCCGTCCGGCATTGG
>Ga0206130_10008299_pt1 | contig 11212 bp, 8 predicted proteins | sample Helgoland_Spring_9_FD_148637 | JGI IMG/M metagenome (GOLD analysis project Ga0206130, IMG submission 148637) | Pelagic subsurface seawater microbial communities from Kabeltonne, Helgoland, North Sea - Helgoland_Spring_Bloom_20160512_1 | ecosystem: Environmental > Aquatic > Marine > Epipelagic ...
CCGCGAGGGAAAAGAGGATGTGCGCATGGTTCGGCATGACGACGTATGAATGAATCAGATAACGCTCACCATCGAATTTCAGCAAGCAGCGGCAAAGTATCTCTGCATTATCCGTTTCCCTCAGCACACACGAACCTCTCCCCTCATCCATCCTGCGGTCGGCTTCCCCAGAGAAAAGCATGTGGAATTCTTTCTCCTGCGCGTCATCCCAGGGTTCCGGGTTTTTTTACGATCCAGCCAACCCTTTCCAACCGCAGCTTGTCGAGCAACTCCTGCGGAATCGAATCGGCCAAACGCCACGTAACAAAATAGGTAGCACCCTCCTGCTGCCAATGCGGGAGGGTATTCCTGGTTTTCCGCGTCTCCGCGAAGTCATTGAAAAACTTCACGGCACTATGCTCCTGAACGAGGGAAGCGAGGCAAGACGAAAGACTACGCCGTGGAATATTTCCATTTAGCACAAGGAGGCGCGGAACACTTCCGCCCGGCAACCCCGTCTTTCCATTTCCAGTTAGCGCAAGGAGAGGCGGAAGAGTTCCGCCACTCCTTGGATCTACTTCGCCTTCTGGAGCTTCAGCATTTCCGTATCGTCGAATACGCGTTGATCGGATTCTTGGCGGGCTCCCACTTGTCCTCACCGTTGAGCAGGAAACAGATAATTCCACAAGCTCGCCCCGCATCTGGGCGGTTGATTGGCAGCAAGTCGAATGGAGGGGCTGTCGCTGGACTGCCCCGATCAGTTCGCTGGCACAAAAAAGCACCGGGAGCCTCCCCCCGGTGCCGATGAATCCAACGATTTCCGATCAGAAGCTGGCTGTCAGGCCGGTGAACAATCCGAGTCCTGCGCCCTTGATCGGGGCACCGAAACGGGACAGCTCATAATCCTCGTCGGCGAGGTTCTCGACACGAGCGTGGAGTCTGACATTTTCAGAGATGGCGTAGCTACCGTGAATGCGGAAAAGTAAGTAGCTGTCGAGCGGGCCGCCGCCATACGACCTTTCATCCACGTACGTAGCGCCGCAGCCGAAGAGCAGCTTTTCCGTCGGACGCCAGTCGATGGACGCGGTGGCAGTGTGATCTGGCTGATCCTGAAGCGAGTCGCCGAGCCATGTCCAGGCAAGGCGGTAGCCGACGCATCTGGAGATCTCCCCTTCCGCCGCAAACTCAAGTCCTCGGGTAGGTGTTTCTCCCGGGAGGTTCACAGGGGGTGTGGGGAAGGAGCGGACTCGGTTCTCGATGGAGTTCTCAAACCAAGTAAGTGAAACGCGATGGGAGTCGCCGATTCCCTGTTCGATCCCAACATCACAACCGATGCTTTCCTCGGCCGCGAGCTTGGGATTCCCCGCGCCGAAAGCCGTGCCGTAAAGGTCAAGGTAGGTGGGCGTTCGGAACGCCTTTCCCACGCCAGCGCGAAGCCGCGTTTTTTCCAACGCCTGCCATGAGCTGCCGATACGCCACGTCACCTGATCATCGTATTCCGCATAGTCCTCCCAGCGCAGCACGGCATCAGAGGTGATTGTGTCCGTCGGTTTCCACTCCCAGCCGATGTGCGCGCCATAACGCTGTGCATCGGTGTCGGTGCCAATGGTGTTGGAGAAATCCGTGTATTCCCAGAACGCCCCGGTCAGTAAGGTGTGATCATCCCCCATGGATATGCTGTGATCCGTCGAGAACACCGTCCGCTCTAGATCGGTGCCGTAGTTCCCGAAGGCTGTGTCGTTGTCGTAGCTCTCCGAATATCGCCCGAGGGTAAAACGTGCCAGCCAGCCGGGTGCGAACCTTACGTTTGCATAGACGGTGGCGAGACCAGCGTCCGTATGATCGGTGTTCGTCCCAAAACTCTCATACTGGAATCGAGAATCCGTCGCGCGGAAGGTCATTCCGAGGGTGAGACTTTCCGATTGCGCCCACTCCAGCCGCATCGCCGCACGGGCCTGATCGAAGTCCTGCCCGGTTGCGTCATTGTGAGTGCCGTCGTAACCACCGCCGAGGAACCAGGAAAACCCGTCTTTCTCTCCGGAGTGGGATAGATGACCGTTGAGCGAATCGAACGATCCCCCCTCCATCCGCAACTGCGTCGTGGGATCGCCCTCGCCGCGTGCAGTTTCCAGCCAGATCACACCGCCGACGGACTCGCCGCCATGGATCGCTGCCTGCGGCCCGCGCAGCACCTCGATCCTACCGAGGTCGTCCAACCTTGCACCGGCGAAAAAATTCCCCAGGGATACGGTGGAATCACTCACCCGCATGCCGTCAACGACAAGTTGGGAATAGGAAGTCGTCGTGCCCCGGATGAAGACGGATCCGATCGCACCTGTCTGCCCGGAGGTGGAGGTTGCGATTACGCCCGGCACTTCGTTGAGCGCCTGCCGGAGATCCAAGATTCCCCTTTCCTCGAGTTCGCGCGGGTTGATTGCCGTGACTGCGGAGGTCGCTTCCGAGACTTTTCCAGGCAGTCTCCATGCGGAGATAACCAGGGTGTCGAGTTCGCTTTCAATCTCCGCAGGCGCGTGCCCGCAGAGTGTGATCGCCGCAATCCCGGTGAGGGCGCAGCCTGTCCATTTCGTCCGGCCAAGGGCGGACGTTTTGTTTTGTGTCATTTATATTTGGTATCCGTGGCGCTGTTTTCCGCAGCCCCGTTCAGACAACTCCCTTGGCTGGCGATCTGGCTCAGTCTCCCGCTCTCGCGAAAAACCATACAGTGGCGGTACCGCTCCGGATTCACACCGGATTCCCCATCAATTTCCTGCCCGTGCGACGGACTTCCAAGGAGGTGCCGCTTTGTTTTTCGCGGCGGGAAAGGACGTATCGGGATGAGCGGAATCGGTCAAGGGATGTGAAATAAAAAAACTCGCGCAAAGTCGCAAAGTTTTGAAGCTTTCAGTTCTGATTCTGAATGAGCCAGTCTGGAATTCAGGAATAAGAACCACGCGATTCGTAAGCATCAGATTTTCTCCCTTCCTCATTGATATCCTCTGCTCCTCTGCGGCTTTGCGCGAGAAACCTTCCTCTTTGGAGTTTGAATTTTGAATTTTGAATTTTGAATTTTTGATGCGTAGCATCCGCCGCATGAACCAACCCCGCATCCTCGACGGCAAGGCCGTCGCCGCCACCGTCCTCGAAGAGTGTCGCACAGAGACCGCCGCACTGAAGCAAAAGGGAATCACCCCGGGGCTCGCCGTCGTCCTCGTAGGGAGCGATCCCGCCTCCGCAGTATATGTCGGCTCCAAGGCGCGCACCTGCGCCGATCTCGGCTTCCATTCCGTGAAGATCGAACTCCCGGAAGACACAACCCAGGAGGAACTTCTCAAGGTTGTCGCCGATCTCAATGCGGATCCCGCTGTGCACGGCATTCTCGTCCAGTCGCCCCCACCGAAGCACATCGATGAGGAAACGGTCATTCGCGCGATCAATCCACAGAAGGACGTAGACGGCTTCCACCCGGAGAACGTCGCCAAGCTGGTGCTGGAAGATTCCTCGGCCTTCGTCCCCTGCACCCCGGCAGGCTGTATGAAACTGCTCGAAATTTCCGGTATCGATACCCGCGGCGCCGAAGCTGTCATCATCGGCCGATCTATGATCGTGGGAAAACCTATGGCCATGCTGCTGGTAGCAAAGGGCTCTGACGCTACCGTTACTATCGCCCACTCGCGCACCAAGGATCTCGCCGCCGTCTGCCGCCGTGCTGATATCCTCATCGCTGCCGTCGGCCGTCCGGAAATGGTCAAGGCCGACTGGGTGAAACCAGGAGCCGTGGTCATCGATGTCGGCATCAACCGCATCCCGGACGCCACAAGAAAATCCGGATCTCGGCTCACCGGAGATATCGACTACGCCGAGGTCGCCCCCCGATGCGCCGCCATCACCCCCGTCCCCGGAGGGGTCGGCCCCATGACCATCGCCATGCTGATGAAAAACACCATCAAGGCGGCGAGGCAATCGATCTAATTGGCAGACTCCGCCGTAATGAAGCGCCCGCTCCCGATGAGATCGGGTGGCATTACCGCTTTCCCCGCTTGCAATCTTTTCTTACTCGCTGAAAACTCCCCCCGGAGAGACCGTCTGCGCTGCCTCCAGCCGGATATTCCCATTCCCATTCCCAACTCCATGACAAAAATCCCAGCACTGATCTTCGCCACCGCGGCGCTATCCCTATCATCCGCCCTCCCACAGGCAGTGGAAGTCAACGGCATAGCCGCCAAGGTGAACGGCAGCGTGGTAACGAAGAACGAAGTAGCTTTCATGCTCGCGCCAATCTACGCGCAGCTGGCGACGCAATATCCAAGGCGAGGACCCGAATTTGAGAAACAGTTCAACGCAGCACGTGAACGCACCCTCCAGGAACTGATCGACCGGCGCATCATCCTAGATGAATTCAAACAACTCGGTGCGATAATCCGCCCTGTTCTGATCGACAGCGAAATAAAGCGGCAGATCAGGGAACTGTACAACGGCAACGAAAGCAAGCTGCGGGAGGAACTGAAGAAGTCCCGCCTAACGATGGATCGCTACCGTGAGATCACCCGCGAAAAAATGGTGGTGCAGTCAATGCGTGCTCAGCAGTTTTCGGACGCACCGCCGCCGCTGCCCAACGAGATCCAGGCCGAATATCAGGAAATCAGCGAGGATCTGCGCGATGTAACCCAGGACAAGATCACCTTTCGTAAAATTTTCATCCCTTCCAGCGATCCGGAAAGTCCCCTTGCGACCCCTGAAACACAGCTCGCGCTCGCCGAGGATATCGCGAATAAAATCAAAGGCGGCAAATCTTTCGAGGAAATGGCCGAGACATACTCCAAAGATGCCTTCGCAGAGCAAGGTGGCCTGCAGCAAGAATTGCCCAGAACAGATTTATCGCCGGAATTCGCCGCTATCCTTTTCGACTCAACTGAGGAAAAGGTAGTTGGCCCACTCCTGGATCCCCGCGGCTTCACAATCGTCAAAGTGCTCTCCAAGAACCTCGGACCCACTCCGCCTCTAGCCAATGTTTACCCGATGATCGAAGAACGGGTGCGCAAGAAGAAGACTTCCGCGAAATACGAGCGCTGGATCGAGTCCCGCCGCAAGCGAGCAATGATCGAGATTCGGAAATGAGCCAGCCTCTTTAGAATAAGGAGCATCAAAGCACAAACCATGGAAGAACGCTACGAAATCAAGGGCAAGATCGGGCAAGGGGGTCTTGGCGCCGTTTATCGAGCCCAAGATGTCCGTATGAACCGGGAGGTTGCGATCAAGCGCATCGTCGCGAACCCCGAAGACTCCAGCATCTCTGAGGAAGCCACCAGGCAACTGCTCAAGGAAGCCGGTTCGCTGGCTTCCCTCCAACATCCGAACATCGTTACGATCTACGACGTCGGCACGGACGATGACGGCCCCTTCGTGGTAATGGAATTGCTCACTGGAGAAACGCTTGAGGAACTGATCGGCAAAGGATCCTTCACCTGGCCGGATTTCCGCCAACTCGCCATGCAAACGCTGGAGGCGCTCATCGCCGCACAGGAACTGCACCTTGTCCACCGCGACCTCAAACCGAGCAATATCATGCTCACCTGGCTTCCGTCCGGAAAATTCCAGGTCAAAATCGTCGACTTCGGCCTGGCAAAGCTTTCCTCGAAGCCATCCCTGCAGACAATCGACCAATCGGACGGCGTATTCGGTTCGATCTATTTCATGGCTCCCGAACAGTTCGAACGAGTACCGATCGACCTGAAAGCCGATCTCTACGCCATCGGATGCGTCTTCTATTACGCCCTCACCGGCACCTACCCGTATGATGGTGATACGGCAGCGGAGGTGATGGCCTCCCACCTGCAGCATCACGTGACGCCTCTCCAGGAAGTCCGCGAGGGTATTCCGGTCTGGGCTTGCGACTGGATTATGTGGCACATCAACCGCCAGTCTGAGGATCGCCCAGAATCCGCACGTGAGGCACTGAAATTTTTCGTAGATAACGATGAGCACCCTGACCCGGCGTTGAGCACTGGAAATCCCGTCCCACCGCAGGAAGAGCAGAAACGGCCGCGCCTTCTCATCCCCGGATCCGCACCGGAACCTACCGTCGTGAATGACCCGGTTCCCACACAACCGATCAAGACCGCTGCCGCGCCGATCGCCCTGAAACCTCCTACAGGCTCAAAGCCGAGCGTCCACACGACGTCCCAAGTCCTCCAATCTTCACCGCAAAAATCCCCGCCGCCGCCGCCGACACAGCCCGTCGCTCTCGCTACACCCCAGCAATCCGCCGCCGAGCCTCCCAAAAAACCGGCAGTACCGAGCACCGTTGCGCTTACACCAAGCTCCAACACGCCCGCCACCGTGACCCCGGCCGCAACTCCTGTTCAGCTACCCCCTCAGAAAAAGAAGGGACTTTCTGCGGGCGTCAAGATGGCGATTGCCACCATTCTCGGCATCATCATCGTGGGACTCGGTATCGTTGCCCTCAAGAAAAGCGGCAGCAACGCCGAGGCCATAGAATACAACGAGATGATAGAAATCGCCAAGAAGGATGATGCGACCGAAGTGCCGGTCAACAAGCGCAAGCTTGAGATCCTCCTTCGAAACGCATCCACGGTCTCTGCCAATACCAACCGCGAAGTGGTCTACAAGGCACTTTATCTCGCAAAATCGATCGACGGCACGGATGTCGATGCCCGCATCGCGGAATTCGCCACTACCCAGGAAATTATCCCAGATGTCCGCATCGTCCTGCTCCGCCAGGTTCTGCGGAGAAGGGCAAATCCCGCCATCATCGGAACCTTGCTGGAATTCGCCCGCACGACCGATGAGATACCCGCTGCCGTAGCCGCAATCGAAGCCACCCGCTTCATGTCCACTGATACACATTTCAGGCAGTTCCTCGATACCATCAAAACAACCAAACACGACATGATCCGCAAAGCAGCAGAGGAAAATGCTGCGGAGATTATCAAAAAAACCGCCTCGAAGCCGGCACTAGGCAAGGCCGTTGCGGAAGCTCATGAAGCTACCAGTGATGCGCTTGTCCGCTATTCCCTACTGCGGCTGTTGGGTCGGATCGGCGGCGACGCCTCACTCGCACTCGCCGAGAAAGGCCTTCAAAGCGAGGATGTGAAAGACCAGATCGCCGCGATCGTGGCGCTGGGCACCTGGGCCGACGACTCCGGTTTCAAGGCTCTCATCAAATACCTTGGCTCCGGCCCTGACCTGCAAATCCGTGCCCGTGCCTACGCGTCCGCCTACCAATATGCCGCAGAGAAAGAAGGCAACATCGAAGAAATTTGGACGATGCTTTCCACAGAGTCGAAAACTCAGGATGAGCAGTTGAAGCTGATCCGCGGCCTCGCCAACGTCAAACCCGAGCCGTGGGCATTCGCGTTGCTGAAAAAATTCGAGGACGAATCGGAGTATGACAAGGCAATCGACCTCGCCGAGCGCGCAATCGTGCGGCTCAAGGACATCCAAAAAACCCAGGGCAGCTCGGAGGACGAGTGAATCGAGGGTGACCTGTCCTCCGTCCGTTTTTCAGCATTTTAACATTTTAGTTTTTCAGCATTTACCTCCCCAGTGACACCCGAACAACAGCTCACCCAACTCACCGCAGGCACCGCAAAAGTCCTTTCCGAAAAGGAATTGCTCGAAAAGCTCAAGCTAGGCCGCCCGCTCAGGATAAAGCTCGGCGTGGATCCCACTGCTCCTGATATCCATTTTGGCCACACGGTGGCTCTTGAAAAGCTCAGACAGTTCCAGCTCCTCGGCCACCAGGCGGTACTGCTGATCGGTGATTTCACGGCAACGATCGGAGATCCATCTGGTCGCTCCGCCACCCGCCCGCCCCTCACCCGCGACGAAGTCCTGAAAAATGCAGCGACCTACACGGAGCAAGCCTTCAAGATCCTCGACCGGGAGAAAACCGAAATCGTTTACAATGGCGACTGGTTCCGGAAAATGAGCTACGAGGAAATCCTGCGACTCAACTCCCGTGTCACTCTCCAACAGATGCTTCAGCGCGAGGACTTTCGCAACCGCATCGATGCGGGCCAAGAAGTCCGCCTCCACGAACTCCAATACCCCGTGATGCAGGGCTGGGACTCGGTCGAGATCCGTGCCGATGTCGAACTCGGCGGCACCGACCAGCTTTTCAATATTCTCGTCGGTCGTGACATGCAGAAGGACGAAGGCCAACCACAGCAGGTCGTCATGGTCATGCCCCTCCTCGAAGGACTCGACGGCGTGAAAAAGATGTCGAAATCCTACGGAAACTATATCGGTGTCTCCGATCCCCCGCAGGAAATGTATGGCAAGCTGATGAGCGTATCCGATGAACTGATGGATCGCTACTACCTCCTGCTGCTTGGCGAGACCCGTGATCCCGCCACCCATCCGATGGAGTCCAAGAAGTCTCTCTCCCAGAGTTTGACAGCCCGCTACCACGGCCAGGCCGAGGGCGACGCGGCACGCGCCGATTGGGATACCCGTTTTTCGAAAAAAGACCTAACCGCCGCCGACCTACCGGAAATCGCTATAGCAGATCTTCCGCTAAACACCACCGTCCTCAGCCTATCGTCATTCGCCTTCAAAACTTCGTTCGGTTTGGAAAAATCCAATGGCGAGCTGCGTAAACAGTTCATCACCTCCGGCTCCGTCCAACTCAACGGTGAGAAACAAACCGATCCCACCTCACTGATCACACCCTCACCCGGCGACACACTGAAACTTTCGAAGAAACACGCCGTTCGCTTCGTCTAAACATTTCATCAACACATAAATCCCAAAGCGCCAAGAAACCGGCACTTATCCTCGCCCCCTTCGCCTTCGCCGGTGAGGAACAACTCTTCAACGGAAAAGACCTCACTGGCTGGGAAGGTTCCCCCCAGTTCTAGTCCGTCGAATACGGCGACAACTACAGCGGCATCCTCTACGAGGAAAAAGGACGCGGTATCCTTGCAAAACGCGGCCAAAAAGTCGCCATCGCGCAAGGCAAGGCAACCCACCAAGCCCAAGATCGAAGTCACTGGCTCTACCGGCGACAGCAAAGAAATCCAGGCCGCAATCAATAAGGACGACTGGAACCATTACAAAATCGTCGCCGAGGGCAACCACGTGCAGCATTTCATCAACGGCAAGCTCACCGCCGACATCACTGACAACACCGCCGAGGCACCGAAAAAAGGCATCATCGCCCTTCAAGTCCACCAAGGCTGCCCGATGAAAATCCAGTTCAAGGGCATCACCCTCACCACCAAGTGAGCGAAAACGCAGCCTAGACATCCGGCGGCAAGCTTGCTACCCAAACCCCGCCGTTAATTCTGCGCCCGTAGCTCAGCTGGATAGAGCACCCGCCTTCTAAGCGGACGGTCACTGGTTCGAATCCAGTCGGGCGCACTTCTGAAAGCCATTCATCCAATCAGTCCGGAGGATGCAAACCGGAAAGGCGATGGAGCCAATCCAGTCGGGCGCACTTCTGAAAGCCATTCATCCAATCAGTCCGGAGGATGCAAACCGGAAAGGCGTTGGAGCCAATCCAGTCGGGCGCACCACTTAGTGCCATTCCTAAAACAGTCCGGAGGATGCAAACCGGAAAGGCGACGGCGCCAATCCAGCCGGGCTCGATTTATAACCAACGAGTTACGAAGACAGCTTCTTTTAGACTGAAATCCACTACCCCTAAACTGCCCTTAAAAAAGCCCGCCCCCATTGAAGGAAGCGGGCAATGTGGCAAGTCGGTTAGTCCTGCTTCCGTTTCTTTTCCTTGTTCGCTTCGTAGTATTTACGATTCCTCTCCGCGTTCTTCTCAGCGTTCGCAGCTTGGTATTTTCGATCCTGAGCGCGCTTCTTCTGCCTCCATTCCTCCTGCTTTTCAGGAGTCCAGCTAGCAAATTCTTTCGGCTTTGCCATGGTTATGTGTGGTTGGTTGTCGCTCGGTGTTGCGAGGGTCTTGGCTCCGTTTTTCCGGCCCGGCTCACCCTTGCACACGAAACCCCAGCACGCCGCACTCCGGCGGGCGTTTGGGGCGGCAAGGAGACTCCTGATTGTGGGTTAGTTCGGAGTAATCCTTGCCTTTCTTGCGAGGCGACTCTCGTTACCGACAAAGACCTTGCCGCCTATCCTCATTGTGAGGGTTCCGCTTGGACTCCGTTTCTCCACCAATACCGATGTATCCGCTGGAATCGGAGTCTCTTTCCCTGCTGCGTTCATGAGGCTAAAGGGAATGGTTACGTCAAGCGTCACTGGGAGGCTGACACCCTCCAAAGATTCTATATCCCGAACCTCGGGTATTGCGGGTGTCTCTGGCTGAGTGGGTGTTTCCGAGGGAATGTCTGGGGTACTATCGCCTTCCGGTTCTTTGGTTTTTGTTACGTCTTCCTTCACCTCTAACTGAGCATTAAGCAAATGTCGCTTGACACGTTTTTTTAGTGATTTCGTTCCGCAGCTTTTCTATGGCCTCTTCATCCTGAAGCGATGGAACCGACCGCTTACTTATTTCGTCTGGAGAATCATCCGAGAAGTTAGAGACTTTGTTGTATGCGAATGGCAATCCCAAGATGGCCAAGATTATAGCGAGTATAGCGATCAAACCACTTCCTTCGGTCGAACCGCATTTCTGGCATCTCCACCCCCCGATTTTCAGAGCACTTAAAATCCATATGGGAATCCAAAAACCACACAAAAGAACTGTGATTAACAAATGCAGAACGTGACTGGTTCCTGGGCGTGAGTGTAATTCTCTGCTCTGGCACTTCTTACAATTCTTCTGCGTCTGTTCCATGCTTGTATTTCTCTTTTATCTAACACATTAGAGTGTTAGATTGAAAGAGAAATTTTCCAGTCCGTCCATTTGCCTCCGGCTATCTCCACTTCGTTCCGGTTCCGCTGCGCTTCGATTGTGGTTTAATAATCTTTGCCATCCCGAGTGTCGGAGCCCTGAGTATCTCCTGAAATAGTGAAACCTTCCACCTTGCCCCCGGTGAGATCACACTCCCGTCAGGCGAAGGCGAGCTTGCCCTCTCCGCCCTGGAGATGCCCGGAACGCGCGACTCCAGTCGCGCAGGTCATTGCTTCGGAGTGAGCACCGTGCGCGACTGGAGTCGTGCGCGCCCTCACCAAGCATTCGAGCTTCTAGTCTATCCTCACTTGGCCTCCAGTCGCTCATATCCGATCTGGCGGCTGTAGTCTTCCGCACGCCCTCTTCCTAAGGGACAGGAACACGAAACGGCGCGTCGGAACTGAACCTCTC
>Ga0206130_10008300_pt1 | contig 11212 bp, 9 predicted proteins | sample Helgoland_Spring_9_FD_148637 | JGI IMG/M metagenome (GOLD analysis project Ga0206130, IMG submission 148637) | Pelagic subsurface seawater microbial communities from Kabeltonne, Helgoland, North Sea - Helgoland_Spring_Bloom_20160512_1 | ecosystem: Environmental > Aquatic > Marine > Epipelagic ...
CACTAAATCAACATAGCGTTGACGGTATCGCATTTCTGGATCAGTAAAAGCATCATGAACGTTCCCTTCATTGTCCGTTTTTGGAAGAGGGAGTGGTTTCAAAGATTTTGATAGTATTGAAAACTTATTGACTCTTAATGACTTCTCTCCAACTTGGGTAGTAAACAACTCCCCTTCAACTCCAATAAAATCTCCTATATCCAACAACTTTTTAAATACATCGTTGTATAGAGTTTTGTCTTCGCCTTCACAAATCTCATCCCGATTAAAGTATAGTTGTATCCTTCCTTCCGAATCTTGGACTTCAGCAAAAGAAGCTTTACCCATAATTCTTCTACTCATTAACCTACCTGCAACAAGCACCTTTTTACCTTCCTCAAAATTTGTTTCTATATCAGTCGACAAAGCGTCAACAGGATAAAGCGCTGCAGGGTAAGGATCAATACCTAGATCTCGCAACTTTTGTAACGATTCTCTTCTTACTTGTTCTTGCTCAGAAAGGTGTAAACTCATGATTTTATAAATTCAATTTGGACTGCAAAATTAATTATTTTATTGCAATCCTTAAAAAAAAGTAAAAATTTAGGAATTATACTTAAATTGGCACCCTCAAAATGAATTTTTAATGAAAGCATTAGTAAGTAAATTTACTTCACAACTTGAAGAAGCACTCAACATTGGCAAAGAAGCTAAACTAACTTCTTGTAATAAAGATATTAGAAACGTTGTAATTACGGGTCTTGGCGGTTCTGGAATCGGAGGAACGATTGTTTCGCAATTAGTAGCCAATGAAATTTCAATACCTGTTATTATAAACAAGGATTACCACCTTCCTAATTTCGTAAACGAAAACACATTGCTTATTGCCAGTAGCTTTTCGGGCAATACAGAAGAAACATTGTCTGCACTTTCAATTGCGCAAGAAAAAGGAGCTGAAATAGCTTGTATTACTTCTGGTGGAGAAATGCTTGAGATAGCAATTAGCAATAAATATAACCACATAGTATTACCTACGGAAAGGTCCCCAAGAGCTATGTTATCATATTCTTTGACACAACAGTTCTTTTTATTAAAGCATTATAGTTTAATTGAAAACGATTTTATACAAAAAATTCAAAATGCAATAATGTTATTGAATTTAGAAATTGAAAATATAAAAAAAGAAGCTAATAATATTGCGAATTCAATTTTAAACAAAACAGCTGTAATTTACAGTGAAGCGAATTTTGAAGGAGTTGCCATTAGACTGCGTCAACAACTTAATGAAAATGCGAAAGTTTTATGTTGGCAGCACGCTTTACCAGAAATGAATCACAATGAGCTAGTAGGATGGGCTGGAGGAAATGAGGAAAAAGCTGTCATTGTTTTCAGAAACGAAACCGATTATTCGCGCACGCAAACAAGAATGAATATTCAAAAATCAGTTATTGTAAAATATACCTCCACATATATTGAATGTTATTCCAAAGGAAATTCGGATATCGAAAGAGCTTTATATTTTATATTATTAGGCGATTGGATTTCTGTTTATTTATCAGATTTAAGAAATGTTGACAACATTGAGGTTAAGGTTATAGACTACCTTAAATCAGAATTGGCTCAAGACATTTAAGTTAATGACTCCAAAAGTCATATACGAAGATCTTGGGCTGATTGATTTTAAAGAAGCTTGGGATTATCAAACGCAACTTTTCGATGCTACTATTGCTATTAAAATGGCTAATCGGAGAAATGAAAACAACCAAACGACAACTAGTAACTACTTACTTTTTTGCGAACACCCACATGTTTTCACCTTAGGCAAAAGTGGAAAAGAAACTCATCTACTATTAAATGAAAATTCATTAAAAGCTAGAGGAGCAACTTATTATAAGATAAATAGAGGCGGTGACATCACCTATCACGGCCCAGGGCAACTAGTTGCTTATCCTATTTTGGATTTGGACCATTTCTTTACAGACATCCACAAATACCTGAGATTTCTAGAAGAAGCTGTTATCCAAACATTAGCAGAATATGATATCACTGCTGGGAGGGTTGAGGGCTTAACTGGAGTCTGGGTTGACGGAACTACACCTACAGCGCGCAAAATATGTGCAATGGGGGTCAAATGCAGCAGGTGGGTTACCATGCATGGCATAGCCTTAAATGTAAAACCTGACTTAAGTTACTTTAAAAATATTGTACCTTGCGGTATTAATGATAAAACTGTCACGTCAATTCAACATGAATTAGGCAAGGAAATTGACATAAACGAAGTTAAACAAAAATTAAAAATTAATTTATCTAAAGTATTTAATTATGAAAATGTTTAAAATATTAACTCCATTAGTTGCCATTTTTATAAGCGTAAACCTTAATGCTCAGGTTGTTTTTGACATGGAACTATCTGAGACCACCAGTAGCTCTAAAATTATCCCCCACGATGATAAATCACCTTTACCTGACTCAATCATTGTAAACGGATACATCGCTAATCATAAAAAAGGTATTTGTGGAGACATCTGTGCTGGAGGAACTATTAAACTTGAATTATCTGAAAAAGTTGAAGGTTATCCGCATTCTTATATGTATATAGTAACTGGATGCTCCACAAGGGAAACCAATTCCGAAATCATTTCATTATTGGTCACCAAGTTCACAGGAAAAGAAAAAGAGTGTTATTACAAAGATGTAGTTGAAATAATTGACTCTAAAGACATTCCTTATTACAAAATATCACTGCTCGAAACAGAGAAAATAGTCACAAAATAGTTAAATATCCTAAAAATCAGGATTGAGTAAATGAAAAAAGACATTCACATTCCAAAGGTGGAAGGCATTGGAGTAGCAATTATTAAAGAGAAGGATAAAGGGGATGAAATCTGGAATGTTTACCTGATAAACTACAAGAAAGAAGCAATCAACAATGTTCTTATCTCATCAAAAGGGTACGGTACAGTAGATCAAAAAAAAGTTAATACTTCAACGCTTCGGCATTTCTTTGAAGCTATTGAAGGGGAATCCCATCAATTAATTGAACCTATTTCTCAAGAGGTTTTTGGCTTATCTAATGAGTATTTTGTAACTTTCTATATTGACAACATTATTTACGATAAAAAATTCGTATTCGTTCCAGGTGCTATTAAGGATGAGCATTTTATCAAAGTTAAAATCATTCAAAAAGAAGGTGTACTAATAAAGTAAGAAAGCCCATTCTAAAATAGCATTAAACCTCTACTTTTTGTACTTTTACGTGTTTTTTAGTTAGTTATATGGGCAAAATACTTTTTATATTATTTGTACTTAGTGTTCAGGTTTCTTTCGGACAATACACTTCTGAAGAGTCAGATGAAAGCATAAATCCATTAAGTAAGTTATCTTTTAATGATAGACTTTACACGGGAGGTAATATTGCTTTTAATATTGCAAGTATTAGCGGAATACCAATATACTTTTTTGAGACTTCTCCATTTGTTGGATATAAGGTTACCCAGCAATTCTCTTTAGGCTTAGGTGCGAAATACATTTATATAGGTTCTAAACAGGCAAATTTTAAGTATTCGGTTTATGGCGGGAATATCTTTAGTAGATATAAGTTTACCGAAAGTCTATATGCGCATGCTGAATTTGAACTTTTGAGAGCATACTATCTTGATCCAAATCCTCCCATTTGTCCAACTTGCCCTAAAACAGGAGACAGAGTAAATGTCCCTATGTTTTTCGCTGGGGCTGGATACAATTATAGCATTGGTGGCGCAGTAAATTTGCAAATAATGCTATTGTACGACTTTATCAACAGTATAAACTCGCCTTATCAAGGGAATTATATGTTTACTGCCCTTGGCCCGCCAATTATTTATAGAATAGGAATCAGTATAGGCATGTAATTCAAAGTTATGAAGTATTTTTTTCTAATTGTAATAATATTATTCGCTTTCGAATCAAAGGCACAAACAACAATCTACAACACCTACCAATCAGAAATGGATCTTGCTTATCAACAATATCCTGATGTTCCCAAGGGTATGCTTGAAGCAATTTCATTTACGATGACCCACTTTAGTAACATTACAGATGCAACCCCAGAAAGTTGTTTTGGGTTACCGCATGTTTACGGCGTAATGGGGCTTACTCAAGATGGGAAAGGTTATTTTAAGAATAATCTCAGCATGGTTTCTAGACTTTCAGGTTATGCAAAAAATACAATCAAGTCCAATCCCGAAATAAATATTATGGCGTATGCTGCAGCATACAAATACTTAATGGACAGTCTACAAATATCCTCCATTCAGAATCATATAAAAATAATTGAAATTCTTTCTGAAATTCCACTAGACAACAACTTAACAAACAACTACGCTTTAGATTGTCGCGCTTATAGTATCTATTCTTTCTTAAACAACACAAATAAGCAACAAGCTTATAATTTTCCAAATCACAATATTGACCTAGAACAAATTTTTGGAGCAAACAACTTGGCAGTTCTGAGCAGTTCTGAAAACACATTCGGACGTAATGGAATTAGCAATCAAAATGGACTTATGTATGAAGTCCCTTTAATCAGAACCGCTGAATATGGACCTGCATTGTGGGTTGCAACACCAACATGTAATTATAGTTCAAGAAATGGTACAGCAATATCAGCTGTAACCATCCATACCATACAAGGAAGTTATGCTGGAGCAATATCTTGGGCACAAAATTGTTCTGCAGGGGTATCCTACCATTATGTGGTTCGATCATCTGACGGACAGGTTACCCAGATGCTTTTGGAAGCTGATAAAGGATGGCATGTTGGTAGTGAAAACCCTTATTGTATAGGAATTGAACATGAAGGTTATGTGACCGACCCTTCTTGGTATACAACTGCTTTGTATACAGCTTCTTCAGATTTATGCAGAGACATAACCCAAAGTGGATATGGTATAAACCCTTTAAGAACATTTTTTGGTGAAGCGACTGTTGGCCTAAACACGATAGGTGGGTGCACCAAAATTAAAGGACACCAGCATTACCCAAACCAATCACACACTGATCCTGGAGTCAACTGGGATTGGGAAAGGTTTTATAAATTAATAAACAACACACCCAGCTACGCCACTTATACTGGTGGTTCTGGAAACTTATATGATAGCGGAGGAGCAACAGGTAATTATACAGACGATGAAAGAGAGCTATATATAATTCAGCCCACAAATGCAGCTACTATTACAGTTACTTTTAACTTATTTAACATAGAGCAAGACTGGGATTTCTTATTTGTTTACGATGGAAACACACCAAACGCTCCTCTAATTGGGAAATATACAGGCACTGTTAGCCCTGGCACAATTACGTCAACTGGAGGTGATTTGTTGTTAGAGTTTCGATCCGATTGTGCTACTTCTGCTGCTGGGTGGGAATTAGCATACACTTCTATCTCTGAAAACTCTCCTCCTGTATCTTCATTTTCATTAGCGAACACTGCCATATGCCAAGGAGATAGTATTCCTATTACGAACACCTCCACCGATGCTACCAATTACATCTGGACTTCCAATGGAGGAACGATTTCAAATGACACAGCTGCAAACCCATACATAACATTTACTAGCTCTGGAAGCTACACAGTCAGCCTAGAAGCTTCAGGAATAGGAGGAATAAATACAAGTAGTCAAACTATTTCGGTTACTATAGATTCTCCCCCAATTGCAGGTACTTATACGAATGCTGATACTGTATATTTACCAAATGGAGTTGTCGCATTTACAAATACTTCAATTAATTCTTCGGCATATACATGGTATTTTGGAGATGGAAATACATCTATAGATATAAATCCTTGGAATGAATACACCAACCTTGGAGATTATGACATTACTTTAATTGCCTCAAGCTACAATTGTCCAAATGACACCGTGACAATTTCAATTGTTGTAGCTGGTTATGTCTCAATTGAGAATATTCAATTTCTTGAAAATTTAAACCTATACCCAAACCCAACATCGGGAAAATTTTATCTTAATTTTAATTCCTTAAAAAGTGATGAGGTACAATTTTTTCTCTATTCGACATCGGGAAAATTAGTACATACATTTAATAAAAAAGAGGTTAAAATAGGTGATAACAATATGCAATTCGACCTCAATTTAATTGATATAGCAAAAGGTTATTATTTCTTAAAAATAGAAGGACAAAATAATAACGCAACACTTCCTCTTCTATACCGCAAGCATTAACCATTTTTATTTATAAATTTGCAACCTAATTTTATGAAAAAATGGAGTTTTTAGAGAAAATATATTATCACAATACAGTTTTACAATGGGCAATCGCTTTAGGGATCATTCTTGGAGGAGTTATTTTTGCAAAAATTCTTTATTGGTTTACTAGTACTATCATTAAAAAAATTACGGCTAAAACCAAAACAAAACTGGATGACCTATTAGTTGACAAACTAGAAAAACCCATAATATTCATTGTTATTATTGCTGCTTATTATTGGGCTATTTCTTACTTAAACTTCCCAACAGATGCTGTTGGAAAAACGAATGGTCTTGAAAATTTACTTTTTAAACTGTCAACTTTCGCTCTTGTAATTAACATTACCTGGATGATTTCTAGAATACTAGATGCGGTTGTTGAAGAATATGTAGTGCCAATAGCTGAAAAATCAGAAAGTGATTTTGATGATCAAGTGCTTCCAATATTGCGTAAAGGTATAAGAGCTATTATCTGGATAATGGGAATCATTATAGGAATGGATAACCTTGGCATTGACATTACAGCAATGATTGCGGGACTTGGAATTGGAGGTTTAGCCCTAGCACTTGCTGCCCAAGACATGGTTAAAAATATCTTTGGTGGCATCATGATTTTTTTAGACAAACCATTTAAAATTGGAGAAAGAATTCAAATTGATGGTTTTGATGGCACCGTGGAAGAAGTTGGATTGCGGAGCACTCGAGTCCGCACTTTAGAAGGAAGGTTATTAATAATTAACAACAGCACTTTCTCTGACAATACTGTTGTAAACGTTAGCGCTGAACACACTAGAAAAGTAGTCCTTAATCTGGGAATGACGTATGACACTACTCCTAAACAGATGCAACAATCTATGGATATTTTAAAAGAAATTGTAATTGCTCATCCTGCAATAGAAACTGAAGATGCTTCGATAGGGTTCAATGCATATGGGGATTTTGCATTAGGGATACTTTTTGTCTATCGCATTAAAAAAGAGGGAGATATATTACAAACGCAAACAGAAATTAACCTTGAAATCTTAAAACGTTTTAATGGTGAAGGTCTTGAATTTGCATTCCCAACTCAAACTGTTTTCAAGAAAGAAATGGTTTAATTTCTATCTATGAAAGAAGCATATAAGAAATTTTATAAAAAATTAAGATTTAATCTGAGTGCAAATAATAACTCGGTTTATATTGGTTTTTATAAGTATTTCTATTCTCCATCTAAAGGATCTGTTTCTGCTTTTTTAGATGAATTCTCAAAATTGCATCATACAGTTCACGTAATACAAATTGGAGCGAATGATGGCATTACGCATGACCCAATCCACAAGTTTATCAAAAGAGATCAATGGAATGGTGTTTTACTAGAGCCTCAAAAGCATGTATTCCCTACATTAGAAAAATTGTACGCAAAAAACAAAGGCATAAAAACGTTAAATGCTGCATTAGGAGATTCAGACGGAAAAACAAAGCTTTATAAAATTGGTTTTAGTAATTCTCGGTGGGCCACTGGACTTGCAACTTTCAATAGGGAAGTTTTAGAAGAAGCGTTTGAAAATGGATATGTAGAAAAATGGGCTAGAATAGACAACACATCAATACCTGCGGACAAAGAAGAACAAATTATTGCTGAAGAAATTCAGGTTACAAGTACAGACACATTACTACAATCCAATAAACTTAGCCAGGTAGATTTCTTACAAATAGATACCGAAGGCTTTGATTTTGAAGTTATTAAACTATTTTTAGGAAACACTTTGGGAATAAAGCCAACTGGAATTATTTACGAGCACTTTCATTTATCCAATAATGACATTACAAAATGTGAATCCTTCCTTCATGAGAATGGATATATAACCAAACAATATGGAGGAAATACCGCGGCTTTATTAAAATCAGACAATTCTTATTTTTCTGCATTGGAAAAGTATTTTCAATAATTTTCATTTTTAATAAGACAGCATTAATTACTAGAACATCTGGTGATATTGGGTTGGAACTAGTTAAAATTTACTAACTTAATCCAATGAAAGCAACCGACTTGTTTATTAGAGCATTAGAAAATGAAGGAGTGGAATATATCTTTGGGGTTCCTGGAGAAGAGAATTTAGATTTTTTAAACTCCATGAAAGGTTCCAAAATTAAATTAATCCTAACAAGGCATGAGCAAGGAGCTGGTTTCATGGCAGCAACCTACGGAAGACTTACCGGGAAGCCTGGAGTTTGTTTAGCGACTTTAGGTCCAGGAGCGACCAATTTCACTACTCCAGCAGCTTATGCTCAATTGGGAGCTATGCCGATGATGATGATTACTGGTCAGAAACCGATTAAGAAATCAAAGCAAGGCCGTTTTCAGATTGTAGACATTGTTGAACTAATGCGCCCAATTACAAAATACACAAAGCAAATTGTAAACGGAAATAACATTGCAGCTATGGTGAGAGAGTCATTTCGTCTTGCAATGGAGGAAAGACCTGGAGCTGTTCATCTAGAGTTACCGGAAGACATTGCCGCAGAAGAATGCGGTGATAGAATATTTGATGTTGTTGGTTTTAGAAGACCTGACGCTAGTGAAATGGCGCTCCAAGAGGCTGCAAAAATGATTGAACAGGCAAAGATGCCACTTTTACTAATTGGAGCTGGAGCAAATCGAAAAAGAACCAGTAAAGCGCTTACCACTTTTATTGAAAAAACAGGAATTCACTTCTTTAACACCCAAATGGGAAAAGGGGTAGTTGATGAACGTCATGATAAATTTTTAGGCACTGCAGCATTATCAAGCGACGACTTTTTGCATTGTGCAATTGGCAGAGCAGATTTAATTATAAATGTGGGGCACGATGTAATTGAAAAGCCACCGTTCTTTATGGAAAAAGGAGGAACTAAAGTCATTCATATTAATTTTTCTCCTGCAGCAGTTGATGAAGTTTATTTCCCTCAATTAAATGTAGTGGGAGATATTGCTTCATCGATAATGCAAATAGCAAAGTATATTGAAGACACGAGTAATTGGGATTTATCTTACTTTGATAGGATTAAGACAGAAGTGGAAAGTCATCTTTCCAAGTATTCTGAAGACAAACGTTTTCCCATTCTACCTCAAAGATTGGTTCATATTATTAGAGAGGAATTACCTGAAAATGGAATTGTAACGCTAGATAATGGTGTTTACAAAATATGGTTTGCGCGAAATTATGAATGCTATCAACCTAACACTTTGCTACTAGACAATGCTCTTGCAACTATGGGAGCTGGACTTCCATCAGCAATGCTTGCTAAATTAATTAATCCAGATAAAAAAGTAATATCCGTTTGTGGTGACGGTGGGTTTATGATGAACTCTCAAGAAATTGAAACTGCAGTAAGGTTAAACCTCAACATAGTTGTGGTTATTCTAAATGACAGTGGATATGGAATGATAAAATGGAAACAAGAAGGAATGGGGTTCGATAATTTTGGACTGGATTACAAAAACCCTGATTTTGTTAAATACGCGGAAAGTTATGGTGCGATAGGACACAGACCTACCTCAGATGACAACTTTAAAGAAGTTCTTGCTAATTGTAATAAGATGGATGGCGTTCACATAATCGATTTAGCTGTAGATTACTCTCTGAATCATTCTATTTTAAACGTTTTACTAAAAGAGAAAACGTGCATCTTATAGCCCATTAATAGTATATCTTATGTTAAAAGTAGTATCACCATACGACCAAAGTTTAATAAAAGAAATCCCACTTGTTGGAAAAGTTGAAGTCGAAAATGCACTTGCAACTGCTTATGGATTGTTCCAAGACCAGTCCAAATGGATACCTGCTCATGAGCGAATTGCCATTTTAGAGCGTACTGCAGAAATAATGAAAACGCGAATTGAGGAGCTAACAATTACAGCAGCAAAAGAGGGGGGGAAACCCTTCAATGATTCTAAAGTTGAAGTTTTGCGAGCAATTAACGGTGTTAAAATAGCAGCAGAACACATTGCGCAATTAAAAGGTGAACAAATCCCTATGGGATTGACAAAAGCATCTGAAGGAAGAATTGCGTTTACTTCGAGAGAACCTATTGGCGTTGTATCTTCGATAAGTGCATTTAATCATCCATTAAATTTAATAATTCATCAATCAGTTACCGCTATAGCAGCTGGTTGTCCGGTAATTATTAAACCAGCATTAACCACGCCCTTATCATGTTTAGAATTTGTGAAAATACTAGCTGAAGCTGGGTTGCCAAAAGGTTGGTGTCAACCCATAATATGTGAAAATGAAGTGGCGGAACAGTTAGTAACAGACTCCAGGGTAAATTATTTTTCGTTTATTGGCTCTGCAAAAGTGGGTTGGTTTTTACGTTCTAAATTATCACCTGGAACACGGTGCGCTTTGGAACATGGTGGTGCTGCTCCTGTAATAGTTGACAAAGACGCAAATATTTCTGATATGCTTCCCGCATTAGCAAAAGGAGGGTTTTATCATGCAGGTCAAGTTTGTGTCTCAGTTCAAAGAGTATTTGTACACGAATCTATTTTCAATAAAGTAGCTGAAGGATTGAGTCAATTAGCATCCAAATTAATTGTTGGAAACCAAATGAATCCTACGACTGAAGTTGGTCCTCTTATATTACCAAGAGAAGTTGACAGGGTTGAACAATGGGTAAATCAAGCTATCACTGCTGGTGCAAAATTATTATGTGGAGGAAAGCGAATATCTGATACTTGTTATCAACCAACAGTATTATTAAACCCGCCGATGGAAGCAAAAGTTTCTACTTCAGAAATTTTTGGACCCGTAGTTTGTGTGTACTCCTATACCGACCGAGATAAAGCAATTGAAATAGCGAATAGTTTAGATGTACACTTTCAAGCGGCGGTGTTTACTGAAAATTTAGATATTGCTCTAGACTGTGTCAAAAAATTAAATGCAACAGCTGTGATGGTGAATGACCATACTGCTTTTAGAGTGGATTGGATGCCATTTGGAGGCAGGGATGCTTCTGGAATAGGAATG
>Ga0206130_10008304_pt1 | contig 11207 bp, 8 predicted proteins | sample Helgoland_Spring_9_FD_148637 | JGI IMG/M metagenome (GOLD analysis project Ga0206130, IMG submission 148637) | Pelagic subsurface seawater microbial communities from Kabeltonne, Helgoland, North Sea - Helgoland_Spring_Bloom_20160512_1 | ecosystem: Environmental > Aquatic > Marine > Epipelagic ...
CTTTCACTGTGACTGAAGCGGGCACTCACACTGCGATTGTCGGTGGTTTCTCGCTACTCCAGTCGGGTGATTTCACGATTACCTCGCTTTCGACAGGTTCAGGAAGCTCGAATGACGCGTCGGCGCAATCACTGGTCACCGCGTTGATTCCAGATTTTGAAAGTCGTTTCAGGATGACTTTCCCGCCAGTGTCTATTGCAGGGCAATCGGCAAATAATTTGGTGACGCAACTGTTCCGCAATAAGCACAGTACTGCGCCGAGTGCACTCGCGCTGAGCCGCTTGTCTCTGTCTTTGACGGGCGCGGATACGAACTTAGGGCAACTGATAGTTCCGGGCTATTCAGGTACTACCGCTGCATTTGTGGCTGCATTCGCCCTGGATAATCAACTCAGCCAATATCCAGGCCTCTCCAGTGTGCTGTATTACACAGTGCCGAATGATGCGACTGAGGACATGCAGACGGCATTGCTCATTGCGACGCTGCTCGAGGAAGATCCGACAGACACACAGATTGCAGAATACGCTGGCATGACTAATGAAGAAGTGGTCGAGGCGATTCTGATCGAAAGCCTCGAGCCTTCGGCATCTACTTGGACTCCTGTAGGGTGGGTGTATTACAATTATCCGTATGCGTATTCATTGGATGAAGCTCGTTGGCACTACTTCGACAGCTCAAATACCCAATGGCGTGTCAACCTGACCACTAGTGAATGGGGAACTTTGCCAGAAGCGACAGGGTGGACCTTCTACGCTTGGCCTTATTCTTACTCGGTTGATGCTTCAACTTGGCATTGGTATAATGACAATGAGCAGTGGGTGGTCGACTTGGTTTCTGGAATCTGGGCACTGTTCGGTGATTAATATGAAGAGTAAATTTCTTAAGTGTTTATTCTGTTTCCTAGCTCTCGCGGTTCTGCCTGTCGCATTATTCGGCTCGGCTAGTATCTTCGGTACTGCGTTGATTAATGTAGCTGGTGTCGCCGATTCTGACTTTGCGGTGGTACTAGTTGATACGAGCGGATCAAGCTTTAACACTGCAGCGCTTGCTACGCTAGCGGCAAATGCTGATCTAACTAGTTCGTCAACATACTCCGGTTTCGAAGTCTTAGTCACGACGGCAGCGAGCAACTTCTTCAGTAACGACATAGCTGTGGCAATTAACGCTGCCACATTTAATGTAGTCAGCTCGACTGTGGCTTCTGGGGATTTTTTTGGGATTCTCACTTTTTCAGGCGGATCAACAACTTCAGTCGCTGCAACTTCATATGAAATCTGGACAGATGCTACATGGGTGATCCCTGTAGATGGTACCACCAATACATTCAGTAATAGCGATCTGGCTCAACTTGATAGTGTTTCCGCAGTTTCGACTGGCACGGTCGACACGGTGGAGGCGCCGGCTCCGATTTGGGAGCCGCAAGGCTGGGTGTATTTTAGTTGGCCGTATGCGTATTCGTTCACGGAGGGACGCTGGCACTTTTTCAATGAGGCGGACACGCAGTGGCGTGTTAATTTGTCAAATAGCAAGTGGGGGACCTTGGCCGAGGCGACCGGTTGGAATTACTACGCGTGGCCTTACTCTTACTCGAGTGATCAAAGCACCTGGCATTGGTACGACAGCAATACGCAATGGGTAGTGGATTTGGTCTCGGATGTCTGGGCACGATTGGGTGCTGTGGCGGATTAGAGTGTTCTTAGTGTGAGCCTGGTTGATGGCTGGGGTATAATCTTCTCTTTCGACTCTTTGGGCTCGATTTGTTCGGTAAGTGAGCTGTACTGAGGAGCTTATGAGCAGCGAAATTGCAAGCCAAAGTACCATCTTGATCGCTGCAACGCATCGGTCGGGGAGCTATCTGGCTTGTGATTGGTTGTCGCAACTTGGAGGGATTCCCATCACCTTGGAGTTTTAATCATTGATGAGCCTCCGCCATTAGAATCTTTTTTCAAAAATATGACTAACCATAAGTCCCTCGCGCCTCGTCGCGGCTATTTTGCAATATTGTTCGACGGCAGAGTCGGTAGCACCTACCTCGCAAGTCTTCTCAATCAACATCCGAATATTCTGTGTTATCACGAAATATTCGCTAACCAAGAAGGCAAAGAAGAGGAAACATTATTAGACCTTGTCGAGGGGAATCCAATTACTAATCAAATCACTAGCGATACGCAACTATCGCAAGATTCATTTCTCTCAGGCAAAGAAGAGCTCGCTGCAGTTGGGTTTAAAACGAAGCTGTGCAACATCAAGGATCTTAGTAACTTTACTGAGTTCCTGAAGGCGCATGATGTAAAAATAATCCACCTATACCGGAACAACATCGTTAAGTCATTGATTTCAACATTCAACGGCCTGAAGCTTTCTAAGATGAAGAGCAATCAGTGGAATCTTTATGAGGATGATTCCACTTCATTGGGTGCGTTATCAATCGATCCGAATGAGTTTAAAAGTTGGTTTTGGGGTAGAGTAATGAGTGAGTGGGTTACTCAGAATTTCATCGCAGACCTCCCTGGGGAGGTATTGCGAGTTTCCTACGAAGATTTGACCGGAAGTCACGATGCCTGTAATGCAAAGATCCTAAACTTCCTAGAGTTCGATAATATTAGACTCAAAGGGAAAACCAAAAAAATGACTTCGGATAAGATATCAGAAGCTGTTCAAAACGTTGACGAATTGCTAGAATTATTCCCGGAAGATCATCAGAATCTGCGATATTTTCGGCAGTTTTTTGAATAATTCGCGAGAATGGACTTTTTCTTCGTCGAGTGGCTTTGGTGCACAGTCAAGTACGAGAATGTGTATCTCAAGGGCTATGAGGATATGAAGCAGTTCAAGGAAGGACTCAAAGAATACTTCGAGTTCTATAATCACAAGCAACCGCATATATTTCATCTAAAGGGGGAGCACTCCCGACGATTGCTGTTTCGAGGCGTGTTTGACGGTCAGCGAACGTTCTTAGACACTGATTCTGGTGAGACTCTGCAATACCCGCTCAGTGTGGGCGAAGATTAGATTACAGGGGCTTAATCAAGGTGCTGATCGTTTTCGGTGGGATCACAAAGTCCAGACTGGTCTCGGTAAGATCATATTTAATGAGAGGGTTGAATAGCTGTCAGTGTGTCGTGTATTTGGTGGAGCAGGTGAGTTGTAGTCGATTTGGATACATCGACGCTCGTTTCTGCTCTGGTAGATCTGCGGCCCTATCGCTTGGTGTAACGAGGATCGCCGAGGAGTCGGCGGTATGTGCGGTAAGCGTGTTTATGCCACGGAACTGGCTTCTTCGTGTGGGACTCTTGGCTTGGGTTTGATTCGAGCCGCTGGAGCTGCTTCCTCGAGAGTTGCGCGTGATAGCCTTGCTTCCAGTTGGAGTTTTGCAGGCCTGCTTGTAACGCTTTGAGGTTCGTCGAGCGGGGGGTGGGACTCACTATTGGTGCGGCGCTAGGATTGCCGAAACTCTCGCGGTGTTGAATGCTTCCCAGCGCGCGTGCATCTTCTTGCGTCGGGTGATGTAAGACGCGAACGAGCAAGCTTTCTAGGAGTTCAATGCCATCGTCTGTGGACGATTGGCTGGAGAGCGGTAGCATGTCTTGAATGAACTGTTCGGCGCCCTGCCATACCTGATCGAGGCGGCGATTCTCTTGCGCCTGGCCTTGAGCCTCTGCGTAAACGGCCTGGTGACCTTTCGCAGCTTTCTCCACGCCGACAATGGTTGGATGTGGTGCTGAGAACAACGATTCAATCACCGATACGGATTGTTGGATCAGCTCTGACCGGTGTTTGGGTTCGTTGAGATGATGGAAGTATGAGCGAATGTCATTTCCACCATCGATGGCTGGCTGAGCGAAGTGCCATGTGCCAAAGAAGCAGCCAGTGAGGTTGGTCGTGGTGTTGTTCTTTAGCGAAAGTAGTCGGCTCAGTGATTTGATTGAGGACGCTTGCCAGCCGACGTCCACAAACAGGGATTTTTCGGCGTCGAGCGCCGCTGAGTCGAAGTAATCAAACAGCAGTGCTCTTTCGGTTTCGGCTTTGTGCATAATCTCACTCGATAGGCTGCGGAGCAGTGCGTGTATTTTATTTTTTACACGAGTGCTTTTAAAGGTGCCGTTGTGCTTGGTCACCACCTCATTGAGCGAGCTAAGTCCTGCCTGCTGTACTTGTGTGCGGTATTGTTCAGGTGCGAAATTTAGGCGAGTGAGGAAGTCCCTGACCTGCATATTGGGATTCGGGGTCGTGAGGAAGGCGAAGGCGTCGTCATCTAGCTCGGTAATTGCTGCGAGGTTGAATAGTCGCCTTGAAGCAAATAGGTATTGGCTTTTTAGGCCCGTGTTCCAGCTCGCATCGATCAATTCGAAGGCGCGTTGCAGGTAGTAGCCGTCACGCGCCAAGAATACGAGTTGATGACGCCCAGAGTGCTTTGCTTGCTCGATGAGCCACTTGGTGTAAAAGAAATACAGCGGGCCCGCGATTTCATAGCCGAAGGTTTGCCAGTAGTCTTCGTTGCCGTCGTTTGCGGAGAGCCGGTGTTGTTGCGCGAGTCCGATTGCGCAGCAGCTTAAGTCTCGATTGGCAGCATACCTTTGAGGTTTCGGACTATTTCTGAAATAAGTCTGTGGCAAATGAGCTTCGGTGATGTAGCCAGTTTTGAGGCCTCGTTGTTGTGCCTGTTCGATGTCGGAGCGATAATTGTCGCCAAAATGCAGCACGTCGGCTCCTTGCACCCCTTCTTGGCTTAATACTAGGTCATAGAGCGCACCTTCATGTTTGCTGGCGGCGTGATCACAAGACACATAGATTTCGTCGGCATCGTAACCATTGCTTTCTAATAACTCCCGCAGTATTGGCTCAGGGAAATACATGTCTGAAATGAAGATGATGCGTTTGCCGGTCTTCTTCAGCTCAGAGTAGAGGTCGTGAATTATTTTGTTCGGGTAAAGTACTTGCCGCTCTATCTTGAGTTCCAAGTCGCGGACTGTTTCCGCTTCTTCTGGGCTGAGCTTTAGTAGCGCCGCCAGTTCGGTGTGAATTGCGTCAAAGGTCGTTTCGCCATTGTTGGCGTCTTGCCGCGTGCGTTGCTCGGCCAGCTCACGCGCGCGTGCGAACGGAATGGTCTCGTTGTTCCTTGTGATGTTTGTGAGGCTTTCAACGATTAAGAAGACATCTACCGGGCGTTGGGTGGTGCGCAGTAGGCATGTGTCGAAAATATCGAACGAAATGAGCGTTCGGCCCTGTGCCTTTTTCAGATAGTTGGCGTGGTCGAGCTGCTTTGGTCGCGGGTGTTTGTGTGTCTGATACTGCGGCGGCTTCTTGGTCTGGCCGTCTTCAGCTTTGATTCGCAATAGCCATGAAAATTTATTGCGCACCACTTCGAGCTCTTTAATCAGCCCTTTTAGGTCTTTTTTGACCGCTCCGATCTCCTGATTGGCCCGATGCAGCTGATTATTTGTTTGCTGAAGCTCGTGCCCGAGGTTCATGATAGGGGCGGTCGCTGCGGGGGAGTCCTGGATGTGTTGGCGGATATAATCGTTGTGCAGTTTATTGAGCTGCATGCGGTGTTCTGCGATTCCGGTCGTCACGGTATTGTTGAATCCCTCCGGTTGTGTGCCGACTCGCCAATGGTAGTTGGCTAATTTTTCATCCAATACACCGATGTCAAATTTCTGAATGAACCGATAGTGGAAATCCCAGTCGCCTAGGACATTGTAGCGTTGATTGAAGAGTCCGAGTGCTGTGTGGGCCTGGCGTCGGTAGAGGAATGCGATCGGTGGAAAGGGGTTTTGTGCGCCAAAGCGAAAGATATTTACAAAGTCGAGCGGCATGTAGTGCCACCGATCTGTCTCGTTAAAGTCGCCGTATGCATTGATATCTTCATTGACGCGCCATGTCTGAGAGACGACGCCTTGGTGGCTGTCTTCGCTGCCAGCTTCACTCAGGAATTGGATCGTTTTCTTTAAATAGTTGGGGTGGAGGGAGTCATCATCGTCATGAATAATGATGTAGTCACTCTCTGAGGCTTCGATTGCGGCATTTGAGGCCGACTGCATGCCGATACTCTCGGGGAGATGAAGGATTTGCAGGCGTCCTTGGTAGGCATCTTCGAATTCAAGCGCGAGCAGGTCTATTTCATTGCGCTGCCCGCCGTCGTTGACGATCACGTGTACCCAATCGTCGTAGCTCTGGCCTAGCGCTGAGAGCATTGCGCGCCGCAGGAAGTTCGGGCGGTTCTTGGTGCGTGTAATGATAGCGGCTTTTCCTGGCATAATTTGATTTCTTATTTTGTTGTAACTGATCGGGCTAATCGACTTCAGCGCTAAGTGAATGCGGCTGATTTTTTGTAGGTGTATCTAGCAAGTAGCAATTATGAATGCCGAATTGTTTTGGCCAGTAATAGTCACGTTCGCTTGAAGTTCCCAGCCAAGCGACGTCGTTCCAGTTCTTGCGATTTAGCGCATTTAGCCAATGATCGAAGTGGTCCCGCGCTGTTGCCGCGTGTGGGAGTGATTCGGAGCATACATATTCAAATGGGGTGAGCGGGAGTTTGAGTGCTTCGACGAATGTGATGAGCGCATTACGCGAGAAGCCATGGAAGCCTGAACAGATCCATTGGTTGCCTTGTTCGTTGAGGGAGTGGAGCCAGTTTTTGAAAGCTGCGGAAGGCTGAAGTGCCTGGCCTAGGGTTAAGGCGCGGTGCTGGCTCCAGTTGCCGGCGACAGTGATGGGGACATTGAACTTTTCGGCGAGTCCGTGATACGCGGAGTCCAGAGAGATCACTGGTGCTTGCGGAGTGTTGTTGAAATGTTCAGACTGTATTGCTGTGAAAATATTTTGGCAGGTATTAGGCTGAACTTCCCCGGCAAAACCATCTGCTGAAATGTCTTTTGCGACCTGTTCCCAGTGTTGTTTGAGTGGTTTTTCGTTTTGCTCGGTTGATTTGGGGAGCAACGAACAGAGGTCGATGATCCAAATTTGGCTCGCTTGTGTCTTTTTTTGGACTTGTGCCCAGTTTGTGAGTGTCGCTCGCTTCAGTTGCCACTGTTGTATGCGTGAGTACTGTGATTTCGGAGGCGAAAGTGGTCGGCCAAAATCATCGTAGGGTGTTGGATTCTTAGGCATGTGCTCGACGATGTCGCGAAACCGTTGCGCTAGCGTGATCCGTGTTTCCAGCTCTTTGGTGATTGTTGCCTGCTGCACTTCTAATTGCTTCGTTTCATACAGGTGTGCTTTTTCGAGCGCATGGAGCTTATTGTTCAGCTCTTTGATGATTGTTGCCTGCTGCACTTCTAATTGCTTCGTTTCATACAGGTGTGCTTTTTCGAGCGCATGGAGCTTATTTTCCAGTGTTGTCTCATGGGCAAATCGATATCGAATCACCTTGGTGATCTTACGCCGCAGTTCGCTTCGCACACTGTTATTCTTCTTTGCTGCGATAGGTTGAATCCGATTCTGAAGGACAGTCAGTGCAGTCGCGGGATCTAGTGATTCCTCCGGTAACGATGAAAATTGCGAGTCGTCGTTTTTGGGCTGCGGCAACCACTCCATCGGTTGTGCGCTGACGTGTTGCAACTGTTCGAATACCTGTGCCGCTTCGGGGAAGTGATACGCGAAGTCACGCCGAGTGTTGGGCGATGGCTTCGACTCGGTCGTGAGTTTTGGGACGATGTGCGAAGTAAATGCGGTGGAGTCGATCTGATTGATGCCCCACTCTTTAAGTCGTTTGATTAGTGTGGCGGGATCGTTGATGAGCGAGCCGGTGTTGGCGATGAAGCATTGCTCTTGGGGGATTTCTCGAATCAGCTTGAGGGTCTCGCTCATGTAAAATGTCCATGAGCGCACTGCAATTAATGGGTCCAGGGCGAGGTCCCAGTTCTTGCCCATACGTAGCAGTGAGGCGCTCATTTCGAGCGGATGCTTGTAAGCTATAATGAAACGAGCGTCCGGAAGGAGCTTTCTCCAGAAGGGAAGGAAGAGGCATGTGCGGGGATCTTTCCAGCCCCAGCTGGACAGTTCGCTTCGTTGCTCGATCAATGCTTTCGCAGTTGTGATATCTGCTGGTGTCGGTTCGAAATCAAAGGCCTGCTCCCGCATGGTGCTGTCTTCAAACACGCGCCCGACCGAGGCGGCAGTTCGAGCGAGGAGCTGGCGGTGGAAATCTATAAAGTCGATATCTTCAAAGTAACCATGAGGATTCCCCGAATCGGGCTCCAATAAGTCCGAGCCCATTGCGATGCCACGGCTATGTAGGACTCCGGCAATTAGAGACGTGCCACTGCGTGGCGCTCCCAGCACGATGATGGGGGGATTTGGGGAACTTGACATCAGCGGATGGTCGTCTTGGCTTCGATCTGGAAGTCGAGCATGCCGGTGGCGTGGGTGTCGGATTCGGGAATGACTCTGAACATGGTGGAGTCGACGATTCTGTGCGCGAATGCGGCGTTGTCATTCTCGATCTTCTCGACTCCTGCGTTAATAAAATACACCTCGCTGTTGAGTAGGCTCTTGAATGAGAAGCGTAGCGTTCGACTGGTTCCGGCGGGGATATGATCGATACGTTTTGTGAATGGCGGGGTAGTGGCACCGCCTAATTCCACACCGTTGAGGGCTTTTATAAACATGGTAAAGAAAACGCCGTTGCATGTTTTATTGAACAGAACCTCGTATTCAAAAGTATAGGTATCGTTTCGCTTGAGAACATTGACCGTCCGGCCTTTGGGATTTCGGATTTGATAGTTGTGGATTTGTGCGCTTCGCCTTGGGTATTCGTCTTGGCGTTGTGGCAGCAGCGAGGGGTCCATCAATGCCGAATCGGGTTCCTGTGGCGCTGTATTTTCGGAGAGTGCGTCCGTATTCTGCGTGGTGGTCAGGTCGCTGCGTTTAATCAACGGCACTCGGTCACATGCCGGAAGGTGTGTTAAGCGATGGTAGGCCGCCATGGTCTCTTTCGGAGCGGCGTCACAGACCAGCTCGCCCTGTTCCAGCCAGTTGGCGCGGTCGAGTCGTAGCGGTTGCGGGTGTTTGTGCATCTGATTGTGCGGCTTCTTGTTGGCCTGGCTGTCTTCTTCGAATTCAAGCGCGAGCAGGTCTATTTCATTGCGCTGCCCGCCGTCGTTGACGATCACGTGTGCCCAGTCGTCGTAGCTCTGACCGAGTGCTGAGAGCATTGCGCGCCGCAGGAAGTTGGGGCGGTTCTTGGTGCGTGTAATGATTACGGCTTTACTTAGCATAGTGTGAACTTTCAATTGGTCATATTGAGTCGAGTCGGGCACGTTCCCCTAGTTCACGCAACAAACTATGCGTCCGATACTCATGCGTATTTAGCAGATAGCAATTCCGAATGCCCGATTGTTTCGGCCAGTCGAAATCGCGCTCGATCTAGGCCCCTAAAATGAGCGATGTTGTTCTAACTCTTGAGGCTGATAGTTTTTAACCGGTGCTCGAACTGGCCCTGGATGTCTCGGGTCGTCAGGTCTCGCGAGTAGAGGCTCAACATGGCCTCATCAAAGCCGTCAAAACGGTGTTGATGTTTAGGCACCAAGATCGGCTCAAAATGACTCTCACTTCGTCCTGTATTTCGGGTGTTCGGTCGTCTGTGAGTGGATGTGGGAATCTGGTTGGCTAGGCTAAAGATAGTCCTTTACTGGCGATGGTATATTGTTAAATTATCATAGATGCGGAGTTTAAAAATTCTTATTTATGCTGCGGGAGTGGCTGTTGCTCTTTGGGGGCTTTATCGTGTGATTCAGCCTTCGGGCGATTCTGAAGTGAGGACTGATGGACTCGTGATGCCGCCGTCGTTGGTAGTTCAGGGGGAGAATTCGTCCAATCATCAACCCGAGTTGCCTACTGTGATGAGCACTCTATTAGACTTGGAGAGTGGCGGAGATGAAGTACCTGATCAGGTTGGATTAGATGAGGCGCCGCTCTCGGCATTAACGATTGCCCCAGTGGATGCGCCTTTGGCGCCGCCTTCCGATGTACTCAGTCAGGTAGCGCTGAAGATGGAACCACCCTTACGAGAGATCGGTCAAGCTTGGTTGAGTGAGGCCGGGGGAGGGGATTTCACGATGCCTTTACCGAATGGAGATGTATTGGAGATCGTGGTTGAGCGGTTTGTGGCAATTGGTGAAGACGGTGGGGAGTTTATCGGTTCGGTGAAGGGGTTTCCTGATAGTCGCGTTGAACTGTCGTACCGCGGCGGTGGAGAGGCTGGGACAATTCGACTGCCTTCGGCGAATCGTATGTATACCATGCTCCCCGGTTCAAATGGGAGTGTGGTCTTTCAAGAACGTGAGAATTCAGATGAAGCGATTGATATGGCTCCCCCCATTTCGATTCCTGCCGCCCCTAACTTTATTCCACCACCACCACCGCCTCTTCCGCCCGAGCTTGAGGCTTTAGCTGAGTAGTTCATGGGGGTCTTAGAGGTGCTCTTGTTGTTGGTGTCCTGCCTGCGCTTCTCTTCGCGCAACCGCGGATTCAGTCACTCGGAGGATTGGCGCTGCATTTTAGTCAAGTAGGACAGTCGAAAATACCTGTTTTTTCGATCGTGCGATGGATCAAAACGCGTGGCATTTTTACAATCTGGGAGAGCTTCAGTGAGTGGTTGATTTGTCTACGGGTACTTGGGCGTTAATGGGCCATCAGCAGGGCGGGTCCTTTGGGTGGAAAGATGGCAGTTGAATCAATTTAATTGCCAGTTGTTCGGCAGTGTGAATTTAGTGCCAAGCAACTGAAAAAATCCATCGCGACTCCACTGGCTCAAGATTTTACTCGTAGAAATCAAAGAAAACTTGATCCACGAATCTATCTCTTTACCAAAAAACAAGTGAAGGGGTATTCAGAGGCCTTGCGTTGGAGTGTGCTTACGCTCTTGTCTTTCCTGAGGATGAGCATACATTGCCATTGTTATGATCGATCTCGTTAAAAAAACAATGTTGGCTGGCATAGGCCTAGCCGTCGTGACGAAGGACAAGGTTCTGGAGTCGCTCGATGAATTAGTGCAAAAGGGTAAGCTGACCAAAGAGGAAGCGGCCGCGATGTCCGATAAAATTGTGGAGGAGGGCAAGACGGAGACCGAGAAGGCCAAGGTCGAAGCCAGTAAGCTCTTTATCGATATGCTTAACCGCGCCAATGTCGTGACCAAGGATCAGTACGAGGCGCTCGCCGCACGTGTGACCGAACTCGAAGGCAAGCTGCATAAGGAGTTTCCAAAT
>Ga0206130_10008308_pt1 | contig 11203 bp, 7 predicted proteins | sample Helgoland_Spring_9_FD_148637 | JGI IMG/M metagenome (GOLD analysis project Ga0206130, IMG submission 148637) | Pelagic subsurface seawater microbial communities from Kabeltonne, Helgoland, North Sea - Helgoland_Spring_Bloom_20160512_1 | ecosystem: Environmental > Aquatic > Marine > Epipelagic ...
CGATTCGCTCCTTTTGATTTAGCTGACCGGGTAGCCGTCGCTGCAGGCGGAGGCGGAATGGGAGGAGGAAACACCGATGCTTTCGGCGGAGGAGGCGGATGCGTCTCCGGCTCCATCGGCGAGAGTCCATTTGGTGACGGAGGAAACGGCGGAACAACCAATTCTGGCGGAAATGGTGGCCCCCCTTGGATCACCTCTGGCAACCAAGGAGGCAACGGATCGATTGCTCAAGGCGGCATCGGCGCGATTGACCCCTGTTACAACGTAGGTCCCGGCGGAGGCGGAGGCGGCGGTCTGTATGGCGGCGGCGGCGGTGGAAGCGATTGCTTCGCATCGGGCACCTTGGGCGGCGGCGGCGGCGGCGGCGGATCGAGCTTGACCCCCACGGGTTTTACCTGCGTTGCAGGAAATGTCAACAGTGCAGGTTCGATTAGCATCACCCCCGTCGGCGGCTTGGCTCTTCAAGTCACACCTGCTGACCCCTTGTATTGCCAAGGCGACTCGATGTTCTTGACCATGGAAGGCGCGGATGTTTATTCGTGGAGTCCAGGTTACGGTATCGACACGCTCAGCGGACCTGAAGTGTGGGCTACTCCTGACACGACGACTGTGTACAGCGTCATTGGTTCAACGGAAGAGTGCACAGATACCATTGACATTCAAGTTACAGTGGTCCCCTACCCCGTCATGACGCTGACCGCCTCAGATTCAATTTCTTGCAACGATGATCCAGTGAGTTTAAATGTAGCCGGTGCAGACCAATTCTCGTGGTCTCCGATTGAATCTCTGAGCAATGGATACGGCCCTGTGAACACCGCCACCCCAACTGAAACGACCACATACACGGTAACAGGAACGACTTCAGGCTGCAGCTCAGATACCAGCATTACAATCGCTTACCAGATCAATGCAGAATCAACCGAGTTTTTCTGCGAAAACGGGACCTACCAAATGCCCGACGGCAGCGAGGTCAACGAGGAAGGAACTTATGTCGCTCAATACGTTAGCCTAGCGGGCTGCGACAGCATTGTGACGCTCAATCTCTTGGAGCAATCCACCTACGACTTTCAAATGCCCGTCGCTTTATGTGCGGGGGAAACATTCATTCTTCCTGACGGTGTAGAAGTCGATTCTCCAGGCACCTACCCCGTCGTCATGCAAACGGCCAACGCCCAATGTGACAGTTCGATTACCACCGTGGTAAGCATTCTACAACCTGCTACGGTCCAAATTGCGCTGGGACTGTGTGAAGGTGAACCGGTGGAGCTTGCTGACGGCACCATCGTCTCTGAAGAAGGGACTTACACGGTGATCCTGACGGCTCAGAACGGATGTGATAGCACCATCACTGCAGAAGTGAGTATCGCTCCAAGCTACGATCTCGATGTGGCACTCAGTGCGTGCGATGATGGGTCGTACTTATTTCCTGACGGAACCCTACCTACCTCATCAGGCTCATTTGATTTTGGACTGCAAACGGCCTTGGGATGCGATAGCAGCGTTACGATTGACTTGCAATTGAATCAGGCCTATAACCTGGCTTATCCTGCGGCAATCTGTGACGGAGAAGTGTTTAACATGCCTGACGGAGTGGACATCGGAACAGAAGGAGACTATGTTTCCCTGCTTCAAACCACCGCCGGTTGCGACAGCATCGTCACCGTGCAACTGGTTGTTCAGCCACTGCCAGCTGTGGATCTTGGAGCCGCAGATAGTTACTGCCTGTATGACGGAAACATCCCCTTGAATCCTGCTCCAGACGGAGGCACGTTGTCAGGGGATTTATTGAACGGAAATGAACTCGTCCACGAAGGCGCTGCACCCGGTGATTACGAGGTGAGCTACAGCTACACCGATGCCAATGGTTGCACATACACGGAGGTGCAACCGTATGTTTTGGCAACTCCACTAGAACCCACGTTTGATTTTCAATTGATTTGCAATGAGTTGCAACTTCAAAGCACAACGCTAGACCCCAACACAGACCATGAGTATGCTTGGTTCTTGGACAATGAGGCCATCGCCATTTTTGCGGAACCTGTCTTTTATTTTGATCAAACCGGAACGTATGATTTAGGCTTGACCGTAACGGATATATACGGCTGTAGCTACAGCACCAACGAGTCGGTTGTGCTGCAAAATGCCCTTGATCTCACCGGGTTTTTCGTGCCAAATGTGATCACACCCAATGGCGACGACTACAATGACCGCTTTGAACTTCCTGCAGCAGTCGCTTCCTGCCTCTACTACACCATCGACATCTACAACCGTTGGGGACAACTCGTCTACACGATGACACCAGAAACAGCCGGTTTTTCTGGGCGCAAGCAAGATGGCAACGAAGTTCCTGACGGAGTGTATTACTACACATTGGAGATTCAGAATTACCCCTGTCTTGAAACCCCGGGACTTACCGAGTGGTGCGCTGGGACCCTTTCCATTTTTAGAGACTGATCATTCCCCGAAACTATGAAAAACATTCTATTTACCGCTTTGATCTGCCTTCCAGCATTGGCATTTAGCCAATCCAACACCCCTCCTACTGCACCGGAATTGAGTCAAGTCATTGCTGAAGCCTACACGGCGTTTGGCCTGGAATCTGACATGATCCATGATCTCATCATGCGGGTGACGGAACTGGATGCTGAACAAGCACAGGAAGTCATGATGCCCTACCTGCGCGTGATGTCACAAGCACGTGAAACCCAAGGCGCCCTTGTTATGGATGAGCTCATGAAAGCACATTTCATGGAAACGTGGGGTGTCACGGAATTGCAAATTCAGGATCTGCAAAAAGTGGCTGCTCGTTTTGCTGCTGAAAACGGCGCTTCTCGACGTCAGTGAGTCTCTTTACTTCCTGGAAAAACCAACGAGCTGAAGCGCCCTGAAGTCTGGTCATTTGCTCCGTAGGTTTGCTTCATGAGAATGCCGATCGTTCCTGTCGATGGATCCGCTGCATAGGTTGTATTGAAATACCCCCCCCAGAAGAACGTGCCTGCGGGACTGCCCCCTGCAGCCTCACCCAATGCGTTCTGAACACCGAACGCCAAACCTTGGTGCCAGCCACTTCCTTCCCGAAGCTCAATCTCTTGATTGGACATGATCGAATCCACTGTGGCTTCTTTTAGAATGCGTTGGCCGTTGCAAGCACCGCGGTTCAGATACATCTGTAGAAATTTGGCATAGTCCACCGCTGTGCTGGAGAGACCAGCGCCACCGCCAAAGAACGTTCGCGCACCTGCCACGGGATAATCCGTAGTGTACTGGCGGTGTTCATGCAGCTTCCACCCTTCTTCAGCAGGCTCACACACGGGGACCAAACGGTCCACCATAGCCTCCGGTAAGTAAAAGTGCGTATCGGCCATGCCCAGTGGCTCCAACAATTCCGTTTTCAAGAAAACATCAAACGGCTGTCCAGACACCACTTCTACCACCCGAACAACCACTTCCAGACCCAAACTATAATTCCAGCGCTCCCCAGGTGCATGGATCAAGGCCGTTGTGGCCAATCGCTCGCAATTCTCGGCAGCCGTAAGCGGCTTCGTCGTAAACAAGTCCACTACGCCGGCCTTTGCATAAATCTGATCAAACCGTGGATCCCCAATCTCCCCATAAGACAAGCCCGATTGGTGCGTGAGGAGATGTCGAATGGTCATCGTGCGGTCGTGAGGAATGGTCGTAAATGTGGTGTCATCAGAAAGGCTATCAAGCAATTCCAGATTGGCAAATGAGGGAATGTATTGCTCCACAGGATCATCTAAATCGAGTAAACCGCGCTCCCACAATATCAACGCCGCCGTGGAAGTCAACGCCTTGGTCTGCGAACAAATGCGGTAAATGGAATGCTTTTGCAACGTGACTGAATCCATTGGATTGCTCCAACCATGCACTTGGTGGTGAACGACCTCACCCTGCCGAACGATCAAAACCTCTGCGCCAGGAATTCCCCCTGCCTCGACCGCACTGTCAAGCATGGCATCCAACGCACCAAAGGATTCAAGCGTCTCACCTGCCTCCACTTGAGGATTCCATGTAAACGAATCGGCTCTCTCTACAGGAGCGCTTGCACATCCAAATAAAGCAAGACACACGACTCCGACAAGCGACCATTGCATTTTAATCATGGCCGAATATACCGGTCACAAGTTGAGAATGAAAACGGCACTACTCAACGCTCCAAACCCACGCGCTTTTCGACCGTTCCGTCGGAATACACATACAACCTCAGTTCACCCGATTTTGGACTGGCCTTGCGCCCTAGTAAATCCAACACATGAATCAATTCACGATCGGCAGCAACCTGGACGACTCCAACTCCTGTTGATGCGTCGCATATCTCCTGGAAGAACAACCATGCCTCACGACTGGAATCGATGTCCATGTTTCCATAGGCGCCGGGCCAATCGTGCCCGCCTCCATTGACCGTATACAGCCAGACTTGTGCGCAACTGCCCACAGCTCCGTATTTGTCTGCGGAAACCGAGCTGCCATCACCTGTGTTGACATTCTCAAATTCAAAGGACTCTTGCAACTGAATACCAAAGAGATCGGTAAAGAAGTCGATGGTTTGAGGAATGCTCGGATAAGCTCCCCAATTGTCTTGATTGGTTGGATCCCCATCAAAATAAGTCACGTTGTCCTGTGTCCCATGAATTTCCAAAATCGACACCGCTTCCGAGGGGTTGCACGTATCCATGATGTCTTGCATGATCATCCCTGCCACAGGAGCGACCGCTCGAAAATGGCTCGATGCTTCGCAGGCCAGCAAGTAACTGAAGTCAGCCCCATTGGACATTCCCGTGCAAAAAACAAGCTCCGGGTCAAGCGAATTGGTGGTTTGCAAATACTCCGTGAGGTGAATCAAGTACGCCGCGTCATCGACCGTCTCGTTGTTTTGAAAGTCATATCCCACATTCCAAAAGGCATTGCCATACGAATCATCAATTCCTTGAGGATAACAGACGGCGAAGCCAAATTCATCCGCAAGCGCATTGAATTCTGAATAGTCCATGATTCCTTGCGCACTGCCGGTGTAACCATGGCAAACGAATACCAAAGGACACGCCGCAGGCGCGTCTCCCGGATGGTAGTAGATGTATTCTCGATTGATTCCTCCGTCTTCGAACGTTCCATACTCGAGCGCTGAAATGGAATGCACCAAGGTGTTATTCGATGCCACATCATCTTCCACACCATTGACATTGGAAACACTCACCGTCAGTTGAGCACTGCCAGATTGCTCCATATTGAAAGCATCTTGATGTTCAAAAGCCATCGACTCGCCTGAGGATAAAGCCAACCCCTCAAACAATTGAACGTGATTTTCCAATCCATCGGACCATGCAATCTCGAATGACACAATCATATCAGCGCCCACGTTACTCACGGCACCGGCAACGATAATTTCAGCAGGAACATCCACATTCGAGGGAAGATCCAACGAGCTCATTGCAGCATCCAATCCCGTTGGCTCGAACACCCTCACATCGTCAAGCGCCCAACCAAACATCCAACCTCCATCATCATTGTAACGAAAAGCCAACAACACACCAGAATTTCCCATCAAAGAACCCAAGCCGACCGCATGCGAACTCCATGCTCCATCATTCGATCCTTCAATCGTTTCATAGACGGTCCATGAACTGCCCTCATCCAAGGAGTATTCGATGGTCGCGACTTCAGTGGAACCCTCAAATGTCTCACCATCGTAGTAGGATTCGAATTCGAGAATGGCATTGGTCACGGAGGTGAAATCCAATGGAGGTAGGATCAAGTAGTCTTCGCTTTTATCGCAATCACATGCATCATCATTGGTACCGATGATGTTGCCATGCGAAGCGATGCTCCACCACTCACTTTCTAAACTTCCAGCAGTTCCATTCTCCCAACCACCATCGGACGCGGCCGTTTGCTGTGACCAATTATCCGGGAAAACTCCGGACTCAAAATCCTCAGAGAGAAGTATGTTTTGAGCGGACATCGCGCTGCTCGACAACAAAAAAATAAATCCAAAAATTCTCCTCATCATACGTATTTAAAAATCAAATGTAACCACGCAATCAACAACCTAACGAAGTTAACACCCACAAAACCCGCAGATTACATCCAGCTGCCCACGTGTGACTCAATACGATACGCCGCGAAATCCATTATTCGCCTCGCATCGGTCTCTTTAACGAATCGTATGGACCGACTTCCCGCAGCCGAATGCAGCACAATGTGCGCCAAACCTCGCGGTTCAATCATTCTGTTTTGATGGAAGCTGACGCGTTGCAACTGATGCCATTGAAGCAATGTTCTGCGTTTGAACCACCACCCACTTTCAATCATCACCCCGACCCCATCGGTTGTCACCCGATACCCCTCGAATTTACGCTGCGTAGTCGCCCATCGAAAAGCCACCCAGAACGGGGCGAAAATCCAAAATAACCAGCCCATGCCCAGAACCAGCCCAATCGGAAGCAAAGGAAGCAAAGCGAATAGAAACAAACGGTAGCGGAAGTAAGAATCAGGCTGGAAATGCTCAACAACTGACGGATTCCATTTTGGGAAAACAGACTGAATGATGAGATTGCTCTGTTCTATTTCGAGACCCGGGATTGTAATCCCCAATCCTTGAGAGCCCCCACTCGCCTGCGCTCGTGCCTGGTGTATTTGGAGTGTTTCCAAACTCAACTTCCGCCGGAGCCACGTGCTCTTCCAATCCAACAACTGGACTTTGGACAGCGGAATTCGAAACTCATTGCGCCGAAACAAACCGGACTCGATGGAGAGATCTGCTCCCTGGATGTCTGCACGGAATCGGTAGTACTTAATGAATGCGGAAACGACAGAAACCAGCACAGCCAGAAACACGAATAGGATGATGGCAGGGATAATCAGCAAAACCCATGCAAAAGCAAACAACAATAGCGTCCATTCGGGCAATGATTCGATCCACGTGCCCCACCAGCGCTCGAGCGGTTCAAGGACAGTGAAGAATGCTCCAACAGCTATTAGACCATTGCGCAAGTGATTCTGGGTAAGCCCTACTTTGAACAGCTTACGCGTGTCCAACTGCATCAACGGTTCCGGTTCTTCCTGCTCAACGCTTTCAGCGAGGGGCTGTTCTGGATTGACACCCTCCCGGGCACCGCCAGTCAAAAGAGCACGCAAATCCAAGGCTTCTTGCTTGTTGAGCGCCGCAAAATCCAACTCACTTCCTCCACTGCCCGCGGTATCCACCTTCAACCCACACAAGCCCAAAGCCTGATGCCAAGCGCTCTGGTGCAGATGCACGGCTTGGATGCGCTCAAAGGGAATGACCATTCGTTCCTTTTGAATCCAACCACTGTGAACCACCAAGGCCTCTTTTGTCAAATGGAATTTAAAATATCGGTACTCAATGAAAGCCGATACACCCACCAAAAGAGGAAGCGCCAAACCTATCCAACTGGCGTAATTGAAAACTTCAGAACTGAGTGCGAGACCCGCCGCGACAGGCCAAAACCCTTTGACCATAACGTAAAGGTTCTTGACAAAATACCCCACCAAACCCATGGGATGTTGACGCCGCGGGGAACCAAAAGCTTCAGGATTCATTGCGATCTTCAATCAATTGACGCAACTGCTTGGCTACCCCTTCATCCAGTCCAGGAATCTGCAAGTTGGCCCCTGAACTCCCTGCGGTATATAGTTTTAAAGTACAAATTTTGAATCGCTTTGCGATAGGTCCCTGGGTCACCTCACTGTGCTGAATACGATTGAACGGCACGGTGGTGATGCTATGAAACAACCACCCCGCACGGTAACTTAAATCGCGACTGCGCGTCAAATACCCCCGACGATCAAATCCAAACCACTCGCTAAGTCCCCAAGATCCAAATACGAACACCCACAGGATGGTCGGAAACACGAATAACTTTAAGTCCATCGCTTCCGGGGCCAACAAACTACCCGCCACCGTGAGCGCGACAAAAATCAAGAGCACGCCTAACGCAACCAGCCCACATGTAGCCCATCGAATGTTGCGATATCGGAGAGGCAACTTCTCAAATTCCTCTGCTTGAATTTGAGGCAAATGCTCCGTTCGCAACACGTTATTTTCAAATTCTTCCATCATCATTCAAAAATGCATTAAAAAACCCCACGGCTCAAATGCCGCAGGGTTCTTTCTAGTCAAAACCGCGAGAGATTCGAAAGAATCAGGACGCACTGTCTGTTTTGCCATTGAGTTCGTCAATCTTTTCTTGAGAAGCGCTGTAGCTTGGGTCAATCTCCAACGCCTTCTCGAAGCACTTAATCGCTTCTTCTTTGTTGTCAACCGCAACATAATAATCACCGAGTGAATCCCATGGATTGGCAGCATCACCCATGAATCGGGTTTGCAATACCAGGTGCATTTTCGCAGCCTCCATGTTATCCAAATCCATCATGCGGTAGCCCATGAGGTTGTGAAACGCACCCATCTTAGGCCATCGCTTCAATCCACGCTCCAAAAGAGCCACAGACTCCTCTAAACTGCCCAACCAGTAAGCTGCATACGCGATAGAAAGAGGATCCTGAGGAGCCAACGCCAACGCCTTCATAACGGCCTCGATGCGCTCATCTCCAGTGGAGGTAAAAGCCTTCATAAAATACTTCTCGACCATGCTCTCGTTATCAAGCGCCGCCAAACCAGCTTCTCGAGCCACCTTAAAAGCATCGGCATCTTCGTCGACCCAACCTGCCTTCATCATTTTAGCAACATACGCCATGGCCACACCTGAGTCCTCCTGCAAAACAGTATCTGCATGAGCCGCCGCTACTACAAAATCATTCCGCATCAAAGAACGGTACATCTTCCAATACGCATCCTCCGCCGCTTCACTATCTGTCGTTGGATCCATCAATGTGGTCGCCATTCGGCTCTCATCGACATGCATCCATCGCTTCCAAACCAACTTACCATCCTCTCGAGCAACTGTTCCCGAAAACTTGGCGCGATCTTCCAATTCGTCATAAACGTCGACACTGACCCCGTATACCTGAGCAACAGCTCCAGTGATCTGGATCATTTGAATCTCTGAATACGTTGTGTCTTGATCAAACCAATCGGCATTCACCCAATCGGCATCAAACATCCTCGCTGAATCATTGCGGGCATTGAAGAAAGAAAAGTCAGACGCCAATCCGTTAATGAACGGCTCAACACTTGCTTCTCCCACGTTCTTTTGCGCATCAAATGTTTCAACAAAAGAACGAACCTCTGATTCCGTCAGAGAGGCCGGCTGACACGCTACGAAGACGAGCGACACCAAAGTCGCTAGGTAAAAATAATTTTTCATACTGCATAAATTAGATGGCAAACCTATAAAAAAAGTTCATGCAATCGGCATTCAATAACACGCCGACAATCAAACCTATACTCGGCTGAATCAACTCTTTATACCATCAATGAATGACGAGCGTTTGCTTTGCCTGACCTTCTCCAGACTGCATCGTTGCGTGATATACACCTGCTGCCAAACTCGGCAAGACAACAGCTTTTGTTCCCTGGTATTGCTCTTCAAAAACAATGCGACCAACACCATCCATCACTTTGAATACAACGGATTGGTCCACACCTGATTCCAACGTCAGTGCCTGACCGTTGGCCAACAAGCTGGGATACATCCGCATCGATGAGGCCGAAACATTCGTGATGTCCGATGACCAATCTCCAAACGCTACATCATCAAAGTAGAAAATCTGATCCCCCACATCACCACCTGCAGTGCCGAAATCGAAGAAAATGGTGATTAAATCATACGTGTTATTGATATTCAATGGTTGTGTACCGACGACTTGCTGTGACAAATCAAACGTCAGCGTTTCCCATTCACCCGCTTGCGTCGTGTAGACCTCCGTCTCCACACTGATTGCAGGGTTCAAACGGTCCTCCGCTTTAAAACGCACGGGCACTCCGGCCAATTGTGACCACACTTTGGCGGTGACCGTTGTCGCATCCGTTGTGAATGGAACAGGATTGGCTAGGCCTGCAGGTGTACTGATGGTCGTTCCCGAATAATTCAGCGACTGAAAAGTCTTGAACACCTCAACCACCGTGTTGGACGGATCCATAGGATCGGTCACCAAAGACGAGAAGTTCCCAGCAAACGACGTGGTTTGGTAATTGACCTCATCCCCTTCGAAGTCAATGGGCAAATCAATCTGAGCCAAACCATTTGTCGCATCAAACAATTCTACATCATCGATGTACAGCGTGGACCATTCGGATCCATCACCCATGTTGCCAAAATCAGGCATGAACACCACTTCATTGAAGGTCCCTGAAGGAAGGCCTGTGAAGTCCCAAACCAGCGTTTCCCATGCCCCTGTCACCGTGGTGATCGCATCCAAATCCGCTACGCCCAATCCTTCCAACTTCAACTTGACCACTGTATTGGTGAGGGGAACCCAGACTTTCATTTTGAAGCCCCCGATCGTTTGCAGATCCAAATAGTCCGCCAAAATGATCTTGCTGCCCGCCCAGACATCACCAGGATTCCGAACAATTTGCGCCACCATGCCACTTTCATTGATCCCTGAAGGATCGGGATTGGCCATTACCGTGGCCACACCACCTGCAAAATCAACAAAATCTGCAGTCGTCGGACTCGTTTCAAAGTCAAACGGCAGCGATTGCTGCGCCGTTACGTACAGTGAGCAAAGAGAAAGAATGAAGGCGAAAAAATGACGCATGTTTTTTTTTGAAAAGTTAGTGTAAATGTGACACTTTTTGCAAATTCTAAAACCCGGTCGATTTCGGGTAGATTTGGTCTCATGAATCGATGCTTATGGATGCTTGTGGCACATACGGGGATGGCGCTCATTCAGGGATGTCAGAAGAATGAAAACCCTGCCGGCGCTACTTTGTCCCCACCAACCGATTTGACCCAGTGGGTCAACCCCATGATCGGCACGGCTCAAATGGGGCACACCTACCCGGGCGCGACACGCCCTTATGGCATGGTGCAAATCACCCCACAAACGCGCTACGAACCGTTGCTTCAAGAGGACGGTGCGTACAACGGAGAGACCTATCGCTATTGCGCCGGCTATCAGCATGCAGACACGTCGGTACTGGGGTTCGCTCACACCTCCTTCAGCGGAACGGGCCACAGTGACCTCGGAGACCTGTTGCTCATGCCAACGGTGGACGCTCCAGATTTGACTCGGGATGAACAGGGAGCTCCGCGTTTCG
>Ga0206130_10008313_pt1 | contig 11196 bp, 10 predicted proteins | sample Helgoland_Spring_9_FD_148637 | JGI IMG/M metagenome (GOLD analysis project Ga0206130, IMG submission 148637) | Pelagic subsurface seawater microbial communities from Kabeltonne, Helgoland, North Sea - Helgoland_Spring_Bloom_20160512_1 | ecosystem: Environmental > Aquatic > Marine > Epipelagic ...
CGCACTCTGACCACTCAATGTCGCCTGAACAACATCTTCAACAATCGACTCATTTTGACGAATCAATTGCTGTGTCACTGTTCGCACTACACGTTCAATTCGTTTAACAGATGCAGCCATCGATCCTGTTTGATCCATTAAATCATCTAAGGAAGTGATCTTTGCATTCGAAAACACACCTTTCACTTCATGATAAGCCTGCTTCAATACCAACTCTTCTACAACTTCAATCACCTGTTCTACAACCGCAGTTTCTGATGACCCTGATTTGTTTTGAGAAGAAGACGATAAACGCTGTATGGCATCCTGAACTTTACGTTTCACCAATGCCGGTACACTGACTTCAACAATACGTTCAACTTTTTCATACGCCATTCTATCCAAAGAGCCACTCAATGAAAAAGAAGTGTTTGTTCGCTTACCGTTGGACGAACCCCTTGAACCGTTATTTGGCGATAACGCTGTACCGATAACTTGACTGGTCAAATCAGAGCGTGTCGCGGGAGTTCGCAATCCTCTGCGACGATTACCCACAGAAGAGGAAGGCGACGTGGCGAAATCTGAACTTAATGAATTCGATCCATCGTATGAGGCCAAGGTAGTATCAAGCAAATTGCTTTGGGATGGTACTCTCATACGCTCTGAAGCCAACCTCGAAGGACTCAACGTAGAATCCTGACTCGAAGAACTAACGTCTTGTTCTAAAACTTTAAACATTGGAGATTGAAGAGATGTTCTTTCCGTTCTTCTACCCTTTTGAAGACGACTGTTTGACCGTTCCTTTTCATTCACCCACTTTGCGCCAACCGTTTTGGCTAGTACAGGGGGAAGACTGTTCATAACTCGAGCACTGCTGCCTCTACGCTCTTGTGCAACTGTTGCACGACCCAAGGCCCGTTTCAATGGACTCAACATCGGTGCCGAAGCCGTTGAACGTCTTTGATTCAGAGGACCACGCCCTCCAACAGGAGTCTTCACACGTTTTACAGGTCGACCAAAGTTCCGATCCTTACCTTGCTTTCTGGTTTGTGGTTTTGGCAATGGCTTACCAGCAACACGAGCTGGCGTATACGGTGTATTCAACCAAGCCGAACTTCTTTGTCTGTGTGGATCGCGTGAAGATGTGGCCGTTCCCCATGCAGAAACTCGAGGCTGCTCTATTTCCTCTTCTTCAAGCTCTTGTTCGTCCAACCATTTAAGATACGTCAAGTCCTGAATCACAGACCATCCACCCATATTGCCCCAGGGATCGAATCTGGATCCTTCTTTGGGCAATCTTTTGAAAGCAGACATCTCAGGAATTTGAACCAGACCTTTTAGTCGTTGCATGCGATCTGCAAAATGGCCTAGAAAAGAATCTCGCTCTCGAATCCCAATAGACCGTCTATCTGCACGATTGTCAATCGCTTCAAAACGCTTCTCCAATCGCTCTAACAATGCTGATCCTTCTCTCATTGCGGGTCATCCTTTATCTATATTTATAATTGTACACTAGGCATTTGAGTTGATGTTATCGACCTATGATCTACATTAAGAACACTCGAATCGAATAAAACGACATTATCCAAACGGATTCTTACTGGCATAAGAACGACTTACATTCACACCATGATGAGCAATCTCGATACTTTCAATCGCCAAATTAGACCCTTCAGAGTTTAGTTTAGGACCTTCCCAAGAAACAACCCATGCTTGTTGAAAGGTATATCGAACCATTTCCTGCATTTTGTTATTCTTCAACACAATAGACCCCGAAAACCTTTTGTTTTCCATTTTACCTGGAGAACTACTGCCACCATCCAATGCTGACCGAAGTGCGTTCGACATTGAATTGATCATAGACCCTGCGGAGGTATTGGTAGAAAGTCCACCCATGATATTACCCATGTCAGCACCTGCACCACCGCCACCAGCATACTCGTCATTCATAACGAACTCTCGCAAACTGAGCATGCTCATGTCGCTTGTAACACCATACTTGAGAACAATATTGTCCCATGTCGACTGCCCTGGCAGTTTGTGAACGGCATGGTTCATGCCACCTTCTTTGATTGTATAGATTTCCGTACTGCTTTTAAGACCTGCACATTCAGTGAAGTGTGCCACTTCCATCTTGTTGATCTCTAAAGCAAAGACATATCCACCAATCGGATCTTCTAAGGAACGTGCAATTGCAGGTTGGCCTATAAAACCACCCAAAGCACCACCCACCGCACCGACTGCACCAGAGATTATATTAGATGCGGCTTGCTGAATCCCACGTTGTGCGGCAATGATACTCGCAGATTGAATCTGAGGTTGCGATGGAGAACGCCCACCACCACGACCGACCCATGTGGTTGCTTGTTTGCCATCGACAATGGCAGGTTGGATTTGAGGTTGCATTCCTGGTCTACCAGATCCTTTGCCTGGCCCACCTTGAATCGCCAACTTTGGTTGAGCTCCTGCTCGTCCTTTGCCACGCCCTTTCCAATTTGCCATGATGACTCCTTCAAACTTTGATCATTACGAGAATTCTTAAATGGTTATTGAGTGAAATGTATAAACACTACAAAATTAGTATTATTGTAACGAGAATTTTGGGCTTTCACTGAACTTTATCCACCACCCAATGTAAAATCGATCAATATTTGCTCGGTCGTTCCTACTGGCTGCAATCGAATCTCTACATTGATGTATCCAGCGTCTAATAAATGACGAGGATTGTTACTCTCATTGCAAAATACAAAGTACTTTTCACCTTCTTGACTCAATTCCAACAGACCTAGATTCCAAAATTCTTCCAGTCGCGATCCAATATCACGAGCAACAATCGTCCACAAATGAGGATTGTTGACTTCAAAAACAGCCCACTGAGTATCTCTATTGATCTGTTCAATTATCATATTCATTATGCGACGACTGTTGATTTGCTGAAAAATAGGATCTTTTGACAATGTTCTCGCGCCCATTGGCATCATTCCTTGTCCTGGCACCAAAACAATTGGGTTCACATGCCCCAAAGCCAGTTCTTTTGCCTCATGATGTGTCAACTCTATTGATGAGTGTGTACACCCACGTACTGGAACATTTGCTGGAGGCCACTGAATACCAATCGGTGGATGCATTTTTTCGACCGAAACATATACACCTGCCATTACCGATGACGGTGGAAATGTGTGTTCTCCGTCACACAACCATGGATAATACACCGCTCCATATGCAGAAATCTTTTCATTGCGTAAGCCAAACTGTTTCACCCATCGAATCAACAGCTCGTCATGCAGATTTTGAGGGGCATCGATAATCAAAAATCGATTGTTCATGATTGCGCAATGTTGAAGCAATCGTGTCAACAATGGTTCTCCATCAAACGTCAACGTACCGTCATTGAGCATATGCAAACCAAAGTACGCCAGCGATGGAACCAACAACAACGAAATGTCTTCTTCACTTTCCAAGCGATGAAATAAACTTCCGCACACCTGTTCCAAACTCAACGAAGACTGAATATCATCAAGAGAATCTATGCATACACCGAACACATGTACTGTGTCTCCTCCATTTCGGAAGAAATTATGAACCGCACGTTTGGTCGCAGGATCAAAAACATACACTCGTTCATAATTCGAAAATTCAGGCTCACCACGAACGACTACCTCTAAGAATTCACCGGTTTCAACACTTTCAGGATGCTTGTCTGGCAATACGAATCCAATGATCGCTGTAATATCACAACGAACGTGAGCATTGTTTCTTGGCGCTCTATGACCATGCTGTACAATAATGTTTCCAAGCACTGTTCACTCCAATATTCCAAATCTACAATGGTCTATAGTGTATCGTATTTTCACACCTTTTGCAGTTTTCCTTTCTATATAGACAAAGGTAAAAAACGAATATGCCCCCTACCGAAGTAGAGGGCTATTCTGAGAAAGATTATACAGATCCTTATTTGGAACTGTTGATCCTGTCATTGATTTTCGAGATTTCTTTTACCCAGTAGTGTCTCTCTTGATGAGACATTTCCAAGATGTGATCTCTCGGCCAGTGAAAATGGTAAGCAATGAAGGCTACCTCCTTGTATATATTCTCCAAGGGGTAGCTTACAATTCCCCCAGGCGGCCAAACTCCTTCTCGAAGCCTGCACCACATTCAGGGCATTTCACTGAAATCATAACCTCATCTTCATTGATGCGATTGTACATCTCTTCAAGGAAACGGAGGTCAGAAGCGAACAAGTTCTCGACGACCCCAGTGTTTACATCCTTGAGTGTTCCAAGTTGAGTCACAACACGACCAAGTAGTGCAATGATTAGATATGCACGATTTCGTTGAACCCGCATGTCTTGCAACAATACGATTTCATCTTTCGCACGAGAACGACGCATCACACCTGTTTTGTGGATGATTCCGTCCTTATCTTTGTACCCTAACGGAAGGGTAAACTCAAACTCTTCACGAATGTCCATTATGCACGCTCAACTTTCTCTACAGCCAATTCAATCTTTTCGATCGCCATGGAAGATGAGTCCGAATCCATATCGGGCACGTTCCACTTGCAAGGCCAGGCTTCATAGAAGTTGTAACGAGCGACTTCGGTGGTTCCATCTTGATCCAAGATGATTACAGAACCAGCACGACGATCGATCTTTCCATCTTCGATGTTCTTGCGCCATTGCCACAAATCGTCAGTCGCAGTGTAACCACGCTCCAAAACGATATTTGCGTAAGTGGTACGACCGGGCTTCTTACGAACGACCATGTCATTACCTTGTTTGAACTCAACGATTTCAGTCTCTGAGTCCATTCCTGAAACGGATTTAAATCCGCCGACAATAATTTTATTGTCGTTTATGATCCCTTGGATTTCCAAGAGGAAGTGATAAGCACCAAACAGTTCTTCTGTAGGCATTTTTTACTCCATGAGTGTTGGGTTTGTACTTGTTGCGCGGTGGCACGCCTCAAGCGGGGGTTAAATAGTGAATGGGTTTAGTCCTCGATGAGAGCTCCACCATCCCATTGACCAATACTGAATACAACGAATTCTGCGGGCTTGACAGGTGAAATACCAACTTGAACGTTAACCTGACCGGCATCGATGAGGTAACGAGGATTGGTTTCAGTGTCACACTTAACATAGAACGCTTCTTCGGCTGTCGCTCCAAAAAGTGCTCCTGAACGCCATACGCGCATGAGATAAGACCGTACGTCACGGGTCAATTTTTTCCAAAGAGTTTGATCGTTTGGCTCAAATACAGACCATTGTGATCCCAACATGATCGATTGCTCAATCATAATGAATAAACGACGAACGTTGATGTACTTCCAAGAAGGGTCAGATTTGGTAGCCAAAGTACGGGCACCCCAAACACGGATACCACGATCTTTAAACTCACGAATCACATTGATACCACGATCGTTGTATTGACCTTGCTCAAGCTTGTTGATGTTTTGAGACAATCCAGAAATACCCATCACCAACTCGTTTGCAGGTGCTTTATGTACTCCTCGCTCTCCATCAACGCGTGCCATGATACCACACAAGTGTCCACTTGGTGGAACGTACACTTCTTTTCGAACCCCTTCTTCACTACGCAACTTACTCAGTCTACGTCGTGCATTTCCAGTCACGTTCACTTCTTGTTGACCCTTGAACCAAGATGGCTTGGTCACCTTAAACCAAGGCACATAAATCGCGCCATAGCCTTTTGCAGATGCAGGGATGTCCATACTGCCTGTAGAAACGATTGGTCCATCAAGAACAGCAAACCGATCCTTTCTGATTTCACAGTATTCCAACATTTCTTTTTGTTGGTGCGGAGCCAAGCCAGGAGCTGCCATCAAAGCAATATCATCAACATCATCAAAGGCAAACAAACCCAATTTGTCTGCTTGATTTTCACGAAGAGAAGTACCGACATCTTCTGCGCCCATCAAGTACACGTAGCATTTACCACCACCGTTGGCATAGAAACCATCGATTGCAGAAACAAAGTTAAATACGGACTCTTGACTCAAGAACTCACTGAACATACTTTTCAAGTTTGCATCGGATTGCATCGCTTCGAAAACAGCATCTGTTGCTTCATCAATGTCATCAAACTCTTGACCAACCAATTCTGTTGTATCATGTGTATCGACCAAGTACTGAGCGAAGAAGGCTTGTAACCATCGGAAGAACTCTGCTTTGTTTGTCACACCCATTGGTGGGATTGAATACACATCTTGCAGTGCAGTTCCTTCAGCGCTTTCAAATTTCAAGCCGTAAACACCCAAGATATCTTCTGCACTCTTAGGAGCAGCCTTGGTCAAAGAAAATGTTGCTGTCAAGTTTCCAAGCAACTCTTCAAGTTGAGCATCGTCTTCTGTAACTACAGCACCTTTCACATCTACCACACCAGCAGGAGCCGTTACTGTTTGTCCTTTGTAAGCAATCTGAACGCCTTTCTTGCCTTCATCTTTAAAAGAAACGCCGTCCTTACCACTGGTTTTCACACCATACAGATCCAAGAACTTGCTGACATCTTTTACATCAGCGTTGCGAAGGTTCATCGAAGATGTCAATGCGGATACCGCATCGTTTCCATTTCCAGTCACCTTACCTGACTTGTCGACCAATGCTGGCAAAACTTTTCCGGAAATCTGCTTAGCGCCATCCGTACCCGTAATGGCTATAGCGTCGATCTTTGGATTGAATGGGAAAACACCCAAAAATCCTGGATTAGAGGTTGAAACAGAGGCGATTGGTTTTGGACCACTGTCCACTTCGTTGATGTAAACACCTGGAGTTGAATATTCCATGATTGTCTCCTGAGACATTGTTGTTTAAAGTTGTAAGTTGTTCTTGTTAATTGTTGTAATCATCATAGTCGTCACTGTCACGACGGAAATGGTGTTTTTCTGAACCAATTTTTGCTTCGTCTAATTTTACTGGCTTTCCTCTTACTGGTCTTCCATTGGGTCTTGTATGAGTACCTGTCGATGCTGCCGAGGGATTCTGCTTCGCTCGTTCCATAACAATTCGTGTACCATTCGGAGCATGGACCAATGGACCATCGATTGCAATTCTAGCACGATATGTCAAAAAAGGTCTATATGGTGCTTCATGAAGACTAAAAAGATTGATCGCATCTCCTACCGTTAAATCATCCACCAAAGAAATGGAGACCTTTTCAATTACCAAATTGGGTTCATCTAGATCTACGTTCTCATCATATTCCCGGCCCAAAGAATCCACTTCTTGACCACTGGGTAAAATAAACTTCCTCGGTCTGTAGATCAAATGTGTCGCTTCATTTAGACGCAACAACAACCAACCCAACAATTTTGCTGTCTCAGATGGAAATTGTGCGTGTGCGGTAATCAAATAAAACAAATCCACCATAATGGGAGGACGATGCAAATACACATTGCTTGTATCTTCACCGTCATTTAAAAATACAGGTGCACGACGAAATCGCTTTCGATTCTGTAGGTTCGGGTTGTGTGCCAAACGATACATATAAACAAATGCAAACTGATCGGCCTTACCCATCGACGTTTTGTCCAACTGTTCTTCAATCGTTAAGTTCCGCTCATCAGTCCAACCATCTTTAACATACTTCTTGACTGCTTCCGTAACTTCACCGATGATATCACGACCAGACATCAGTCCAGATGTTGTTGAATCCAACTCTCTCATTGAACACCTGTGGATGTTGATCCACTGAACGATCTACTCAACCAAGTATCTACACTTGGAATAAAAGGGCTTTTGGCTTGAATATGCAATTCCATAGGACGTATTGTACGAATCTTAGTTTGCTTTTGCAACTGTTCTTTTACAAATTTTGGAAAAACAATTTTTTCACGGGGTTTAATCTTTACACGTGGTAAATCTGAGCGTTTAAAATATCCACGTTCCAGCGCAAATGGATGTTGAACAACTCTCTTCAGCAAAGGAGCATTTGGAGTTGGATCAGCAACATTTCTTGTCGGTCGATATTTACCGGTCCGAGTCACTTTTGGTTCTGGTATATCTATGGATTGAAACCCGACCTCTCGTTCCATTCTCTCTCTATAAACAATATCAATGGTTCTAGATTGATGTAATCTATCACCATGTACCAAAATATTTAGTCTTTCAACAACTCTTCTCATTGGACCTCGAATCCGAAATAATCATACTGTAACATAGTATTTTAATAATACTATTGTAGACTATGAACTCATTCTCCAATAGAATATAGACATGCGATCTCAAAACAGCAAAGTCAAAAAGAGTTCTGGTGCAACATCTACAAAATCTGGCAAACTGGATAAAAGTGCAGACGTTGACAGTAAACTTCTCAAGCAATTGTCTAGTAAAATGGGCAATCAAGGTCTAAATGAGCGGTTGCAACAAAACTCTATCGAACGCGATACCCTGCTGCAATTTATTTGTACACAACTGAAAAATGTTCAACACATTCAACAGATCGAACTCGACGAAGTCAGCCAACGTCCCGAATGGTTCCGCGATGTCGCCAAAGGGGAACAAGGGTTCTTTTTACCCGATCCAGAAAGATGGAAAGAAACGGCAGGGTTGTACAAAAAAGCAGGACAGGCACTCTGTCAAGGAAACGTTTCAAAAGGAAAACAGTTGCTGGAAGAAGCCATCAAGAAAGAAGAGGCCACACGAGAATCTATACCCGAACAGGTAGAACGAAGATTGGAATCCAAAGACAAAAATAGTGCAGATACTCCAGTGTCAACGGCATCCGAAGGAGGAGAAGTCTGCCCTGCTAGAAATACACCCAAGGATTTAGACATTGCCGATAAAATATTGTCCGTTCGTGCAACAGTGAAAAATGCGCCTCCTATACGCAGAACGCGTTCTTTTAAGTGGTGGGAACAAGACAAAGAAGATGAAGACGACAATACGACACAAGAAGAGAAAGAAGAAAACGAACAAGATCGCAAAGAAGAACATGAAGGTGAAGAACATATGGAACTCGAGCAACTTCAAGAACGTTCTTCAACTGAGTCCGTACACAATTCAGACATCACTGGAAAAACAGAATGAATAATTCAGGGCGAGCAGTAGAACTTTTACAACGATTTATTCAGTTTCCCACCGTATCCAGCGACCCGATCCTTCCTTTTGCCAGTGAAGTGGCAGAGCGTGCGGAGCGTCTGGGAGGAACCGTTCATAGATTTGAGACATCAACCACCAAACAAAATATTGTTGCCCAAATCGGACCCAGTGGATCTGATTCAATAGGTCTGTCTGGACATATGGATGTGGTACCAGTGGAAGGACAAGATTGGACAATGGATCCTTTTGAAGGATTGATTGAAAAAGGAGCCGTCTGGGGCAGAGGAGCCTGTGACATGAAGGCTTTCTTAGCATCAACGTACAGCATCTTAGAACGATTCCCAGTACAAAAAATGAAAAGAGGCATGACACTCATATGGACACACGATGAAGAGATTGGATGTGTTGGAGCATCTCATTTACCAACGCAGTGTAAAAATATCGAAATGCCAATCAATATCCTCATTGGTGAACCAACATCACAACAGATCTTTCATCATCACGGCGGACATTGCACTCTTGAAATCACTGTGCGAGGAAAATCTGCACACTCATCCAAACCATACTTGGGTGTGTCTGCTACGGCATGGTTGTTTGAAGCATGGGGGATCATTCGAGACTGGCAGAAATGGCTAGAAACCCATCCTTCGAGCATCACTCAAAAACCTGCACTTGTGAACATCGCTCAGGTTCATGCTGGAACCGCGATAAACATTATCCCAGAGCATGGAACAATACGATTGGGACTGCGTCCAATGCCAGGTCATGATCATCTTTTTCTGATCGATAATTTAAGAGAGCGATTAACCCACCTGCAAAAATCTGCTGAAGAAGATGGGGCACTGTTAGAACTACACGTAATTCAAGCGGCAGCTCCATTGTACACCCCTTTACCAACAGCATTGGAACAAGCGATTCAACAACAACGCCCCAACACACCATGTACTGGTGCACCATTTGCAACAGATGGAGGTTGTCTCGCAGAAATAGGAACAAAACCATTGATTTGGGGACCTGGAAGCATCGATGTTGCACATCAGCCCAATGAATATGTTAAAATTGAAGAACTGAATCAATATGAACAAGCGCTCGAAGGAATTCTACGAGCATGGTGCTTATAAATTATCGATAGCAACTGCAGGAACGCAACATGGCTCGAAAAAAGAACGTAATCGGTGAAGGATTTGGCAAAGACATTTTGTCGAGAAGTGGGGATTTGCGAAAACGTGCAGCATCGCATGGAGATGTATTTTCTGGTGAATTGGCCGATGAAGCACTTCAAGCGGTTGGGGCTCGTGCCATGACGATGGATGGCGAAATTATCGTAAATTCTGATTTTGATTTAAGCAGCGCAGAAGATCAAGCATTGTATGCACACGAATTGTATCACCAATCTCGCTCTGGAGGAGCTGCGGGTGATAAGATACGTGATGCAGAGGAAATCGCCGCTCGAGCAATTGAGTCTATGGTATTTCATCAAGCCGGTGGAGGACGAAGCGATGCTTTGCCAACCAACATTGAAGATCTCTTTCAAGAAGCTGAAGCACCAGCCAGTCCAAGTGGCGCTGCTGATGGTGAGCCTAAAGCAACACCCTCAGAAGCAAGAAAATCGAGTGAACCGTCAGCCATCAGTGGATATGCGGCACTTCGAAAGCAGGGTATGACACATGGTGAAGTTGTATACATGCTGACGCAAATGATGTTGGACAAACAAGACCAAACGACGGACTTCACTCGCCAAAGAGGTGGAACACATCGTGGATTCTCGCAATAACGACAAGAGAATCTCTTTGAGCAACGTGTGGTCAATTGAAATCGGTTACAACAATTCCAACTATGTTGGACTCTACCTCTTAAGATTGTACACCAAGGACGCATCATGAGCGCCATATTTACAGAATTGGCACGACGCCTTCGCCGAATAGACCTTCTACTGCTTAGAGCAGTTCGTCGTCAAAGAGCTCGACCTGCCATGCGAGCCAAAGGACAATTTTGGGGTTCTGTCATTACAGATGATGAAGTGGATGCTTTATTACGAGCACATGGAGAAATCGATTATACCCACACACCCGACGGATTGGACGATGCCATTCATGCATCTGAAGCTCTTCGAAATGATTACAATGGACGTATTGGACGATTGAAGAAGGCTTTTAATT
>Ga0206130_10008314_pt1 | contig 11195 bp, 6 predicted proteins | sample Helgoland_Spring_9_FD_148637 | JGI IMG/M metagenome (GOLD analysis project Ga0206130, IMG submission 148637) | Pelagic subsurface seawater microbial communities from Kabeltonne, Helgoland, North Sea - Helgoland_Spring_Bloom_20160512_1 | ecosystem: Environmental > Aquatic > Marine > Epipelagic ...
GGTATTGTGAATAAAGACTTTAAATTAATTCATTTTTATTATGATGTTGATGAATGGGAGCTTTACGACAGAAAAAATGATCCAAATGAGATGAATAATGTTTACAATGATCCAGATTACAGTGATGTGGTAATCAAATTAACGCAAGATTTAAAAGAAATAAGAATAAAATATAAAGACTCAGAAGAATTAGATAGAAGCTTTATTTATTAAAAATAATTTGTTCTATATTATGATTTAGGTAATTGTAAATAAAAACCTTGTAAATCAATGACTTACAAGGGCTTTTGCGAAGAAAGAGGTTTTTACAATACAGCTATTCTTTAGTATTTTCAACCTTATTTCTTAGATATTTAAACGCTTTTGTTATATGAGCTTCAACAGTTTTAATTGAAGTTTTGTTGTAATCAGCAATCTCCTGATTAGTAAGCCCATGTTTCTTTTTTAAAGTAAATATCATTTTAGTTTTTTCTGGAAGTTCATTAATTAATGAATTCATTTTATTTATCTTTTTCGATAGATTTTCTTCTGAAATATTATTTAATTCTTGCTCTAAAACAGAGTAGTATTGTTCGTGTAATCTGGTTAATGATTTATTTTTATGATAATCAGTTATAAACTTATTATATACTGACTTATAAAGAAATGACTCCATTGAATATTGAGGCTTTAATTTATATCGATATTCGTAGAAACTAATAAAAACCTGTTGAACAATGTCAGATGCTATAGAATGATCGAATGATAAACTAAGGGCATAACCAAAGAGTTTATCACTATATTTTTGAACAACTTCTCTCCATGCTTTTTCACTTCCTGCTTGAAGTTTAGTAATAAGAATTTTATTTTTCTCAATACAATTTTGATCCATTTAAAATCATTTAATGTGTAATAAATCTATAAATATTTTTTAAGACTGTTAAAAATTTTACATTTTATTTGCGAATTCTTTAATTATATAGGGTTTTAATTTTGAAGATTGTAATAATGTTATAAGATGGAAAGTAAAATAGAAAAAATTATATTAAGATTTTTCGATAATGAGGCTTCATTATCAGAGTTAAACGCTCTTTTGCATTGGATTAATAATGAAAAGAATTATGCTCAGTATGTCGAGTATATTTCAATAAATCACCTAACAAACTTAGCTTTGAATAAATTAGATCAAGAACAAATTATAAAAGAAATTAATTCAAGAATTAATTCTAACAAAAAACCTTCAATTAAAAAAAGAGCACTTGTTTTTACAAACGTAGCTTATGTGCTTTGTTCTTTAGTAATAATTGTTTATTTGTTTTCAGCGGGAAATCCAAATGACGATTTAAAATCTATAGATCCAAATACGATTACTTTAACAACAGAAAATGGTAATGTAATTGATTTAGAAAATTTAAAAGAAAATCAAACTAAGATTAATAATAATGTTTTAGTAAATCAGAATAATGGTACACTTTATTATAAAAATGATCCAATAGTTGAAACTTTGACATATAATACCATAAATGTTCCCTATGGAAAAGTATTTAATCTTGAACTTTCTGATGGAACTACGGTTTATTTAAATTCTGGAACATCATTAAAATATCCTGTTAATTTTATTAACAATCTTGACAGAGAAGTTTATATTGATGGTGAAGCTTTCTTTGAAGTTAATACTAATAAATCTCAGTTTATAGTATCTTCTAGTAATACCTCAGCATATGTTTATGGAACCAAATTTAATTTTAAAGATTATCCTGAAGATAACTTTTCGGAAGTTATTTTAACTGAAGGAAGCTTAGGTGTAAGTGAGACTTCGGATAGTATTAAAAATAATGAGATTTTAATGATTAAACCTGGTCAAAAAGCTAAGGTTAATTATTCTAACGGTGAAATAGATCGATCTAGGGTTAACACTTCTCTATATACTTCATGGATAGATGGTAGAGTAGCATTTAGAAATGAAAGTCTTCCTGGAATGATCCAAAAGCTAGAAAGAATTTATAATGTCATAATTATTAACAACAATAAAGACATAGTTGAAAAATATTTTACTGCAACTATACTATACAAAGAAGAATCGATTAATGATGTTCTTTCTTATTTGAGTGAAGTATATGGGCTAGAATACCAAATAATAGATAACAAAATATTAATTGAATGAAATAAATAAAAATTTAAAAAGGCTATTGCTGTAACAATAGCCCTATTAAAATAGTAACCATTAAAACGAGAACCATTAAAACAATCACTAATTAAAAAAAAACAAATTTATGAAACTTAACCACTTATTGTCAAGTAATTGGCAGTATAATTTAAAAAAGCTAGCAAATATTGTGAAGATTTCTTTTTTACTTTCTGTAATTATGACTCTTTCATCGTTTGCACACACGAGTATTTATTCGCAAGAAAAAATTTCAGTAAATGTTGAAAATACTGAAATTATAAATATTCTGGATAATATAGAGTCAACTACTGATTTAAGATTTTTCTATGATAACGATATTTACGATTTTAAGAAAAAAATAACTTTATCTATTGATGAAGTAACAATAGCAAAAGCTATTAGCTTAATTTTTGAAAATAATATTGATTTTAGATTAAAACAAAATGTTGTTATTCTTGAGAAAGCAAAATTATTAGAAAAAAGCAATGTAGTTGATACTGAGCAATCTGAAATTGAGCAGAGAATTATTACGGGATTAGTCACAGACAATTTAGGTAGTCCTCTCCCTGGAGCAACTGTTGTTGAAGTTGGAACTAACAACGGAACAACATCAGATTTTGATGGTAATTTTTCAATTGCTTTAGAAAATGATGAAGCATCATTACAAATTTCTTTTATTGGATTTGTAAGTCAAACAGTTATCGTTGGAGAATCTAATAGTATTTCTATTCAACTAAGCCCAGATGAATCTTCACTTGATGAAATCATTGTAACTGGATATGGAACAACAAGAAAAGGAGACATAACATCTTCAATTTCTGTTTTAGATTTAGACGGAGTTGGCGAAAAAGCAATTACAGATGTTGGACAAATGTTAGCAGGAAGATCAGCTGGAGTAAGAGTTGTTCAAGGTTCAGGACAACCTGGAGCTGCTCCTACAATTTTTATTCGTGGTTTGTCTTCACTTTCTGGAAATACACAGCCACTTTATGTAATTGATGGTGTAGTAAGTTATTCACTTGGTGCACTTGATCCTAATAACATTGAGGATATAACTGTATTAAAAGATGCTTCTGCAGCTGGTATTTATGGAGCTGCTGGTGCTAGTAATGGAGTAGTTTTAGTAACTACGAAAAAAGGAAGAAAAGGAGAATATAAGGTAAGTGTAAATAGTTATGCTGGGTTTTCTAGTGTAATAAAAACAATTCCTGTTTTAGATAATGCTGGAACAGTTGATTACTTTAATGATTTAAATGGTAGCGGTTCTTCAATTCCTGCATCAGAATTAGCTGTCGATAATAATTGGCAAGATTTAATTTACAGAGAAGCTGCTCCGGTAACAGGTGTTAATGCTGCAATATCAGGTGGAGGAGAAAACGGATCGTTTTTCGTTGGTTTAGGATATCTTGATCAAGATGGAATTGTAGTTTCATCGGGAAATAAAAGATATTCATTATCTATAAATTTAGATCAAACTATTAATGAATGGCTATCTTTTGGATCTCATTTCAATTATACAAGATCTAATATTAAAACAATACCTGATAACATGGCTGCGAGATTTGGAGGAGCTATACAAGCTGCTTTAGTAACTCCTAGATTTCAACCTATTTTTAATGATGACGGAACATATTCAACTCAAGCTAGGACTCAGGGGGGATTAAATAATCCTTTGGGATATATATATGGAAATGATAATATAAATGTGATCAATAATATAGTAACGGATGTTAATTTTACTGCAAAAATTAATAGTGACTTATCATTCAAAACACAAATGGGTGTTGTTATATTAAATAACCATTATTCATCATTTAAAGATCCAAGACTTACCTCTGAGGCAAAAGGTGTTAAAGGTGAGGGATCCTTGAACACTGGTGAGGCAGTACGTTTTATATTCGATAATACTTTAAATTATGATAAAACCTTTGATAAACATCAACTAGGAGTTATTATTGGAAGTAGTACTTCTGAAGAAAAAATACATACTAGTCTACAAACTAAAAGAAATTTTGCTAATGCAAATATTAGAACGCTTAATTCAGCTTCAGAAACTATAGTCAATTCTGCTTCAAAATCTGCTTGGTCATTACAATCATATTTTGCTAGAGCAAATTATAGCTTTGATGATAAATATTTAATAACTGCATCTTTTAGAACTGATGGTTCATCTAGACTTCCTGAAAATAATAGATGGGAATCTTTCAAAACAATTTCTGCGGGATGGAAGATTTTTAAAGAAGATTTTATGAGTGATGTTGATTTTATTAGTGATTTAAAACTAAGAGTTGGATATGGTGAAACAGGAAATTTACCTGCAGGAACAAATTCTTATGCTTATAAATTATTATTTAATGAATATGCTATTGATACATTCACTACTGGTCCTGGTGTATGGCTAGGTCTATCCTCTGGAAATAATAATCTTGAATGGGAAACTTCTGATCAATTTAACGTTGGTATTGATTTTTCTACTTTTGATAATAGATTATATTTTTCAGCTGATTATTACTCTAAGAAGACTAATAATATGATTTATCCACTTTCATTACCATGGCACACTGGTTTCTTTGACCAAATAGTAAATTTAGATGGACAAATTGAAAATACAGGATTTGAATTCGCTATTAATGCCAATTTAATTGAAAAAGATGATTTTAGTTGGAGTACAGCTTTTAACATGTCTTTCAATGATAATGTAGTTACAAATATTCCTGATACAGCAATCATAACTGACGGTTGGTTACAAAACCTTGGAGGAAATGTTACTATAACTAAAAATGATTTGCCTATAGGTAGTTTTTGGGGTAAGATAAGTGAAGGGGTTGATCCTCAAACAGGAGATTTAATATTTGCTGATAATGGAAAGTTTCAATTTATGGGAAGTCCTTTGCCTGACTTTACGTATGGGTTTGTAAATGAAATTAACTATAAAAACTGGGATTTAAATATTGTTATTGATGGTGTTTCTGGAAATGAAGTTTATAATACAGGAAGACAAGAACTTGAAGAAATGAGATTGCTTCACAATCAATCTGCTGATATTGTAAATCGTTGGAGAAAACCAGGGGATATAACTAATATTCCAAGAGCAACAATTTTAGATCAGAATGGTAATTCAAAAATTAGTAGTCGTTTCGTTGAAGACGGTTCTTACTTAAGAGTAAGAGATATTAGTTTATCCTACGATTTTGACGAAAATGTAATTAAAGGTTTAAATATTAATGGCCTTAGATTATATGCCAATTTAAAAAACTGGTTTACTATTACTGATTATACTGGATATACTCCAGAAATAAATAGAGGTGGTGCATCAGCAACAGTTCAAGGTGTTGACTATGGAACATATCCACAGCCCAAAACATTTAATGTTGGAATGAATATCGAATTTTAAAAAACATCTAAATGAAAAATTATATAACAATTAAAAAAAACAATAAAACAATGAAAAATGTATTTAATATAAATTTAATATTAGCAATGACGCTAATACTTTTTAACTCATGTTCTGAAGACTTTTTAGATAAGGCACCCTTAGACGAATTAACTGTTGATGGTGCATTTAATACTAAAGCTGATGCAGAATTAGCATTAAATGGAGCATATGGGACTATGGTAACGAATGATCCACATACATACAGGTGGTTCTATACTATTGTTGGTGATATGAGAGCAGATAATTCACATGGAGGACCTCCAGGAACTATTACAAATTGTGAATTATTGGAATCATTAGCTGGTGATCTTGAACCAGGTATATGGAACTGGTATGAAGCTTATAAATATTCAGCAGCAGCAAATATAATACTGGATAATGTTCCAAATATTGAAGATCCTAATTTTTCTGATTCAGAAAGAAAAAATATTTTAGGACAAGCTCATTTCTTAAGGGCTTTTCATTACTATCACCTAGCTAGACAGTATAGAGATGTTCCATTAATTTTATCACAAGATGGTGACTTACTTCCGGCAAAAAGTCCAGAAGCTGAAGTCTATGCTCAAATTGTAAATGATTTAGAACTGGCTGAAAGTTATTTGCCTACAGAACATGCTAATCGATTTTTAACAAGTTCTAGAGGAACAAAAGGTTCTGCTCAATCTCTTTTAGCAAAAGTATATGTAGAAACTGGAGATTATGCAAAAGCAGCAGAATATGCAGGAAAAGTTATGGACAGTGGTGTCTATTCTTTAGTAGATACGTACGATCACTTATGGGATGGTAATCATCAAAATACAACTGAAGCAATTTTTGAACTTCAACATGTTGCAAGCACAATGACTGGTACATATCATCCAGCACAAATGCTTCCACCTGGAGATTTAACAATTCATGAAGCTGATAAACCTGGAGAGGGAGTTGGCTGGGCTTTTCCTAGATTTAATGTACTCAATCATGAGCTTATTGAAGCTTTTGATGAAATGGGAGATTCTATAAGAAAATGGTCATCAACTCTTACAGTAACTGATAGATCACTAATGTCAGATCCTCCTCTTGGTTTTGCTGATCCAACAGAACCAGTTTCACATACTTACAAAAATGGAAGACATTGGGATGGATTTTCAGGTCGTTGGAATGTATTATTAATGCGTTATTCAGATATCATACTACTTAGAGCTGAAGCACTAAATCAAATAGGTCAAACTGGACAGGCTATAACTTATCTTAATCAAGTTCGTGCGAGAGTTAAACTTGCTCCAACAACTGCCTCATCTCAATCTGAAGTTGCATTGGCTATTTTAAAAGAACGAAGATTAGAGTTAGCAATGGAAGGTCAAAGATTCTGGGATTTAAAACGTTACTATGGGGAAGAAGGTCTTGTCTCTTACTTAAAGGGACTTACCGATACTGGAGGAAATAACTTAGGTAAAAATCCTACTAGTGTACATCAATTGTATTTACCAATTCCTCAAAGAGATTTAGATATCAATCCTAATTTAGTTCAAAACCCTGGTTATTAGAAAGATTGAATACTAATAAAAAAAGTTTTTGTTTGAGTTAATATTTTGAAAAAAATTACTCTTCAATTAATATTGGAGAGTAATTTTTTTATCTGGTTAACAAAAATAAAAATCATTTTACTTTAAACTTATTCCAAATATTTAAAAAAAATCAATAATTAAATATGAATACAATAAAAATATTTATGACAAAGCATATTCAAATTGTATTAACATCAATTTTAATTCTATCAATATATTCTTGTTCCGATAAAAAAGAAAAAATTAACAACTCATTTAACAATGAGCAATATTCTAGTTTGGTTGATTTAGTCAATCCGTTGATGGGTACGGACTCTAAGTTTAGTCTATCAAATGGCAATACATATCCAGCTATAGCGACTCCATGGGGAATGAATTTTTGGACTCCTCAGACTGCTAAAATGGGAGATGGTTGGGCATATAAATATGATGATGAAACTATAAGAGGAATCAAACAAACGCATCAGCCAAGTCCTTGGCTTAATGATTATGCTTCTTTTTCTTTAATGGCTGTAACAGGCGAACTCAAGTTTCAAGAAGATGAAAGAGCTTCATGGTTTTCACACAAAGCTGAAGAAGCTAGACCATATTTTTATAAAACTTATTTAGCAGATTACGATGTTACTGCAGAAGTTGCACCAACAGAGAGGGCAGCAATGTTTAGATTCACTTTTCCCGAAAATGATAATTCTTATATTGTTTTGGATGCCTTTGACAAGGGGTCAATGGTAAAAATAATCCCAGAAGAAAGAAAAATTATTGGTTACTGTAGAAATAATAATGGCGGAGTTCCTGAAAATTTTCATAATTATTTTGTAGCAGTTTTTGATAAAGATTTTAAACTGAATCATACTTGGGATGATAATTGGAAATTAATTAGAGGTAGTACAAATAGTGAAGGATTTCACGTAGGAGCTGTTATAGGTTTTGAAACTAATCTAGGGGAGGAGGTTAATGTAAAGGTAGCATCATCATTTATCAGTTTAGAGCAGGCAGAACTTAATCTTCAAAGAGAAATCGGAGAAAAATCTTTTAATGATGTTAAATCTGAAGCTAAAGCATCTTGGGAAAATGAATTTCAAAGATTATTAGTTGAGGACAAAAATCTTGATAATATTCGTACATTCTATTCTTGCCTTTATAGACTTTTATTATTTCCCAGAAAATTTTATGAAATAAATAAATCAGATCAAGTAGTACATTATAGCCCCTATAATGGGGAAGTTTTGCCTGGATATATGTTTACAGATAATGGTTTTTGGGACACTTTTAGAGCTGTCTTTCCGTTTTTTAACTTAATGTACCCTGAGCTTAATAAACAAATTATGGAAGGCTTGGCAAATACTTATAAAGAATCAGGTTGGTTACCTGAGTGGGCTAGTCCAGGTCATAGAGATATTATGATTGGTTCTAACTCTGCACCAATTATTGCTGATGCTTATTTAAAAGGAAATATGAATAAAAAAGATGAAAAAATTCTTTTAGAAGCAGTACTAAAAAATGCTGATGTAAATGAAGGTCGCCCAGCTAAATCAGTTGGAAGAGAGGGTGTAGATTATTACAATATATTAGGATATGTTCCTTATGACGTTGGGATTAATGAAAATGCAGCTAGATCGCTTGAATATGCTTATGCAGATTTTACAATTGCAGAAATGGCTAAAAAGATGAATAAACCAGAAATTTCAAAACGATTCTATAGACAATCTAAGAACTATATAAATCTTTTTGACCCAGAAACTAAATGGATGAGGGGAAAGAATGAAGACGGAACATTTCAATCCCCTTTTAATCCGCTAAAATGGGGAGATGCTTTTACTGAAGGTAATAGTTTACATTATTCATGGTCAGTATTTCATGATATCCAAGGTCTTATTGATTTAATGGGAGGAGATTTAGAATTCACTGATAAATTAGATTCAGTATTTACTATGCCTCCAAAATTTGACGATTCCTATTATGGATTTACTATTCATGAAATTAGAGAAATGCAAATTGTAAATATGGGAAATTATGCACATGGAAATCAACCAATACAACATATGATTTATCTTTACAATTATGCTAAACAACCGTGGAAAGCACAAAATAAAGTAAGAGATGTGATGAAGAAACTTTACTCAGCAACACCTGATGGTTATTGTGGAGATGAAGATAATGGTCAAACATCTGCTTGGTATGTTTTTAGTGCACTGGGTTTTTATCCTGTTACACCGGGAGTTCCTCAATACGTTTTTGGAAGTCCACTTTTTGAGAAGGTTACAATGAACTTGGAAAATGGGAATACATTTACCATAAATTCTGAAGATAATAACTATGACAGTCATTATATTGAATCATTAAAATTAAATGGTTCTAATTATAATAAAACATGGATTGACTACAATGACATTATAAATGGTGGAACTTTAAATTTTAACATGACTAAAACTCCAAACAAAAATTTTGGAGTAGATAATTCATCTAGACCTTTTTCATTATCATATGATGGCAAATAATTAATAATCGTTATAAACCTTTAATTAAATGAATAAACTTAGTAAACCAAAAGTAGTATCAAAAAAATTATTAATTCCATTTGTTTTGGTCACATCTCTTTTTGTATTATGGGGGTTTGCCAATGCGGTAACAGATCCAATGGTTCAGGCATTTAAAAAGGTGTTAGAGTTATCAAATTCTCAAGCAGCTTGGGTACAAATGGCATTTTATGGAGGGTATTTTTGTATGGCATTACCCGCAGCTATGTTAATGAGAAAATATTCGTATAAAACTTGTATTTTATTAGGACTAGGTTTATATGCTACGGGAGCTTTATTATTTTATCCAGCAGCATTAAATGAAAAGTTTTGGTTTTTTTGTTTAGCACTATACATATTGACATTTGGATTAGCGTTTTTGGAAACAGCAGCAAATCCATATATTTTGTCCTTAGGAGATAAAGAAACCGCAACTCAACGTTTAAATTTAGCACAAGCCTTCAATCCTTTGGGACTTATTGCAGGACTACTTGTAGCTCAACAATTTATACTTAAAAATTTGCAATCAGATGATATTACAGATTTTAGCACTTTAGACGAAGCTTCTAAAGTTCTAATAAAAACATCTGATTTATTAGTCATTCGAGATCCTTATGTTGTTTTAGGTCTAGTAATTATTGTTGTTTTTATATTATTTGCAACTATCAAAATGCCACATTTTAAAGATGAAAATGGGTTGCCAAGTATTAGTAATACATTTTCAACTTTAGCTAAAGACAGTAATTATGTGTTGGGAGTATTGGCTCAATTTTTAAATGTAGGTGGTATGGTCATGTGTTGGACTTATATTTATCAATATGCAGAAGGATTTGGAATGGATAGTGTAACTACTGGGTACTATCAAATGGTAGCCTTTGTTCTTTTTGCAATTGGCCGCGCCGTAGGCACATATTTACTAAGATTTATAAATTCCGGAAAACTATTAATGTCTTTTGCTTTATTAGCTATGTTGTTTGTTTTAGGAACTATTCTTATTAATGGAGTTATTGGTTTATACTGTTTAGTAGCAGTTTCGTTTTTTCTTTCTTTAATGTTTCCAACAATTTATGGAATTGCTCTTGGGAATCTAACAGAGGAACAATCTAAAATAGGTTCTGCTGGATTAGTTATGGCTATTGTGGGAAGTGCTTTATTACCAAAAGTTCAAGGAATTGTTATTGATGCTGGAGGAAGAGGTGTAAACGATATTCAAATTTTAGGAATATCTGAAATTAATTTTTCATTTATTCTTCCCTTATTATGCTTTTTTTATGTTGCTTGGTATGGTTCTAGAGTTTACAAAAACTTACAATCCTAAACAAAACAGCGTCAAACACTATGGTTTAATATTCTTACATACAGCGGTTTAAGAAGGTTAAATTTTAATTACTATCAACTGTTTTGATTGCTTTAATAATTGACTTAATTTAACAGAAACATTCATAATTCATGTTAAATAAAAAAAACATAATCATATCCTTAATAATCGTTTTTTTGTTTGGAGTTTTTTTAAATTATCAATCTGAACAAAACATAGATTATAATTTAGTTAG
>Ga0206130_10008315_pt1 | contig 11194 bp, 9 predicted proteins | sample Helgoland_Spring_9_FD_148637 | JGI IMG/M metagenome (GOLD analysis project Ga0206130, IMG submission 148637) | Pelagic subsurface seawater microbial communities from Kabeltonne, Helgoland, North Sea - Helgoland_Spring_Bloom_20160512_1 | ecosystem: Environmental > Aquatic > Marine > Epipelagic ...
TTCGCCATTTGCGGTAATATAAGACATGTTACATGAGTCCAATAGATTTTTAACTTGTTGGATCATTTTAATATTAATAAATGTGGATTTGCGTTTAAGATCGCGAAGAAGTCGTGTTTTATTTTTTGAAAACTGAGAATTCTCATTTTTCAATAAATTATATTGCTTATAAGCTTCGCGTTTTTCTAGTTTTCTTTTTTCGATGGTGTTTTTTTTATCTTCTGAAATTTTACCGTCAAATACAAACAAAGGCCTGATTTTATATTTTTTAAAAATATTACACATTTTAAATATGTTTTCCGTTAAGGCGTCTTGTGACGCATATCTGTATAAGTAAATAGATATGTCAATGGCTACCTTTTTGTTTTTAAAGGAATTGAGATGTGTTTCTTTGATGCCAATTGGGTTTTTTGTTCTTAGAAATCGATTTAACAGATGAATTCCCATGTTGAACTTGTTATAAGTCTATTATATAAAATTTAAATATATTTCAATTTAATTCACATATGGTCATGCGCGTTGTTTTATTCATAAATAAAGAATTTAAATTTGAAAAAGATTGTTCTATATTTTTAATTTGTTCTAAAAATGATTTTTCTTTGTACAATCGCTTTATCATATTCTCAAAATTATCAATATTTTTCGGAGTTTTATAAAAATTAAAAATATTTCCTTTTTTTGGTTCATAAACGTTATTTGTTTTACACCAATTTAAAAAATAATCAATATTACATAAAAAAACAGTTTTCAAAATATAATAAGCAAAAACATTTGTATTTTCTCTATATAAAAATCTTCTTGCCGATACTGAAATATCATCTTTTTCATATAAATTTTTATAATTCAAACTCATAAAATTCAATATTTTAATCAATTGAAAAACAGAAAAAATTTGTTCTATGCGGATACAAAAATCGGCATATGCTAAAAACTCTTCAAAATTATTATCATCACTTAAATTTCTAGCGCAAATAAAACAATTCATAAGTGTTGCCCATGTTTCTGTATAACTTTCGGATAACTCCATGTCGCTTTGTATTGGGAAAATTTTCAAAATGTTTTTTTTTAGTCTGCTAATGGGCAAACCACTGAAATCTAATCCAAAAATATGAAACGATTCATGTATCAAAACTTTTAAAAATTCTTCCTTACGATAAATACATATTTCACCATTTCTAATACAACTGGTTGTTACAGCACTATTACAGTGTGTTGGGGACAATATTTCATAATCATTTTCGGGTAATTTTTTCTTAAAGGGTGTCATAAAGCTATGTATTTTTAAGGTTTCAGCGCAGTGATCTTTGCTATTTTTTGATGCTATATACAACCAAACAAGTATATTTGAAACGAAAGGGTTTCCTAAAACATATGTATCTTCCTCATTTTTATCAATTAAATAAAAAATAATATCTATTTTATGATTGAAAAAAACAACGGATAAAGTATTAGTACCATATATGTGTTTTTTTATATACTTTTGGATATGAGGCACAACAAACCTACTAGTAAAAATTCCTGGAAATTTTATTTTATTACTTCCTGAAAATATATTTATTTTTTGTGATATTTTATTGTTTTCTAAAAGGCTATTCACTAATTTTCCTGCTTGTTCTAGCTCGTTATAAATATATTTAATTGTATTATTTATCATTTTTTTCTTTATAAAATTCTGTTTTTGTTTAATTTTATTTAAAAAAGGTAAAATTTCATTTATTAATTCTTTTGATTCATCAGTAAAAGTCATAATATATTATATTATAAATATTATTTATATAATATTTATAATATAACAGATAACCCAATTTTAATAATTATTTTGTATTTTTTGTAGCTAATTGTTTTCTAATACGCATTGAATCGTTAAATACAATCGGTGGATTGCCCCTAGAATAATGAACTAATTTCGCGTCTTTTGTTTCCAGTAAAATTCTTCTAGCTTCTTCGTTTTGTGAATATTTTGCCATCTGGGCTGCTTCCATTTCTTTACTAGCCCTCCCATTTTCTCCAAAGAAATCGGTATCCATTTTAATTTTTTTTGATCTAACTTGTTTTCCTCTGAATTTTCCCGTTTTGCCACCATACGATTTTGCCCAGACAGGATCATTTGATAGTTCAGAATCCGAATCAAGAGAGAAAGTCAAATAAAATTCAGGGTTATCTTTTTTAAACTTTGAACCTTGATAATAATGTTCAACACTATTCCATCTATGTCCATCTAAAGTAAAAGGGGCAATATAGAAATTTGATAAAACCTTACGCCAATCTTTAACACTTGCTAATTCTGAAAACTTGGAAATATTTTCAGGTTTTATTGTCTCACCTGCTCCCTTGCCGGGATACGGTTTTCCCGAAGATTTGGAATAAAATTGGAATACAGTTGTAGGGTCATACATATCTTTGGTTTCTGTAGATAAGGAAGAAGAATTGTTACTATTACTATTAGACACTTGAACTTCAATTTTATCCCCAGTTAATTGTTTTTTGAAAGCTGTAAACTTTGGTATATATTTAAAAATACCTGAATTTTTTTCCATACATTTCTCAACAATTAATGTTTTAATAGAATAAGGTATTTCATTAAAAGAAAAAATAGCTTTATTGTCATAACTAATTAATTTATAATGGTTACCAGTATAATCGGCTACAATATAATATTTTGGTTTAAAATAATTTTGCGCTTCAATATTTTTATCTACAAACCCCCTATCACACAATAAAACATTTGCTATGTCGCCGTCATTGTAATTTTCACTAGATAAAATAATTAATTTAATATTTAATGCCACTTCCAATAAATTTATTGCCCAGGCTTCGGCCCAAAAATTACACGTTCTAAGAGTTGATTTAAATTTAGCCAAATTATCAATTCCTTTCATCCATTTAAAATCATTTAAAAGCAAATTAGCATTCTTTTTCTCTCTTTTAGCTAAATTAAAAGCAGAAATTTTCTTTCTTGCTTCTACAATTATTTGTTTTTGTTTATTTCTATCCGGTTCATTTTTCTTTTTATCTTTTAAATTATTTATTTCATTCGCCAAGCGCACCATATCTTTGGTTGCGTTTACTATCCCATCATTGTACATAGTATATTGTTCTCTAAAATTCATAAAAACATTTTCATCAGCACCGTCACTTATAATTTTTCTCAAGTCTTTTACACTAATATTTTTATTTACCGAATTATATGCGTCTCTGATAACCGCAAATAAACAATCACCACCGCCTTCATTATCAACAATGTTATATAATTTATTTTTCATAAAATTTTGTACCCAATTATTTTTTGATATTTTTTTAAATGTTTTTCTTTCTCTCATATCTTTGTTCATAGTTTTATCTACAACATCTATAATATCATCATCGTCTTCCGCTTTAAAAGTTTTAAGTATTTCAACAACGTCTAAAGTTATTTGATCTGACATTTTATCATCATTTTTTTTTTCTTCACCTTCGTTTTCTTCGTCCTCACCATCGTTTACTTCGTCGGTATCATTATCATCCGTTTGTTTACTGTTATCGCCACTATTATCCTCCTCTTTCTCTTTCTCTTCCTCTTCCTCTTCCTCTTCTTCCTCTTCTTCCTCATCATCTTCTTCGTCTTCAAATGTTTTTTCTGAAGCGCCATTTGAAAGCAGCTTTTCTTTTGTTATAAATGAAAAATAAAGTGGTTCTGTGTTTGGTAGTTTTGAAATATCAAAATCACCGTCTTCATCAAGTAAATTTGTGTATTGCGATGAGTTAAACTCATACATGCCAATTTTTATTGTTATTTCATCATCATCAATTAAATAAACGGGTATAAATAATATATTTTTATCAGAAAAAGTGTATTTAATATTACCCAAAGCAATAATGCCTGATATTCCAGGCATTAATTCAATTTCATATAAATTGGCGTCAAGCCCAATATCATTTTCGTCGATACTTTTTTTATCTTGGTATATAATTCGTTCATCAATGTTTGAAACAACCATATAACTTAATCTAATATTAAAAATTTGCTTAAGTATTTATCAGATTTAATTTCTTTCATATATTCCCACAATTGTTTTCTCTTAAAAGCAATATATTCGTTTTCTGGGTTTAATTCAAATAATATAATATCAACAATTAATTCTTGTTTATTTTTTTTTCTTTTAGATATTTCATAATATTCGGCGATTCGTTCCAACTGTTTTTTTGTAAAGTTTGTATTATAATTCAAATCCATGGTTTCATATTGGTCTATATCTTCATAGTAACCACCTAAATCATTGTGTTCATCATTTTTGGTTTTTTGTTCATATTTTTCGTCTAAATCTATCATTAATTCGTCATATGAAATATTTTCATCATTATCACTATTTTTCTCATGTAATGAAAAAGATAAGTTTTGTGTATTATTCATTATTGTATTATGTAGCATATAGTTTTTATATAATTGTTATTAATAATTATATAAAATTATTATTATTTATAATTCGTCTGATAAATCTAAAAATTTAAATACAATTTGACTAGATAAACTTGCGTGATTTTTTTGTTTAAGTGAAGCAATATGTTCTACAAAATTAACGACTGGTTCCCATTCGTCGCCATTGTCCGATAAAATATCTTGCCCTTGTTCAATTAAAATAATAAGATTTTCTCCAATTTCTAAAATAACATCTTTATTTCCTTCTACATCCATTAAAGAAATAAATCTGTCCTTTAAATTATTAATAATATTCATGATTTGTTTTTGTTCGATCACACAATTATTCATCAAACGAACAAAGAAACTACTGAGCGACCTTCTTTTTCCGTTTTCTTTATTTACTTTACAAAACATGTCATAATCCTCATCGGCATCAATATAGCGAATATTATCAAATACGGCTAAGAATGATTCGAAATTTGTATCGCAAATTTCTTTCATGATTGGAAATAAATCAATAATATCTTTGTATAATTTTGCGTAAAGCTTAGACCAATATTTATTAATACTACCAATTTCAAAAATAGCACAGCCTATTTTTGTTAAATCTTTATTGTTTACATTATCTTCAATTAATTTTAATAGCAAAGTTTTAATGGCTTCGCTGATTGAGTCGTAGTTTGAAGCGGTAATTTTATTTAAAAGAGATGTAATATTTTCTATTTCTTTATCAACTGCGTTTTCAGCCTTTTCCAATTTAGTAGCTTTAAAATTTCTAATAGCTTCCCAGTCATCAGCCGTTATCACCGCTTGTTTTTTAGGACGACTTCTTCTGTCTCTTCCACCCCGACGATTGTTATGATCAAAACTAGGTGTTCTTTTATAAGTTGGCGCACCAACCTGTTCCGATAAACGATTAATTATTTTGATAATCGTGTCGGGTAATTCATTAAAATTATTTATTTTTGCTACATCATAAAATTTATTTAATGTATATTGTCTATCCGCTAATATAATAGATGTCATGGTGTTTATTTATATTAAGTCTGAACCATTTATATCAATTTTTTTATATTTATTTTGTAATCTATGATAAACACATTTGATTCACGAAAATATTAAAAAAATTGATTATGTTATTAATATTTTTAAGACACTTAAATATAACTCCATTCTATATATAAATCATGTCAGTTCAAGAAATTACTAAAAACGAATCTTCATTAAAAGGTGAAGAAAAAACATCAGATACATCAGATTATTCAATTCAAGATTGGGATGATTCTCGTCTCGATTTATCCTCAGATATTTTACGCGGTATTTTCGCGTATGGATTTGAAAACCCGAGTCCAATTCAGAAAAAAGCATTATATCCAATGACTAGAAAAGATAAAGAAGGCAAGAGGCGTGATATCATTGCTCAGGCGCAATCAGGGACAGGTAAAACAGGTTGTTTTACTGTTGGAACTTTGGCGATTGTTGATTTTGATAAAAAAGAGACACAAGCACTAATTTTAGCACCAACCCACGAATTAGCAACACAAATTTGCGGTGTTTTAGAGAACATTGGAAAATTTTGCGATATTGGGATTCAACTATTAGTAGGAGGGACGTCTGTTGATGGTGACAGGAAAAAACTTGATGAAAACCCTCCTCATATCGTTGTGGGAACCCCGGGTCGTGTTCATGACATGATACGTCGCAAATATCTAAAAACCGAAAATATGAAAGTAATTGTATGTGATGAGGCCGATGAGATGCTTTCTCAAGGATTTAAAGAGCAAATTTATAAAATTTTCCAATATATGCCTGGTGATATTCAAGTGGGATTATTTTCTGCGACGATGCCGGAAGAGTTAACTGATCTAACTAGAAAGTTTATGAATAAGCCTATTCGTATTTTAGTGAAGGCTGCGCAACTTACTCTTCAGGGTATTCAGCAGTATTATATTAAAGTAGACAATGATTCGCAAAAATTTGATTGTATCAAAGATTTATTTGCTGGCTTGACAATTTCACAGGCTATTATTTATTGTAATAGCACACGACGCGTTGATGATCTCCACGAAGCTATGGAAGCTGAGGAGTATCCTGTCAAGAAAATTCATGGTAAAATGGAGGGTGACGAACGAAAAGCTGTAAATAAAGATTTCAGAGATGGTGGATGTCGTGTTTTGATTACTTCCGATTTATATGCTCGTGGTATTGATGTCCAGCAAGTAAGTATTGTTATTAATTTCGATATTCCAAAAAGCGAGCATACATATCTTCACAGAATTGGACGTTCTGGTAGGTGGGGAAGAAAAGGAATTGCTATTAACTTCTTAACAAAACACGATGGAGCAAGAATTAAACATTTCGAGGAGTATTATAACACTCAGATTGAGGAAATGCCAGCGGATTGGGCAAATCATTTGAAAAATATCTAAATAACATAATTCGTAAATAATAATAAATTATATTACCGTAATTTCTATAATTAAATGTCAATTATAGAAATTAAAAATCATTTTAAACTACCCATTGATTTATTAAAAAATAAAAAACCAGTATTAAATAATATTTTTAATGATTTAGAATTATTAAAATCAACCAACGGCGAACCATTATATAATTTTTTATTTAACCCTAAAGGTAAAGCTGGTGGTGTTGTAGTAGAAAAATGGTCTGAAAAATACACATCGGATACTGATTTTTTATCGGATTCTCAAAAAATTTATAAAAATTTTGATATTAATAATAATTCTGAAATATGTGATAAAACTTGGGATTTATGGAATAAAACAAAAAAATCCGAAAATTTCATTGAAAAATATCAATATATTGACATGAACCATTTTAAATGGTTAAATAAATCTACTATTTTTTTATTTATTCTCTCTTTTTACAGCTTTGTATCACCTTTATTAAATTTATTAGCGCCAATTATTATATTGATTATTCCTTTTATTGTTTTGAAAATAATGGGTATACCTATTAACGCAGAAACATATACTAAAGTTTTATTGGAACAATTAGATAAACATAGTTTTGGTCAGTTATTCACTAGATTTACACAGGTTTCTACATCTCAAAAAATGTATTTGTTGGTGTGTTTTGGCATGTATGTATATAATATTTATCAAAGCATAGTTTCATGTCACCAGTTTTATAGTAATACTTATTTTATTAATGAGTATTTTAATAATTTTAAGGAATATTTATCAAGTACATGTGGTAGTTTAGAAAAATATATAAAAATAATAAATCCTTTGAAAAGTTATCGAAAATACAGAGAGTATGTTTCTGAAAAACAAAAAGATCTTCAAAAACTACATATGACCATTTCCACAATACCACGAGTATCGCCAAATCCGCTATTATTTAAAAACATGGGGTTTGTAATGAAGCAATTTTATTTAATGAATACATGTGAAAATATAAGAGATTTATTATATTTTTCCTTTGGGTTTAATGGTTATATAGATACATTATGTGGTTTATCATATAAAGTTCAAGAAAATCAATTAAATAATGCTACATTTAGTAAAAAAAATAAAATGATAATTAAGGAAAATTTTTATCCATTAATTAAGAAAAAAGTAATAAAAAACAATATTAAAATAAAAAATAATATGATTGTCACCGGACCAAACGCTGCTGGTAAAACAACTTTACTTAAATCGGTTATTTTAAATTTGCTTTTAACACAGCAATTTGGTGTTGGATTTTATAAAAAAGCTATTATAAAGCCATATGACTATATTTATTGCTATCTAAATATACCGGATACATCTGGGCGTGATAGTTTGTTTCAGGCAGAAGCAAGAAGATGTAAAGAAATTTTAGGAACAATTGAAAAACATAAAAATAAAAGACATTTTTGTATTTTTGACGAGTTATATTCGGGAACAAATCCATATGAGGCTATTGCTAGTGCTTATTCATATTTACACAGAATATCCAACAATAAAAATGTAACATTTATGCTAACGACGCATTTTATTAAATTATGTCAATTATTTAAAAAAACAGATAGAATTGAAAACTTCAATATGAAAACTCTAATAGTAAATGATGAACCTCAATATACATATAAAATAAAAAAGGGAATATCTGAAATAAAAGGTGGTGTATCTGTTTTACAAAATTTAAACTATCCCATTGAAATAATAGATAAAACAAAAAAAATAATGTCTATTTTATAATCGTGTTTTCGTTAAATAATAGAATTTAAAAATATTTATAAGGTATAATGAATACTAACATGATTATTAGTTTAGGAGTAACTTTAATTTTTTGCGCATTAATATATTTTTTCTTAAGAAAACGCATAGATGGTGTAGATAAAAAAGTAAATTTATTGATGCAATTAGTTAAAGAACATCACGAACAAGTACAACAGCAATCTCATATTATAATGAGGGAACAGGTTCCACAACAAGAAGTGAATAATCTTATCCCGGTTTCGGACGATGAAGAATTTGATGATGAAGATGAGGATAATAACGACGAACAATATGACTCAGATGACAGCGAGGAAATAAGCGATACTGAAGATAATGAGTCTGGAGGGTTAAGATCTATTTCATTGTCGGGTGCCGAAACAAATATGTCTCAATTAAATTTAAATTCTTCTTTAGAAATAGAAAATTTAACATTGGATAACGATGAAAAACAAATAAATTTAGACGAAGTAACTTTAGATGATTTTTCTTTTATGGACAAAGAGGGTAGTGTAGATGACGATGGTGACGATGACGATGATAATGATAATGACGATGATGGCGATGATGGAAATAAAAATAATATAACTTTAGAAGAAATTATCGACGACGACGAAGATGATATAAGTAAACATTTAAAAGAGGATGATTTAGTAGAAGATAACGATTTAGTAGAAAATATAGATACTGAACTAACAGCCACAAAGACAGTAAAAACAGTTGAATTAAATAAAAATAATGATATATCAAAATTAAAAGTTGCTGATTTAAAAAAAAAAGCTGAAGAAATGGGATTACAAGGTTATAAAAGTTTGAAAAAAAAAGAATTGGTAAATCTTATAATAAATAATCAATCTAAATCACCGGAGATTGAGGCATAATTTTAAATAGATAAATTTGGTTATAAAATTTTATCTATTATAAATATAAACATGTACAGCTATATAAATCAAAAGAAAAATTGTATAAGTGGAAGCAATAATATATACACAGATTTCCCAGCTTTAATGAGTTCTGGCGGCTTCCCTGTTATTTCTTCGGCATATCAAAATAATAAAAGAGTTAAACAAAAAAATAATATTCACGACAATTACGATTATAGACAATTTCTTACCCAAAATGCGGATAGTTTAATTTTAGAAAATCAGAAAAAAGCATGTGACAGATGCTGTGGATGCTTGACAAATTTTCAACCAAGAGATAATCATAATAAGTATTTATTTACGTCTTGTAATGACACTACAAAACCGTTTGGCTATGAATCTTCAGATTTAAAAAACTTATATTTAAATAAAATGGATTTTCAAAGCAGATTATCCGCTCCATTTATGACGCAAAGTGAAATGTTAAAATTTCCAAGACACAATTAATACTCATATGTGTGAAAATTGAAAAATTGAAATATTATATTTTAATTAATGTTCATTAAAACATAATGAATATTAATTTGATTGAAATGAATTGTACTTGCGGGGGTAAAGTATTAATAAATATAGATGAATTAAAATCGTCAACTAAATTAGAAGGCGCCACAGTATTTAATTATTTATTTGGGTTAAATAACGATAGTCCATGGAAAAGTGAAAATATAAATATAAATTTGTTTAAAGAATATAATATTTCCGAAAATAATTGGAGTGCTTTTATTAATTTTATTAGAAATGGAAGAGTAAGACATTGTTTAACTTTAGGCGATATATTTATAAAGGAATTAGATATTATATCGTCAACCGGTATATTTTTGAAGTTTGGACCGTTTCCTAGTTTTGAAAAATATTTAAATGATTGTATAAACACGCAAAAAAAACAAACAACGCGACATATTATCCACCAAACAAATAATCCAATGACACCAAAAGAAGATACAGAAGATTTATTTATTTGGGTAGCATCATATAACACACCATCGCCAAGGAATAATCAAGAATGGTCTGTAACAGTGAAGGTGGGTAATTTAAATGCAGATAAAATGTATTATAGATTAAAAAAAAATGTATAAGATTTCTTAATTGTCATTAAAGTTATCTAATTATTAATTATTATTTCTCTCTTTGTTTTTTAACTTTATCTATATTTTTTACTTTCTCTTTGTTTTTTTACTTTCTCTTTGTTTTTTTACTTTCTCTTTGTTTTTTTACTTTCTCTTTGTTTTTTTACTTTCTCTTTGTTTTTTTTTAAACGTTTTGTTTTTTTATTACCGCCCTTTTTTTCTTTTCTTTTTCGTTCTTTTGCTCTTTTGGTTTTTTTGGTTCTTTTTATCGATTTTCTTTTTCTACCCCCAGTAATCCCCCCAATCGGATTTGCGCTAAATAAATATCCAGATAATCTGAGCAATGCGCCTGGAGCAATCAACGGATTCATGTAGAAATAGCTCACTGCGCCTACACTTAAAGTGATAGCGCCCATATATATGAGAATTACATTTTCGCCTTGCATACCGTCAAATTGTATATCATCCAGGTATGGTTGTGGTGGTGCAACATTTAAACCACAATTTTCTTGTATCCAAGCGTTGTTCATTTCTAAATTTGTCATGGGGTTTCTACCGTTTATGTTTATCCATCTGCAAAATTCATCTTTATTAAAACAG
>Ga0206130_10008318_pt1 | contig 11192 bp, 8 predicted proteins | sample Helgoland_Spring_9_FD_148637 | JGI IMG/M metagenome (GOLD analysis project Ga0206130, IMG submission 148637) | Pelagic subsurface seawater microbial communities from Kabeltonne, Helgoland, North Sea - Helgoland_Spring_Bloom_20160512_1 | ecosystem: Environmental > Aquatic > Marine > Epipelagic ...
GTATTTTTCTTCGATTATATCTTGCAAACAAACTTGCAGAAACTCCACTGCCTTTTGAATGTCTTTTTCTTTCATTAGAATGTCAATAATGCCACCATACACATCTTTTACAATCGGGGCATTGTCGCGACGTTTTAATACAATACCCATACTTTTCCGTTGTCCTTTATTCGGATCTAACTCATAAAGCATACCTACATACCGTTTTTTCGACAAGAGACAGAATGGCATGAATGTCTTTTCATACTCCAAATCATGGGGTTTTTTCAAAAACTTGGTGGCCATTTCACCGGCCTCTTGCGCTAATTCAATAGTAATCTCTAATGCTTTTTGTCCTCTAATATCTTCTCCATCAAGCGTCTTTAAATTAAATGTAAAGAATACTGAATCCGTATCACCATATACATATTCTGCATTAGAATGCACCTTGCCGTATTTTTTCGTATCTACAATTAAATCACCATATGTTTCTTCGATAACTCGCTTCCCATATGTCAATAATTTACGACCAATTGCTGTACAGGATGCAGCAACATCTTTTTCATAGAATGTACTTGTTTTTGCGCCACATTGTCCATATAAGGAATTGGCAGTCAACTTATAACTTAATTGTCGTTTGTCAAGAATATTTTTCATAAACTCATCATTCTGCTGCGGGATTAATTTTCTCGTTGCTTTTCTAGACGCCAATAACTCTTCCAAAATAGACGGCATAATCGCCTTGCCTTCTTTAAATTGAGCGAATCGACAGGTTTTTGTCCCGCTATGAACCTTTTCCGACTTCCCTCGCGAATTTTTTATCCACTTAAAAGAATCGTGTGTAACATCTACATATTCATATTCTGATAAATTATCATATATAAAGTCACCATCACCGTTCTTTTCACCTGTTTCATTTATTTGATTTCCATTCAAGTCGTATTCCTTTGTCCACACTTTGCTATCGTGTGATAGATTTTCGCTAATCATAGAAGACGGATATAGAGAACTATAATCTACACAAGCAACGGGATTGTCCAAATACAAATCGCATTTTGGATCTAGTACAATGGCCCCTTCATAACCATCGTCAAACATAGGTTTTTCTAACACTGGCATCAGTGTCTTCTTCTCTCGACACTTTTTGGCAATATAACTTGTCAATTTAATACCTTGTCCACGCATGACTAGAAAGTTAATAGGCACACTGCAAATCTTTGCCATCTCTACATATCCCGTCATTACATCGATCTTGTTCATCAAATGATGAACCAGATTACAATCCTGAATACAATATTTCGCAATGATGGCTCTTTCATTCGGACCCTCATTGGTCATTCTGAAAATATCTTGAGGTGTTACATCGTCTTTTGCTAATCCCCATTTCACGCGCTTCGACATATTCGGACTTTCAACACCTTCTATTTCAAAAGTTCCTTCTTCTTTATTTACATTAAATACCTTGGATTTTTGACCGTCTTTGTAGTAATCTGTAGAATGACTAGTTTCTTCAAAATTGATAAAACTACCGTTTTCCAATCCCATGAGATTCTTGCTGAATACCTTTGTGGAATTATTGCTGTGTTCTATTTTCTTTACATCGTCTCCAATGAAATAACCAGACACATAATCCAGTTTATACGATGTTAGATTATAATCACGACGAAAGTAGTTGTATAAATCTACTTGCAATCGACCATTCATTTTAATGAATCTCAAATCATGTTCACCACTAGCAATGACAATTTTACTTTCTTCAATGTTTATCTTACCTGTTTCATCATTCTTTGTTCCACAGACTTCATCTATATTACGAGACAGTTTCAGAAACTCCTCCTCGCAATCATTTTCACGAGCACGAATATGCATAAATTGATAATCAAAACCAAATATATTATAACCTATAATAATATCTGGATCCTCTTTCACTATCAGATTTTTCCAAGCAAGTAAGAGATCCCGCTCTGTCTTATAAGATACTATTTCACTATTTTCTATCTCCTTTACATCACTACACGTATCCAATACTACACAATTGTTCAAATAAGGTTTTTCTTCTCCATATCTAAGAAAGGTAGATCCAATAAAGGTCACCTTGTCTCCTTCCAGTTCTGGAAATCCAACACTTTTAAAAGCTTCAGTCATTTTATCTAATTTATCCTCTCGCTTAAATCCACCATTGTTGATCATATCTATCACATTTTCTATATCAGCTTCTACATTATGTTTTTTACTACCAGATGAATAATTATTTTCAAGCGCACCACCATCGTCATCATCGTCACCATTGTTCATCTTTTCAAACATTTTTTCAATTGTATTTTCTTCGCCCCCACTTTCACTTATTGACTGAATATTAATACTGTAAAACCCCTCCAATAATTTATTCAATGTAGACATTGATGGTTTAGTTTTCGGATATACTCTGTCAATGTTTATCATATCATCATATCCAAACGCGGTTTTTATAATTTTTGTCACATCATTTTTTGTAATATCGTGTTCTGATGCATCATAATGTTCCATTATACTAGTTGCTAATTTCTTGTAAGACTTTTTTGGAACGGGAAAATCACCGTGACTACTACTTGCTTCAATATCAAAACTACATATTTTATATGGGACAATGGTTTCCTTGTTGTTTAACGGAATGATGTCAGTATTTGATATTTCATATTCGTATTTGCACGATGTTTTCTTAATTGCACTCTTGTGTGCTTTTTTTAACGGAATATTAACCCAACCCGAAGGACTAATCTCTTTAATATGAAAATAACGCAATAACGGGGGAATATTTGCTTCATATATGTAAGTATGTATCCCCTTAAACATATAACCACGATCCATTAAGCGGCGACCGTTTTTACCGTGCTCGTAGTACAAATTTTTTACCTTGTTCATAGCTACAGTATTTGTAAATTTTAACAAAACAAACTTGTGCTCTTTCCCCCCGTCAAATCCATACAGTTTTCGGCGTTTGATAATTTTACATTCGCAAATCGAGTTTTCGTAATATTTTCCTATCTTAGATTTAATGTGGTTCAAAAATTCTACTTTTTTGTCTAACCCCCAACTATCATCCACTTTGATATAAAAGAATGGTTTGTAATCTCTAACAAAGAGGCAAAATGTTTCACCAATTTCATTGATTCCATACATTTGTATAGTAAACCGCTTCATATCTTGCCGTGCTTGATATTCTCCACTTTCACTGCCACTCGAGGTATCCTTTTCAACTACCTCGTCATATATGTTAAAGTCTAATAAGCGAAATGATTTTTCCATTTTCGACATTGATGATATTGTATATACTAAGCGATTCTGTTTAATTATGTTATCAATTTTTTATTATAATACTTGATAACATAATTATCTCACTCTACTATCTTATACCCTATGCATACATTTTGTGATACACTTTCTGCGATGTTTTTTTGTCTTACAGCATTTACGACAACCTGATTTTCCGTCTCGCTTGTCCAGACAAAACTTGGTTCCTCTTCGCACTGATCGTCTCGTTTTACGACCCAGTTTATTAGTTGTCTTGCGCTTTTTCGTTGTATGTTTCATCCGCCTTGATTTGATACCACCACCGTTCATCTTAGATGTTAAGTACCCACCTTCCAATAAAAAACGAATCATATCCTCTTTTGTTTTAGGACCACTGTACTCGCTTATTTTTTTCCCTTTTTCCAAAATAACAATATGTGGAACATAATCAACATCATTGTAAGTATGTGTGTTTTCTAACTCTTTCATTCCAGACGGATCTATTTGAGCTACTAGTAACTTAGTATTGTATTTTTTATCAATATCCTTACACATATCGTCCCACTCACTTTCCATTGCTATACAGGCTGGACACGATGGACTAAAGTATTTGGCAAATACTACATTTTCATCAACTTGTTTATCAAACATCTTTGCATTTTTGTCGCTGACATATACACTTTTCATATACATTATACTTTTATAATAAGTATCACGAAATTTATCATTTTACTTTATCAGGTTTGGCTATTCTTTTTTTAAAAGTATATTATATATGTTAAAAGTTATTTTCACTATTATTGTCTTTCTATTGGGCTTATATTTCACTCTTAATTATACTTCCAGTAATATTACCGAAGGATTTGTAGTTAATAAGAACGCATGTCCTAATATTTTGATTCAAAAAGGAAAGGAAATATATCTATACAATTCAAAAATGGCTAAAATACCAGGTGTAAACCCAGTTAAGTTTAATAATTTAGAAGAATATACCGAATTTATAGATTGGCAACGAAGTCAAGACATTGAGTGCCCAATATTATTCTTGCAACATTCATACGACGCACAGGGAAAAGCCGTTTATAAATTTAGACCTAGTCCAACGGACCTTCAAGGCGGATTGCCTCCTGTATTAACTTATGGATCCGACAATCATGCGTTACCTTTATCTTTACAAGAACCTCCCCAAACAAAACTAGTAGATGCTTCACGCGACGATGACCCGTATAACCAGAAGTCTTATCCTGGGTACGATCCAATGAATATGTATGAAGGCGAATATACCCCTTTAGACAAAATGTTTCACGAGCAAGAAGGATCAGGTGAGAAAAGTACCAATCCTATGGATGTTAATTGGGGTGGTGTTTCATATACACAAGGTGCGATTGACGCTGGGCACTACAAAGGCGACGAAGTAAAAATAATGGTGAAATAATACACCCTTGAAAAATGTACTCCTGCGATCTATACACTATGACTGATATGTAAAAAATGCTTGACATTTTCAATACACGTCTTGTTGATTTTTCTTTCTTGTCCATTGGATGATGTCATTTTAATATTGTCTAAACAATGATTGTCATTTTTTAGCTCGTTTATTAAGCATTGTACATTTTTATATATAGTCATAATGGCGATTGCACTTTTGCTACTCACGCCTGGTATAGTGGATAGCATTATTTCGCCAATATTGTCTCGTGTAATATTATTCTTCTTTTGTTTTTTAATGACTTCACAATAATTAATTTCTTTGTCCACTCGATTTTCGTCATAGAATCCTACCTTTTTCGACTCTTTTCCTAGTTTATCGGCATAATTTATAATCAATTCGCACGTTTCATTTACATTTTTTGTTCGCACTACCGAAAATCCCTTGAAGTAATTCAGTGTAATTAATGCTGAATACAATGTTTTCTTGTCCATACGCCCTTTTTGAACATTGTATCTCTCCAAATCCCCCTCTATGATATACACCACATTGTGATTATGGCAATCACAATTATGTAAGCGATATGATTGTTCTGTGTAGCGCCCGTCTTTTATACTTGCCGCCAAGTCATAGAGAGATTTTCTCTCGAAAATGATCTTCTCTTTTTCATCACCATCATATAATATAATATCTCCTAATGCCAAATTCTCCAATTTCACTTGATGACTATGTCCTTGAAACAGTAAATTCATCGTTGTTAGTAAATCGGTCTCGCGGTTATCAATTGTTATAAACATAATTACTGTTATTACACTACTTATGTTTAATTGCTTATTTTATAATTATAAAAGAGGTCCGCCTGCACCAGAGTAACCCAAAGAATAATTTTGTCTAAATCTAAACAGAAAATTAGGTCGTTGGGCAGGAGCAGATGGTTGAAACGACTGAGATGTAGAATTTGCTCTCATAAATCCAGTGGCACTAGGAACAGCACCACCCTTCTTAGGTCCTCCAAAATAACTGGTTCTCACGCGCTCTCCTGTAGATGTCATTACATAAACAGAAGGCATAATACCATTTGTTCCACTTGCTCCTCCAAATTCGGTTTTTCTTGCGATAGCTGAGCGACCGCGATGGCTTTTGTATCCGTTTCTTTGAGGCATAATATAGTATAAGATTAGATAATATATTATACACCTTTGAATATTCAAGTGTGTATAATAACAATGACGCGTTTATGTATTAAATATTTAATGGAACAATAAAGATTTTTTACCCACACCACCAGATGTTAAAGGATTCTTTGAAAGGAGATTATTCGCCAATAAGAATTGTTTTTGTTGAGCAGGTGATTTTCCATTTAATTGAGGAATTCCCTTACCACCTTTGATTTGTTGATGTCTGTATACCGCAATATCGCTTACTCCGACTCTGGGAGCAAGACCTCCCATTATGCCGAAATTTTTAGTACTATTTGTAATAGATTGGGCATGTCTTGCCTTCTTTCCAGCATTCATTAAAACCATTTATATAATCTCTAAATATTATTTTTTTACTTATAAAGTATTTACTAAACCAGCCTAAACATAAAACGCATATTATATTAATATGAGTGAGTTCAAAATATCGCATGATGATGATATTGTCAAATCTGACGAAGGATTAGTGTTTAATCCGTACAATCCAAACAACACCGAGATTACATTGAATCAAGTTCAATCTATTCTTACTAAATATGGTATTTCTGCAAAAGTATCTAACCTGGCTCTTTACAAACGAGCATTTGTTCATAAGTCATACACAAAACGCCCGAACTTGTACAATATCCAAGAGAATATAACAATAACCGAACAACCGGTTGATTGTTTGCCACTTCACACAAAATCAAACGAGAGATTAGAATATTTAGGTGACGGTGTATTAGAATTGATCACTAAATATTATTTATATCGTCGTTTCCCTAAAGAAAACGAGGGATATATGACCGAGAAAAAAATTGCACTTGTTAAGAATGAAGCGATTGGTAAACTTGCATTAGAAATGGGGTTGCATAATTATTACATTATTTCAAAACATGCAGAAGAGAAAAAAACGCGAACAAACTTAAAAAAACTAGGATGTTTGTTCGAGTCGTTTCTAGGAGCATTGTTTCTAGATTTTAACAAAATAGATGTTTCTGATGATGAGGGGTGGTTTAAAAATGTATTTGTCACTGGTCCTGGATTTCAAATGGCGCAAATATTCGTAGAAAGTGTTTTTGAAAAGCATGTTGATTGGATGAAGCTCATCAGAGATGATGATAATTATAAGAATATTTTACAAGTAAAGATTCAAAAGGAGTTCAAAGATACTCCACACTATATTGAAATTAGTCATAGCGACGAGCACGGATACGAAATGGGCGTATATCTGTGTTTAGGACAAAAAATTCACGAAGTCTCGAAAGAACAAGCGATTCACTATACAAATATTGGGTCATTCAGTAAAATACAAGATATTATGGAGGAGCGCCATAAAATATTTGTATTTCTAGGAAAAGGGACTCATAAAATTAAAAGAAAGGCAGAACAATTGGCCTGTGAACGAACTTTAAAATTACTAGAATAATAAGTAAAGCTGTCTTTTTTTATGTCTTCAAATTATATAGATGTCTATGAATGTTTTAGAAAAATTAAAAATAAAACCATCCCCAAAGAAACAACAGGAAATAATGATTAAACTTCTTGCATCTGTAGAAGAAACGGCTACACGCGATGATCCGGTTATGATTCAAACACAATTAGTAGATAAAACCAAGGATAATCTAGTGAATCGCGACGACTTTATTAAAAAACTTACAGGTGTACAGACTGTTGGTCAAAGATCAATTATGGAAAGGGAAAAGGAAAAGGAAACACAGGCGGATGAACCAATGGTAGAGGAACCAATGGTAGAGGAACCAATGGTAGAGGAACCAGTGACCGTTAAAAAACCTAAAAAAGTAGCTAAAAAAATGAAACTAATTGTTGAAAATAACAATTCGGCTACCCAAATAACGAGTAGTAAAAGAAAAACACCAAAACCGGCTATGGACATTATAACAGATAACATAGATATGGACGAATTAATTGGTGACGCCAAACTGGTTTCAAGATTGCCTACAAAAGATAAACAGGTTCTTTATAGAGCAAATGCATATTATATGGACAATCGCGAAGTCTTTGTTAATTTTATTAACAAACTATTCAAACCATTTAAGGAGGAGTTCAGTTCAATGGAATCGTCTATATCTTGTGATCGACCGAAAGACGCCGAGTTTTCACTTCTAACACATCAAAAAGTGGTTAGAGATTATTTGAATCTCTATACTCCATACAGAGGACTTCTTTTGTATCACGGATTGGGTAGTGGTAAAACGTGCAGTTCTATCGCCATAGCGGAAGGTATGAAGACAGACAAACAAGTGATCATAATGACCCCTGCGTCACTAAGAATGAATTATTTACAAGAATTAAAATCTTGCGGCGATCGAATGTATAAAACAAACCAATTTTGGGAATTTATCTCCACTGGCGAAAAAAAATCGTCCAATGACTTGCTTATTTCCACATTATCTAGTGTATTGAATGTATCCAAAGATTATATTCAAAAACACGGTGGTGCCTGGTTGGTAAATGTTAAAAAATCTTCTAATTTTAATTCACTCACAAGTGAAGAAAAAAAGAGTCTTGATTTACAAATAAATGAAATGATTACGAGCAAATATCGTTTTATTAATTATAATGGGCTTCGTAATAGCCACTTAAAAGAATTAACACGCGATTACACGATCAATCCATTTGACAACAAAGTAATTGTGGTAGACGAAGCACATAATTTAATTAGTCGCATTGTAAATAAAATTAAGCGACCCGAAGCATTAGCGACCAGATTATATGAATATCTAATGACCGCGGAAAACTGCAAAATTGTGTTGCTCTCTGGAACACCTATTATTAACTACCCGAATGAAATCGCAGTTATGTTTAATATACTACGCGGATACATTAAAACGTGGTCATTCCCACTGAATGTTAAAACATCTAAGAAAATAAACAAGGACGAAATAATAAATACATTCAAGGGTCTTGAGATGTTAGATTATTTAGATTATAAACCGTCTTCTAAAATACTTACGGTCACAAAAAACCCATTCGGATTTATTAACATTAATAAAGACGGAACCTACAAAGGAGTTTCTAATTTCAAGGTCAATAACAAAGGACAATTGACGGACAATGACTTTGTAAAATTAGTTACTGCCATTTTAAAAAATAAGGAAATAGACATTGAAAAAAATATACAGGTTGAAACATTTAAAGCATTACCTGACAACATTGATTCGTTTCAATCGTTTTTTATTGATTCCACTACAAAGCAGTTGAAAAACGATGGCTTGTTCAAACGGCGTATACTAGGACTAACCTCTTATTTCAGAAGTGCACAAGAACAATTAATGCCTCGATTTGACAAAGAAAATGGAACTGATTTCAAAGTTGTGACAATACCTATGAGTGACTATCAATTCGGAGTATATGAACAGGCGAGAATAGCTGAGCGAAAATTAGAACGTGCAAATAAAAAACAAAAGAAAAATCAAGGAAAGGATGATTTATACAAAGACGCTGTTTCAACCTACCGCATTTTTTCACGCGCTTTTTGTAATTTTGTGTTTCCTACAGAAAATCCCCGACCTTTTCCTAACTCCGAAGAAGGATTGAATGGTGTCACCGAAGGAATGGACGAAGATGTAGTGGATGCTGTGAGTGCTAGAGAGAAAATAAACAATGCAGACGGTTTGTTTGGAATAGATGATGTTGATTTATTGGAAGCTACCATAAAAGAAAGTCAAGACGACACATATGACGACCGCATTAAGCAAAGTCTTCAATTTTTAAAAGACAACGAAGAAACATTTTTATCTCCTAAAGGGTTGGAAACATTGAGTCCCAAATTTCTTCATGTATTGGATAATATAAGAGATCCTGATTTCAAAGGACTTCATCTTATTTATACCCAGTTTAGAACAATTGAAGGTGTTGGTATTTTGAAATTAATATTAGAGGCAAATGGGTTTGCACAATTTAAAATTAAAAAAAACGAAGGCGGTCAATGGATTATGAATATATCAGCAGAAGACAAGGGGAAACCTACATTTGCATTATATACTGGAACAGAAGAGGTGGAAGAGAAAGAAATAATCCGGAATATTTTTAATAGCGACTGGGAAAAAGTACCCGACTCGATTACTAGTGAATTGTTACCAATGTCATCGAATAATCTGTACGGTGAAATTATAAAAGTGTTAATGATTACTGCATCGGGTGCTGAGGGAATCTCTTTGAAAAATACAAGGTATGTTCACATTATAGAACCATATTGGCATCCAGTTAGAATTGAACAAGTAATTGGTAGGGCTCGTCGAATTTGTAGTCACCAAAGTTTGCCACCTGAATTACGAACAGTCAATGTATTTTTATACCTAATGACCTTTGCACCCAGTCAATTGGAAGGCGAAAATGCGCGTGAACTTAAATTAAATGACGGTAGTAAATTAAATGATAATATACCGTTTACGAGTGATGAAGCATTGTATGAAATATCTACGATAAAAGAACAAATCTCAAAACAACTATTAACAGCCGTAAAAGAATCTTCCATGGATTGTACTGTATATAATAAACCCGGTACGAAAGACTCTGTGAAATGCTTTACATTTGGAAAATCTAGCCCCAGTTCATTTGCATTTAAACCATCTATCTCCAACGAAGAAGCTGATACAGATACAAATAAAAACAAGGAGCGACTTACATGGAAAGCTGAAGAAGTCAAAATTCCCATTAACGGCGTCAAGACGAAATTTGCTTTATATAAAGAGCGAATGGAGGTATATGACTTTGATAGCTATAATGATGCGGTTAACTATGGAACAGAACCACTCCTAATAGGTAAATTAATTAAAAAACCCGACGGGAAACTCAGGTTCGTTCAAGTATAATCTAGAGAAAATAATTCATATCATTATGATAAAATATGAATTATTTCGTGTCCCTCCCTTGCATCTTCAGAATACTGCCCAGTAATTTCTTCCAGTATATAGGATTTGGAGAATCTCGGCGGATAGTCAGGTTAATTTCTCTCTTGCGTCGTTTTTTAGGGATATAATTATTCGTACCTTGATGCGTGAAGCTACTATTCACATTATTATATACAAATTTATCGTGATTGTAGGGTACTTCTTCATCGTCTATTGCAATAGATTCTATGCTTCCAAAACTCCAGGTTCTAGAATCCTTGCTATTGGATCTAGAATCCTTGCTATTGGATCTAGAATCCCTACTGCCAGATCTATCGCGCATATCAAAAGTATTTGGTTTACTATTCATTTTTACTTACTATACTACTGTAATATTATATTTTATTGAGTATAATATTTAAACGATTTTTTATTCTAATATTTTCAGAAATCAATTCCTCTTGTGTATTAATCAAACTC
>Ga0206130_10008324_pt1 | contig 11183 bp, 3 predicted proteins | sample Helgoland_Spring_9_FD_148637 | JGI IMG/M metagenome (GOLD analysis project Ga0206130, IMG submission 148637) | Pelagic subsurface seawater microbial communities from Kabeltonne, Helgoland, North Sea - Helgoland_Spring_Bloom_20160512_1 | ecosystem: Environmental > Aquatic > Marine > Epipelagic ...
AATGCGAAAAGCTGTTAATTCTACAAATACTAGTTTGGATCTATCCAATGTAAAAGCGGGGCTTTACATGGTTCAGCTTTTGGATGAAGAAGGTAGGGTTTTGGGTATGGAGAAGGTTATTGTTAAGTAAGTCATTTGAAATAAGAAAGAGGGAGTAAAAACTCCCTCTTTTTTTATACAAAACTTTTAATTTACACTTACAAACTATACCTCTACCTCTGCCTCTCTCGAACAGTAACTTCTAAAGAAATTTCAAAGTCATTTAAAAATCTAGGAATCATCTAGGCACAACTGATACCTGTGAAATTTAATACTCAAAAAATCCTTCGAACTAAATATTACACAGATAAAAGGCGAAAAAAAGTTGAAATAGACAAATTCAATAACTTTCGATATATCCTATTTAAATTTTATATTGAGGAACTATAAAGCAACATTGTTCGCTAGATGAGAAAATTAACCCTAAACATTTTTCTGTTTTTGCTAATGTTCCCTCTTTTTGCCCAGCAAAAACAAACCCGCTTCTATCAAATTGAAGCACCTATTTCTCAAAACACCATTACGGCTATCGCGCAGGATAAGCATGGATTCCTTTGGGTGGGCACACGTTACGGCCTGAACAAGTTTGATGGTGTGAAACATACAACCTTTCACAAAGACCCAAACTCAGGAGAGGGACTACCCAGTGATAATATTAATGCAATGATTGCAGATGCAGAAGGCAACTTGATCATTGGAACACATGGATATGGCTTCTCTTATTTTGATGTAGACGAACAAAAATTCACGAGTTACAGACACGACCCAAAAAATCCAAACAGTCTAAGTAGCAATGGCGTTACCTGCCTATTTGAAGATAAAAATGGTGTGCTTTGGATTGGAACAGAGCGGGGTGGGTTGAATGTATTCGATAAAAAAACAAGCACCTTTAAAAGGTACTTCCAGTCAGACTCCCAATCCGCAGTCAGCTTTGATAATATTACAGCCATACAATCAGATTCAGAAGGTAATATGATTATAGGAACCCGAGGACAGGGCTTGGGGATACTGCAGAAAGGTAATGATGAAATTATTCAACTAAACACAAATAATGTTCCTGAGCTGGCAACCGACATTATAAAAAATATAATGCGCTCTGATGCAGGAGAAATTTGGCTTACCACTGAAAAGGGAATCAAGAAACTTCATGTTGATGATCAGAATAATTTCTCTATCAGTAATCCATTCTCGGGAAAGGATAAGCTCTCCATATCCCTTAACAATTCAGACTTTCTTTCGATAGAGGAGTGTCCCAAAGGGGTGATCTGGTTTGGAACAGAAAACAATGGCCTATTCCAATACGATACCAAAAAAGATAAAATTGAACAATTTCTTCAAGATAATAAAGTATTAAACAGCCTGCCCTCCAACTCCATCTGGTCCATGCATGCAGATAGAGACAATATTCTTTGGCTTGGATTCTACTTTAAGGGCTTATCAAAAATTGACCCTCTCGAACAGAAATTCCGCCCTACCTATAACTTCACCGACAATAATAAAATCTATAACCTCGATCTTGTTTCCTCCTTTGCGGAGGGTTCGGATGGTACACTTTGGATTGGAATGGATGGAAATGGACTCTACCGAATCAAACCCGACGGATCAATCACCTACTACAATGATAACAGTGGGCATAACCTTGAGAGCAACAATATAACAGACATAGAATTAGACGCAGCGGGTAACTTATATGTCTCCACTTGGGGTTCTGGATTGAAGTATCTGGAAGCAGGTACAAACTACTTTACCAATCTTGAGCTGATATTAACTGAGTCTAGAACATCGAAACTCTTTAATCTAATCCTTGATAGTAAAGACCGTTTGTGGGTCAACAATTACCAAAATGGAATTGAAATCATAGATACTAAAACCAGAAAGAACCTAAGGTTTAGTTCGGGTGGTGAAAAATACTTGGGCTCAGACAAGTTCCATGGGATAGCCGAAGATCAATTTGGGAATATTTGGCTCGGATCATCAAACAATGGCATCACACGAGTAAGTATTGATGACCAACTTAATATTGTTGATCTAAAATCCTTACAGGAATTATCTGAAAGTACACAACTTACCGAGTGTATCATATCTTCGATATACGCTGCTTCAGACGGAAAAATTTGGATAGGGACAAGATCTAAAGGCTTATTCTATTATGATTCAAAAAGCCTTCAAACACACCTTATAACAGATAAAGTAAAACTGCCCAGTAATAATATTTATAGCATAAATGAAGATGAAAATGGAAATATTTGGGCAGGTACCAACAAAGGACTCATAAGACTAAATCCTGAAACATTGGAATTAGATCACTTCCAAAAATCAGATGGACTTCAGTCTAACGAATTTTTTAAGAATTCATCCTTCAAGAGCAAGTCTGGTCAACTTTATTTTGGAGGTATTTCTGGATTCAATAGTTTTTATACCGATGAGTTCATACTAAATGCTAAAAAACCTAAGGTCTACATTACCGATCTAGAAGTTGCAGGAAAACCTCAAAAAATAAAAGGGGAGAATTACTTCAACAATAGTGCGATGAATTTCAATCATCAAGACAATGATCTAACGATTAAATTTAGTGCAATCAATTTTTCACAATCCTCTAAAAATATTTATAAATATCGCCTGAAGGGATATGAAAAAACCTTTCAAATACTTGAAAACAGTCAAGAGGCACGATACCCAAACATGAGCCCTGGTGAATATACTTTTGAACTGATGGCTGCTAACAATGATGGCATTTGGTCTGACGAGAAAGTAAGTATGGATATAACAATCCGAAAGCCATGGTATTTGACCTACATAGCCTACTTTATTTATCTCACCGGGATTGCCAGTTTCTTTCTTTGGAGGCGCCAGCAATTGATCGCACGTCAGCGATTGAAGTATGATCTAAAACTTAGAAAAAGAGACCTTGATCGAATGCATGAGATGGATAAGATTAAGACGCGTTTTTATACCAATATATCGCATGAACTAAAAACCCCAGTAACCCTCATCATCAGTCCGCTAAAAAACCTTATCACCAAATTAGGTGAGCGGGCAGAGAACAATAAGACGTATAAACTGATGCTCAATAATGCAGAAAACCTGCATCGCTTGATTAATCAAATCCTGGAGATTTCAAAGATCGAAGCCGGAAAATCAAATTTTAAGCCCGGCAAACAAGACATAAATACTTTCATTAAAAATATAGGAATCAACTTTTCTGGCTATGCCGATGAAAAGCAAATTCGCTATGATATCGAGCTTCCAAAAACAAATCAGATCATTTACTTCGACCCTGAAAAACTGGAACGAGTTTTTGTGAATTTAATATCAAATGCCTTTAAGTATACTTCTAAATATGGTATTGTGAAAGTATCTCAAACCTCCAACTCAAACTGGCATTTCATTCATATTGAAGACAATGGAGAAGGGATTAAAAAAGAAGAACAGCCATATATCTTTGATCGTTTCTATCGCTCCGGAAAAGAAAATCACAAAACTGGAACAGGAATTGGCTTAGAATTGGCAAAGCAAATTGTTGAGCAACACAAAGGCTATATCAAATTAGAATCTGAACCTAATATCCGAACCATCTTTACCGTAGCACTAAAAAAAGGAAAGGCTCACTTCCCTGCCGGATTAATAAATGATGTAGATGCATCTGACTTTAAGTTTAGTGAAGAATCTGTAATAGAGCTTAAAAATTATCAAACCAAAAAGTCAACTAATAATATTAATCCGGCTATTCCAATTGCGCAAACGGCATCAACAGCAGACAAACCATTGATCTTAATTGTAGAGGACAATCCAGATCTACAAGAGTTTCTTGTTCAATTGTTTCATAAAGACTATAAAGTCATAAAAGCAAATAATGGCCTAGAAGGGTTCGAGCTTGCAAAAAGTAAAAAACCTAAGCTAATTATTACAGATGCAATGATGGATCAAATGGATGGTTTTGAAATGAGTAAAAAGATCAAAGAAGACCCAGACCTCAGTCATATCATGATCATCATGGCCACTGTAAAAAGCTCAAAAGAATCCCGCGACAAAGCATACCAACATGGAGTCGATGCCTTGATGACAAAACCATTTGATCCAGAGGTATTATTACTAAGAGTCCGTAATTTCCTCAAGGTCAAACAAAACATTAAGGCAAATATATTCAACCCAGCTAACCTGACGGCCAATAGTGCAGACGCGGATGATTTCATTCCCTTTAAAGAAGCCGATGAGCGCTTTATTATAGAAGTTGTTCAAGTAATTGAAAACAATCTTAACAAGCCCGACTTCACAATAGAAGACCTTTGTAAGTCCGTAGGAGTAAGCAAGAGTAATCTTTACAGAAAGATAAAGTCCATTCTAGGATGTACAACCAATGAACTTATCAGAAATACTCGAATAAAAAAGGCTGCACACCTATTAAAAAATAGTGACCTTAAGATCTCTGAGATCACCTACCGAGTAGGGTTTAATGATTTACAATACTTTAGAAAATGTTTCAAAGAAGTCTATAAAATGACTCCTTCAGAATTTGGGAAAGCAGCTAAGCAAAACAAGAGAAAAATGAGCCCAACTAAAAATTAATACATTCAGCAAGTGGCTCATTTCCCAGTGCAACCCGACGAGCTGATAATAACTCAGGGTTCTTGTTCTGTTCAATTAAATAAAACTGATTCAGTTTTAAATCTTCATAGGTCGTAATCGTATTATCAACATCAGGCCAATAGACTGTCAACTTCTCAACTTGACTAGCAAGACCAAGTCCCATTTCTACACGCAAGGTATTTGCACCAAAGGATCCTCCTGAATGCAGTGTGTTATGCAATGTCTTTGATTCGCCGTTAGCCATCTTTAGTTCAAACTTCAGCCTTGCTCCAATTGCAGATTGGTTTGCCTCCGTTCCAGACAATTTCAAGGTGATCCAATTATTTGCTTCAAATCCTGGATTCTTCAATAGCATATTGTGAAAAACATCACTCTCTACAGCTCCACCTACTTGATGGTAAATATCTTGATCCCCGTCATTATCTAAATCACCAAAGGACACTCCATGGCCTTTTTGAATCATTCCGAAACCACCCGGATGGGTAACATCATCAAATCCGTCTGAATCGTTGTGTACATACATTTTATTAGGGACGACAGCCCACAAGTTGAATTCACCCGTACCGGAGTAAAAATCATAGCGTCCATCATTATTCAAATCGCCAAAATTACCCCCCATAGTGTACAAGGACTGATCCAGCCCTTTAACAACAGTTTTCTCAAATTTTTTCCCCTCTTTATTCAAATACAGGACCGGTTTATTCGTTGAGTTTGCTATACCCAAATACTCTTTACACACTTGGGAAGATATATTAAATGGGTCTGAATTATCGTAAGAAAATACTAATAAATCTTCCCAACCATCATGATCATAATCCCAAAACCAAGAAGAAAACGAATAGCTTGGTTCTTGAACTCCATAGGCCTCTGCCTCATCAATAAATGTCGGTAAACCATCCTGAAGTCCCTGATGGATATAAAGTTTATTTTTTCCATGATAGACAGACAGAAATAGATCTGGCCAACCATCATTGTTTACATCTGCAAAATTAGCAGACTTAACAAATGCAAACACTTCAAGTCCAGCATCTACAGATACCTGCTGAAAACGTTCTTCTCCTAGATTCAAAAACAGGTCGGAGGGCAACTGGACTGACCCTGATTCATTGCCAACAAAAATATCCAAAAGACCATCTTTATTTACATCTGCAACAGCTACTGCACCACTTGGTTTTTCATTAAAAACACCAGCTTGCTCACTAACATCTTCGAAGTACAGACCTTCGCGATTCATCAATAAAGAATTAGGTAACTGCCCATTCTCTCCCAGCCAAGCACCACGCATAATAAACACATCCGTCCATCCATCATTATTAAAGTCTCCTTGTATGCAATTCAATCCTCCTTTGAGTACATCCACTCCAGAACCTATACTAAGATCCTGAAAGGCTCCACCACCTGTATTTTGATAATAATGTGTTTGATCAGATAAACCATAGGACGTAGTAAAAATATCCAAGAGGCCATCATTATTAAAATCTTCAATAATGCTACCTCCGGCGTGATCCATAGATGCAACGCCAGACTCTAGAGCTATATTCGAAAACTTTGGAAAAGGCTCTTGGTTGTAAAATTTTTCTGGTGCTATCCGAAAACGCTTATCCATTTGAGCAGGATAATCACCTGCTGCCATACTTGAAATATTATAAAACCATATAGACTGATAATCCTTTGGATTGTATTCCAGTAAAGTTTCGTAGCAATCTTTTGCCAACCTTGCAGGTGTTGCAAGTGCATGAATACCTTTACCCTCCAAGGGGATTATACAGGATTCTCCATTGTGATTATAAATGCAATTTTGATATTCAGCATCTCTCAGGTATGCTAGTGCAAGTGCTTTATAGTGTTGCTCAGTTTGAGGAGTTACCTTCTTTTTTTCTGCGCCAAGATTCAGAAACTCAATCAACACATTTATAGCTTTTTGATTTTGTCCATTGAGCAGGAGCATTAGACTATAATCCAATGCAGAACTGTATCTCATTTGTTCTGGTCTAGCCTTATACTCTCGCTCAAACTTCTTGAGCATAAATTCTGTATAATATGGAACTTGCCCAGAAATTTGTGCGGCCTTTCCTTTATTATCTAGAATATTTCCCATTTCAAGGTTAGAGATAGGGGTTTTACTTTTAGTACAGGAATTCAGTACAAGCAGTGTTAAAAAACTGCAGCCAAGAATTCTAATTATTTTAATTGAGTATTGCCATTTGTTCGTCTGCATCAATATCCTTTTTCAACGCATAAATCTGAAGAGGTGCATTATTATTCCCAAAAATAAACATATCTCTACCGCCCTCATTAATCTTTATAATTTGTCTTGTCTCATAAGGCACATGGAAACCACTAAGGTCATTAGAAATTAGATCAAATGAATTCCCACCTTTATTTTTCAATAACAAGCCATAAGAGGCATCTGATCGAGGTGTTTCAACCTCTGAATCAAACATATTCCCTGCTAAAATAAGATCCAAAAATCCATCTGCATCAATATCAATTGCTTCAATGGCATTAATATTTGACATTTGAACTTCTACCGGTAATTCAAGAGAGCGAAATCCAGCTTTAGGCTCTCTGATAAAAAGCATAGTATTGAACTGGTTCGCCCTGTAATGCAGTGCATTTTCAAGATTTGAAGCGCCATAGATACCTGCAAGATCTGAACTTGCAAAAGCATCATAGGAATTAAATTTTCGTTTGATACCTGGAACCTGTTCAGAACTACATTGCTTACCGCGTACTGGATACTGCTTGTCGCCTTCAAAATAACCGAGTACAATATCTAGATTATTATTTCCATCAAAATCATCTGCAAAGACATCAAAGGTCTTTCCATGTCTTGCTTTGTATTTATAATTATTCCCAAGGTTACCAGCTATCAAATCCTTGAGGCCATCATTATTTATATCTACGAGTTTAAGGCAATTCCACCAGCCGGTATAATCATCCCGGAAAAAATCTTCCGACCGATCCACCAGTTCAAATCCATTATTTAGAAAAACTCTTGGACTCATCCACTCTCCGACTACAATCAAGTCTTGCTTCCCGTCCTGATTAAAATCACTCCAATCTGCATCCGTCACCATACCTACATCCTGCAGTACATCATTAAAAGATGTCGCAGCGAGTTTGAACTGAATATCTCCTCCTTTTGAAATATTTTCTAACAGATAACTGCTTGCTGGAAGGGGATACTGTCCTGGCACTTGTCGCCCTCCTACGAATATATCCATGTCTCCATCCATATCGAAATCAACCATCCTGAGAACAGACACTGAACTTCGATAATCTGAGGGAAGTGCTGAATCAAAGGAAACAAATTGACCATTATCATTTCTATAAAAACGATCTTTATAATAGTCGGAATTCTTTGCCTCTTCAGAGCCAGCGGTACCGATCATTAAATCCATGTCTCCATCTTTATCTGCATCTACAAAAAGTGCTGCATTGGATTCTTGGTCAAGATCACCTAGAGTCTGTACTTGTTTATTACCACTACCATCGATGGTTAGCACTTTAGACGCTTGGCCCTGAGCGCCACCCATGAAGATATATTTTGAAGATTGATCGAGTGCTTCACCATAAGCCAATCCGGGACCAAAGCTAGACATCTGATGAGGGATAAGAATTTCCCGTTCAAAATCATCGAATGTATTTTCTTTATGTTCCCAGGATAACTGAGCGATTTCCAGAGGCTCAAAATAAGCCTCTGAAACCTGCTCCTTATATTGTGCTACTTCGGCACTACCAATTATTAATTCTCTATTTTGATTCACAGCAAGATCTTTTACAACCTCTCTAAGTCCAGTTGGCCAAAGAATGATCAGGCTATCTACTTTCTGATCTTTTCCAAGACCAAAGTGTACTTTTTCTGATACAGCCGATTGGAATCCTCTAGTGCGTGTGTGTTCGTGGAACTGCGTTTTACCGTTGTGATGAAGCCACATTTTGGCACCCAGTCCATTTTGGTTTTTTGAAGAACCTTTAAGTTTAAAGGTTATAAAGTTGTTGAGTCCTAATTCACTACTAAGATTCTTAAATACAGTTGCTGTGGTATCTATATTATTTGTTATCAATTCTAGATCTCCGTCATTATCAAGGTCTGCATAGGCCAGTCCATTTGAAAAATCCTCGCGAGAGATTCCCCATGCTTTGTTTACATGTTCAAAACGTTTTCCGTCTACATTTTTGAACATGTAGTTATCCACTTTTTTGGATGGCATCTTATCCATTAAATCCTTTAGGGATAACTCTTTGTACTTGACTTTAAGACTAATATCTATTCGTTCAAGCCAATTGAAATAATCTTTGTTGTTAATATCTTTTCTGGTTCCATTGGTTATATACAGGTCTTTTAGGCCATCATTATCATAATCGGCAAATAGGCAGGCCCAGCTCCAATCGGTGCTCTCTAGATTTGAGAATTTGGCTTGATCGCCATAGAATGGAATTCCATCCTTTGTACCCTGGTAAGTTTGAAGGGAATTGTACATGTATTGGTAATGAAATCCAAGATCTACATTGTTGCGAAATGCTTGGATATCCATACTTGCCATATTGGCTTTAGATCTATAATTATCGACGGGAGACATATCCAGCTGAAAGATATCCAGCTTTCCATCTTGATTGAAGTCTGCCGCATCCACTCCCATTCCATAAAAGGATGTGTGTGTAAAGGATTCTTCGATATGATTTTCGAAAGTCCCATCGCCCTTGTTGATAAAAAATCGATCTGGTGTGCTAAAATCATTGGATAGATAGATATCGATGTATCCATCTTGATTGAAGTCATTTGCTAGAACACCGATGGTCAATCCAAAATTTTGGATGCCGGCAGCTGCGGTCACATCGGTAAAGTTTCCATTTCCATCATTTTGGTAAAGATGATCCGAGGCAGTCCATGTATTATTGTCTAATTTCTTTTTATACTCAAAAGAGTAAGAATCAAATCGAGTAGGTTCATAATTACCTACTAAAAGGTCTAGGTCGCCATCATTGTCGTAATCAAAAAAAACAGATTGAATAGAGTAACTTGAATCTGCAATACCATAAGCATCTGCTTCCTCAGAAAACTGTGGCACGCCCGCTTCATCAGGTCCTTGATTGATCCAAAGTTCATTCTTTCTACTTGCCCATCTTCCGGCAACAGAAATATAAATATCTTCTAAGCCATCTTGGTTCACATCAGCAATTGTTGCTCCCGTATACCATTTTTGTTGACTTTCTATACCACTCAGCTTAGTGATGTTCTTAAATTGAAGATCACCTGTATTCATGTAAAGCTGGTTCTCTACCATATTACCCGTAAAGAAAACATCTTCTAATCCATCACTATTAAAATCTCCAACAGCAACACCCCCTCCCATATAGAAATATCCATAATTGAAGAAGTTCATTGAATCTGTCACGGTCAGATCATTCCTGAAATCAATGCCACTCTCAGCGTCTGTGATTTCTGTAAATATTTTCGAGGATGATTCTTTTGAAGACAAGTCTTTGTCGGAACAAGCACTAAACAGTACTACAAGAAGGGAAACGATTCCAACTGCTCTATTCATAATAGTTTTTTAAAAAACCCGGGCCATAGGACCCGGGTCTACTCTCACTGAATATTATAGTTCTTAGTAACCTGGGTTTTGAGTCAAATTACTAGCTCTAAGTATTTCATTTTGTGGTATAGGAAGCAATTCATGCTTACCAGTCTGGAAGTCTTCAAGCTCATCAGCAGCCATGCCCCAACGAACTAGATCGATATAACGGAATCCTTCCAAAGCAAGTTCTAATTGACGCTCTTTAACGATTGCGTTCAATAGATCAGAACCTGTAGCAGTTACATCTGCTAAACCAACTCTTGATCTTACTTTGTTAAGTTCAGTTTGTGCAGCTCCATCATTTCCAGCTCTATGATTTGCTTCTGCAGCCATCAATAGAACGTCAGCATAACGAATCAATCTCCAGTTTGTCCCATAATTCAACGCAAACACGTCATCATTAGACTCTGTAGAATATGCACCATACTTTCTTCTTAGGAAACCTACGTAATCAAATGTCTCGGTACCATCATACTCACCACCAGCATCAATGAATTCCTGCTCAGACATTACTGTAGAAGCTCTTCTTACATCATCACCTTCAGCAATAAATGCATCCCAAAGCTTAGTAGAAGGGTAGTTGAATCCCCATCCATTGTTCAAAGAATCAACACCAGAGAATACACCTTCACGTGCACCCATCAACTGAATGTGAATATTTGACTCTGAACGAGATCCCCAAGGGTAACCATTTGCACCCCAGTCATATCCTGCAGTCTCAATATAAACTGCCTCCATGATAGACTCCGTTCCAAGCTCACCAACCTCAGCGAATACATCACTGAATTCTGCTTCAAGACCGTATTCAGCTGAAGAAATAATTGTTCCGAAGGTAGTAGCTGCCTCAGACCATTTTTCTTGGTAAAGTTGTGCTTTACCTAAGATTGCATGTGCAGTACCTTTAGACATTCTGAACTTGTCCGCACTAGAGTATTCACTCTTGTTTGGAAGTACAGCCGCTGCAGCACTTGC